>JGI24021J15306_10012820_pt1 | contig 10423 bp, 8 predicted proteins | sample Ectturendosymbi1_FD_15306 | JGI IMG/M metagenome (IMG submission 15306) | reverse complement strand
GGGGGGGGGGCAAATATTTTGACGTCAAGCGAACGACATGGTTCACCGCCTCTGGAAGCACAAAACGACAAGACATGCTAGAAATTTTGCGGGAGGCACGGCCCCCATGCGCCTCAGGGCTGCACCTACAGACGTCCGTAACATCAAACGGGAACTATTCACAGCATCGGTCACTGCGCAGCTGCAATGCTTCCTGCTCTGCGCCGTGGTCAAGTTGGAAGGCACTTTGAAAATTGATTTTTTCCAGGGAAAGGAAGAACGTTAGTAACACATGAGTCCGAGGCGCCAGTCAGTGATTGTCACCGTCATGTTTATTGATCGCTGAGACATGGATTGTCTTTGCAATCCCCTTGGCCCACAAGATGAAATCGCACCAAGACCAATTGATATCACGCCTGAAACAAACCAATCTGTAATTTCGAGTAAAGGATCGTTTCTTGAGAAAAGTCAGAGATGTGGATTTAGGCGGAGCTTTAAGACAGATTTGCCACTTCGGCAATGCAGTCTACAGTTAAGTAAAAAGCAGAGGAACTCATGTTCCATGTGTTTGACATGAAGTTGCAGTGGACTTGCGGTAAAATACGCATAAATTTGACAAGTCGCTTGCAGCAAACAAGTTTTATTATTCACTACGCTTAACTCGAATACCCATATGACAAGATACTGCACTTTCCTGCCTACCAACATCCCCCCAACTCGGCGCCAAAAATGAAACTGTTTGTGTGCCGAGGCCGGGCGATGTACATACCCCTCTGTGGCGGCCTAGAGGTGGCGCCACATGTGAGCAAAATGCTCACTAGCAGATAGTGCCCCGAAAAAGTCTCCGTAATAGACACCACACGCGAAAGATTGCAATTCACTTATCCCTACATAGCAGTAACTTTTGCACTGGGTCCGCTCAAGATGGACGGTGTAAGTTTATCTCAATCGAAGCGTTTGGTGGAGCTGACTGAACCCTTTGACTCGACTTTGCTAAATACTCGAACCAAACTCACCGCAAAACTTTACAGCGAACAGTTTCTCTGTGTGAAAATTGAGCAGGAACTTTGTTCCATCGAACGGCGAAACATTTGCGCTTCGAAGTTTCACAAAATTTGATGGGCGTTAACCAGCACTGTTTGTTTTTGTCAACAGTGCCGAAACAAAGGTCACTACGCCAGCAGATGCCCAGAACTCGGGTTCGGCATTCCAGCTCAGTGATTGGTCAGCGGTCACGTGCACGACGGTGATGCACAGGTCACGTGACTGTTGAAAGCGTCATCTCTCTTCATTGCGTTGCGTGGTCGCTTTTCGCGCGTTTGTTCTTTCTGTTCAATAAACGTTGCTCGCCCGTGTCGCCGGTGTATTTGTCTTTATCCAGCACGCTGACTGAACGAGTGCAATTGCCAAGTTGCAACCTTATGAAAACAGGTGAAGGGAGGACACGGGCAATTATTAACCTGCAAGCATGCCTTTGGTTTAACCGGTAATCGCCTTACCCTGCGATTAATTTCAATCGTTTCGAACATGGGCCTCCAAACTACGGCCCGCGAAACCATTTCATCTGACCGCAAGGACATTTTGTCAAGAATGAAAAAATAGCATATTTACGAAAAACATGCGTATTTGTTAGAATGTAACAAATCCCGAAACAATCCCATCACGTAAGATTTCCGGCACTCGAACTGTTGTGTAATAGCTTATGTGGTGTGACCCTCTCACAAAACAGTTGGAAGACCCCTGGTTTAGAAAATCTTTCCAGTGATTTCGGGTTACCGTTTGGAATGATTTCTGATAAATTGTTACACGTTACCATGCCTGGATTTAATGGAGAAGTAGTTCGTTCGAGCAAGAAGGCGGAGTTCTATCAGAAATTCTTGGCGCCGCACAGGTTCAAGTACCAAGTAGCAGTGCGGCAAAACTCACTGCGAGAGAGGATGGTTGCTTTCAGAAGAACGGCAAGGGTCGGTTTGCAGGGAGGGTTGGTAATAGATATGTGGCAGACCACACTGTTTTTGGCATTTATTTCCCAGACAGAGGACAAGGGTTTGAGCTGCTGCAGGTCGCTTTTTCACATTTCTGACACGAAAGAGAGATCGACCAATACTTCCGAGTGCCGGAGCTCAGTGCATCATAAGAATATTTCATGATAAACGACGCTGCGAAAAACGGCCAATGTGACAATACGTCAGCACAAGCACCTTGTTGCAAGATAACGAAACAGGGAGCTGTTGCGAATATGGCCTCGTTTCTGATCTTCCCTCAGTTTTCTCTCTTGATGCATGTATGTCGGCCAAGTTTCGGAGCTGTAACGGAGAGTACTTAAAATGCAAGCCTAGTAAATGTTGCCTTATGTACGCAATGTGAGGTGTGGATTACGTCATTGCTCTGGAACTGGGTTGACTGAAGGTAGAAGCTGCTTTCCCGATTGTGGATAGATTTCGTAAGAGAGGGTTCGTTTGACACAAGAGCATTGCTAGCAATAGTTGCTGACTTCCAATTTGACCATTGTACTCCGTCCCGGTACAGCAATAGGGTAACTCGGCCAGTTTGTTGTAAAGTGCAAGACTGACCCCATGAAAGACTGCCTCCTCTGAGCTGGATTACAAACTAACAGTTAGGCTGCGGGATAGGGTTAGCATTCCTGAGTGGGCAAAATTCGGAACGCACTTCCGAAAGTCAAAATATCTACCTGTCAAGGAACTTAACAACACCTGCATTCCCGCAAGTATGAAGGTGGATGGTGACATACTTGCAGAAACTTTAACATCTTCGGTGCGGCAAGCTTTCTGAGAACTTTTGCGCAGAGTGCGGCGTTGATTTTCTATTTCAGACTGTTTTGACTGTAAGCACCCTCTACATTATAGATAAATTCGGGACTTATGTCAATTTTTATTGTTTTAACGCAGATTTCAGCCCCAGAATTCCGGACAGGTCAGGAAAAATTGGTACGTATGGTAACCCTTATCTATGGGAACCCCGAAAAATGTAGATGTCCACAGTAACCTCACGCTTATCTTGTCGATTTTAACATTCAACGGAGCGTTGTTCTTCGGTGACTATGATGCAGCAGAGATTATGAAATTGCTGCCACATTCTGATTTTATTTTCCCATATCTTGCTGTTGAAAATCCTTTCAAAATTTTTGTTGGTGAAAAACTTGGGGGGGAGGCTCAAAAGATTTGACTTTAGGCGAGCAACAGTATTTTTGTTTGATACGTCGCTTCTCAAAGCACAAAATGACTAGATACGCTAAACATTTTGGGGGTATGATCCCTACGCCACCCCCTAGCTACGCCTATGCCCTGATCATACGTAAATTAAGCCTTTAAACTTCATATTTTTGCAAAATTTCGGTCATCAATCTGCAGCTGCTGGTTTTTGCAAAACACGCTGCGAGTGGCTGATCGAGCTACGTCACTAGATCATCCAATCAGCTGCATCATTTATTTCAACAAAAGGATAGATTTTAAACTGCACAGTTATAAGCATGGGAATTCCCCTGGAATGGAACTCCACCTGATGCCAGCATTTCTTGGGTGCAATGGCGACAGCACTTTTACTGCCTACGGTGCTGGAAGCTGCAAAAAAAAACTAAGCTGCAAAAAGTGTTGAACCGTCCAGTTGCAGTCATGTGAAGTACGTGTCACTGATAAAGCCTTGAGCTACGAGAGACAGGGATACTATCGACAGCAAACTTTGGTTCTCTTCCTTGAGTTTAGCCGAGTCCGTGTGCGTGGAAAAGTTTGTACTTGGAAGAAACTCTCGTTTTAATGGAAAGGATGTCGACAAATCGCACCACGCATGACGTCAAAGGCGCATTAGAGTTCTATCCCAAAATAGCACTGGTGTCTTAGAACAACAAGCAAGTCATCAACTTCCAGCGATTGTCGCTCTTAGCACTTCTGCGATGCGACCACGGTCGCGGAGGTGACAATCAAGCAACGTTAGAGGCTAGTCGTACACGCGCTGTCTGTTGCTATAACTGTCGTCATGCAAGGATGCCTCCCTGGAGTGTTCGAGAAAAAAAACATATCTGNAAAATACACCAGAAGTTGTCGCTCCAGTACAATTCTGAGCTTTTAAGGAATCAAATCGTTGTCGAAGAGACAGTATGAATGATGAGTCGGCAAAAAGTTACACTGACAATCTCAGAATACTAAGGAGTTATGCTGTCACTCTGAAAATGTTGCCGTGTTGCAACTAGAAATTTCAGATAAACATTTGAAATGCGTATTTGAAAGACAGACAATGAGAAATTGAAAGAGAAAGAGACAAAGAAATGATGATGTTTTCAGCAAAATCAATATATCTCCAATTCAATTATGAATTATAATTGATGCAGGCCTGCTTTCCTGGAGACATAGCCGAAAATCATTTAGGCGCTTAAAATGCAAAATTAAAGCAGTCAAATCCCACCGCTGACAACTAATGACGGCTACAAATCACATGGATCAAAATAAATGTGTTTGCAGATGATATCACTTTTTTAAAGCCAAGCATTAGTTTTTTCCTCAATAATCTTTGAAAGAAAAAGTGCTAATGTATTCATTCAAATAAGAAAAACCTATTAACTTTGTGTTGAGATCCCAAATGCTTTTTTTCGTATTTTTGAAAAGCTTTCATCTAAATTAGAAAAAAATTATTTAAACTTTAAATATAGCGAGGAAAACGTTTGAAACCTAAATGCATACAACCCCATCAGCAACTATTTAAAAAGTAAAGCTTCTGCACCAGAGGTCGTGTGACTGTTGAGCTTGAATATTTGGACTTGATGAAGCAAAAGAAAAGCAGTTTTTTTCTGGATAAGCGTTTTTTCCCCAAGTTATTCAAACAACAGCAGATGCGAGGTTTGGATAAGAATGATGAGCCACAAATCCGGGCACAGTGTTAGATGGAGGGGGAAGATGCCATTTCGTTTGTACAGACAGTGAACAAGACAACTTTTGATTTCATTACCGAGAAGGAAGTAGACCCAGAACCGTCGCCAGAAAGTCGTCAATAGGGGGGCTTTACGTTTGGGCGAGGGGGCTTTACGTTCGTGCAGGGGTGGCTTGGCATTCAAATTTGACAAAAATTCCACTAATTTATAGTGTTTCATATTTCAATTTGGGGGGCTTGGAGCTTCCTTTGCGGGGCTAAGCCCACTAAAGCCCTCCCTTGGCAACGGGACTGAGTAGACCTTGTGTCGGGGTGACGTGGAAATTCGTGAAGTACTGAAAATAATTTCTTTTGTTTTGTTTTCAAAAATCTTTAACCTCTTGTTTCGACCGGAGCGTAACATCTTTCCTGCATATGTGTAATATTTCAAAATGTCTGTCGCCCGGGAGTGAGGATACAAGTTTTCCTCCTACAGCTTTAATTTTGACGCAAGTAGGCTGACAACTGAAACCATTCTCGAATCGTCCAAGCGATTTCTGGAGGCGATAAACATTTTTAAACTTTTTTGACTTTTGCTGTCAAAGTTTTGGCTTTAGCTTTTGCTGGCAACGTTTGCTTGACAAAGTTACAACACGTCTTCATTGATCGTAGAAAGCTTCCGTTTCAGATGACGCAAATGACGGATGACTCAAATAATATGGTTGCTTAAAGCTCAAGTGTTGTTTTAGCTCAAATTAGTTTCATTCAAAACTAACTAATCACCAAAAACTTGTGACACAGAGCTGAAAAGGTAATAAAGTGAGGGACAACTCTGGGCTGGGAAAATAAACCTTAAAGCAGTGGGCGGTTTTGTTCAACTAATTTTTTCTTATAATTTTTAGATTTCAAATGATACTTGATACGCATTTTTGTAATCGATGTTTCAAAACGCGACTTGCTGTATTTTCAGAAAACTCGTAAAGCTATCATCCACCAGGTGCTAAAATAAACAAATGCCATGCCTACGATAGTAATCAACAGATACATTACTTGGAGTGGGATTGATCTTTTCAAAGAGACTCAAAACCAACAAAGTATCGAAATGCGTCAGAAAGTACTGTGTGCAAAGCGCGACTGATAATATATTCAATAGGTGTATGATTCTTGAAGATCTTGTTTCTGCATCTGAGATGCGCGACGCAGCAGCTTGACCCGAAGCGTAATTTGCAGCAGCGAAAATAATCTTTAACAGGAGGATTATCGCAATCTGTGGTGAACGCTTTCTGCTGACGTTCATAGCAAACAAACAAAAACACATCATATGCTTCAGGCGATCGAACAACAGCATCTTTGTGTCTCACTTTGACCGTACTGCAAACACAACAGGCTAAACAATGCGAAGAGGTTCAGCTCAACCAAGTTTAAAAAATGTCCGCTGCTGATTTCGCGCATTGCCATATGACCTTGATAAAGTGCAATCGAGAGCGCAGAAAATATACGTTTATACGAAATCAGCCGCTGATCGATTCAACTGAAGCTTGGATGGGTTCGGGGTCCGATTTGAACAATTTCGGGAAAAAATGTAACTTCATTATGCGGAGGTTGACGCATTCCTCACGATCCGGACCAGCTTTTCAAGTTACGTTCCTGCAACTGAAGCACGGTTTGGATTGGAAGTACCTCCGCACAAACTCACTGTGAGGCAAATATCTGAAACGTAGATCTATAATTGCGCATGGGCGTCGGAAGGATTTGACCTAAGAATGAGGGCAAAAATGGTGAAATTTCATTCCACTAATAAAACAACCTTTTTTGCTAAAATTCAATTAAAAAAATGTCAAATTTTAAGGTCCAGAAGGGCCAACGCCCCCCTCTTCCCTCTTCCGACGCCCTTGGGATTGTATAGACCCTCGTTAACGAGCATTAGAGTCAAATAGGTACGAGAGAAAATTATAATATTAGGGACGGCAGATAAATTTTGCCCGAATTTCGTCTGAAAACGTCTTTTATGCCAGGAAAACAATCATCAACTTGTTTTCGCTCAACGTTTGAAAAAGTTTTTCTATATTGTACCATGGAAATTTGAAATGCTGTGGTGCTGCACACCTTTGGAAAAGGATCAATCACGAATTTATGATTTGTGGTACAATTTTTTTTTTATTTGAGAAATTTGAGCGTCGATTTGCTCAATTTTTATCAATATCATTCCAACTTTATCGGATGTTGGTCGACAGTTTGTTTTGTGGAAATTTCACATCATAAAAATCCTAATTTTAAATGTAACATATCAATGTATTAAGAAAAAACTGTAATGATTTCGTTTGTTCAACGGAATCTATTCATCTCAAAGAGAAGCACTACCCTCGGAAAATTTCCATTAACCCTGATCGACAGTCCTTGAACACCAGGTTAGGAACTACAATTCTGTGATCAGGTTGAGATATAATCCAAGTTATAATGTTGCCACAAGTCTTGTTTGACCCGAACTTATTTACGCCTTTTGCTCTACAGGACAGGGTTGCCAGGTTGGTCTTTTTGAATCCAAATATCAGAAATCTGGCCTCGTTTCAAGTTGGTTGGCCTAAGAAAATTATTTGGCCTTTTGGCCTATTTGTCGCCTCATCGCAATTAAGTTGGCCTTAAAAATTATTTGAGCCTTTTGGCTTTTTGGCCTTTTTGCGCTGAAAAAGATTCCTCTGAAGAAAATACTACTATTCCACTTTTTTCGACAACATATTTTCAAACTTTTTGTGATAAAAGGTATATTAGACCGACGCCCGCTTTTTGATATTAGTAAGATTTGAGTTTCGAAATACATTTTTTAGCGTAACCACTGGAAATGTGTGCACTGTGTGGTGTGTTGTGAGCACTAAACAGGCTCAACGCTTGCAGATAGGTCTACGTCTCTGCAAAAGAAATGCAACAATGACGACGAGGAAGTGGAAAGTCTCTTACGTTTCTGGTCGTAAGCACCAGAGTGAATGGGAGATGGCTTTCACATGGGTGCAGAAAGCCGCCAATGGATCAATATGCAAATTGTGGCACCATTGTACCCAAAGTGTGCAATCTCACAAACCACGAAAAATCAGAAAAGCATCAGTAATGAGCTCCAGTACAAGGCCAAGCAAGACGTAATCTCAATTTCGAAAAACATTTCTACTGACACTCATGTAGTTTATGTTTCTTTGCGACAAAGGAATAGCAACACACAAGCGAAGTTTGGCTTTTTCTGGCCTTTAAACAATCCGTTTGGCTTTTCTGCCTCTTTTTAGCACTGTTTGGTTCTTTGTTGAAATTTTCATCTGATAATCCTGCTACAGGACATTTCAACTGCATTACAACGTGCGGTTTAACGACTTTATAATACACGACAACAGAGTAATCTCGACACCCAGAATTGATAAACAATACTTGTAAAAAGGTTTGATCGTATCTCAAGGTATCATTTAGTAAAAGAAACCTCCACTGTACGGTACAACGCAGTCATTCCCCTTTATTTTTAACACTATATTTACCAAACTAGATTTACTACTTTTCAAAAATATGGTTGGTGCGATTCTGTTTCACTGTGTCGTTTTCGATACCCAATTATGCTTGGAGATAGCCAAAACTAATTACTTGTTTCTCGCGGTGCTTTATTCACACCTAAATAAGTTGACTGATTCATGTGCCGACTGAGTTGTTTGAAATCTGGTGGCAAGCACTATTTTCTTGGGACTACAGTGTTGTTTGTCAGTTTTTACTGCATGTGCTGGAGATACCGTTGTACAGGTATTCAGGTAGTGGCCGTTTGCACAGTGCATTTAGTGAAGTTATTTCTCATTACCGATCTTGTTTGGTTGTTTTCCCGTCATGTCGCACATTCGAATGACAGCGAAGGATATTGCTCATGTGGCTCTTGACTGGTGTACGGATAATTACATATCATATTGGCATAGAAAGAACCTCGGAACACAACAGTTTTACTCCTACCACCGCTGTACGTACACGAATCTCTACATATATAGATAGCCGACTACAGTACTTACAATGCATGGAAGCACTTCACACCAGAAGTAATTCTTCATTCAGTTGTCAAAACATCAACGAATAGGCTTACAGAGAATGTGAGAATAACTTTGACTTGAGCATGTGTGAACTAGAGTCGTTTATTGCTCTCCAGTATGTTAGAGGACTCACCTACTTCATTTTCTTTACAATAAAACTTACGGTATTCTCATATTTTCAGCAAACATGTCACATGTTAGATTCAGTGCTATCCTGAAAAATTTGAGTTTTCTTGGCAAGGAGCAGACCGATTCACAGCAATACGTGTTGTTTTCCAGACATTAGCATCCATGTGTCAATGGAAACACAGGTGGAATTTTTCGTTGACAGCGGACAACCAGTGGATGCTTCTAAATCACGTTGTCCTTCCACTATATTTATGCCAAAGAAAGCCGATGAATACGGCATTAAGTAAAAGAGTTGTTTCAAAAGTCGACTGGCAAAATATTGAGTAAATGGAAATTCGTTCTTCAACTGATACATGACGTGCGCATGAAAAAAGGTTCACTTGAAAATGTTGAGGACAATTCCTCCTCCGTCAAATGAGATGTCGCTCGAAAACTTAGAAAATTTTATGTAGCAACATGCAACAAGGTGTATGAGCTTCACTTGCAAGAAACCAGCTTGTGGCAGATGTTCTGCTGGCATTTCAAAAATAACTTACGTAAAATGCAGAGGGTGCTTAATCTCCAATGTTTGAAGCACTTAGGTTTGGAAAACAGGAACAACGGTTTGCAGTTTTGTTTGCAAATTTTAGTAAATGTGTTTAATGTTGATGGTGTCTCTGTCATTTGCATTACTGTGCCAAGACTATTTTCGCTTTCGCAGCTATTTGCATTATTTACATTACAATTATGTCAATAACTGTTTCTGTCTCACAGCATCTCGCTGGCTATATTCAATTAGTTGATCTGCTGTCAAAGAAAATCATATATGTTCGATAAATTCAAATATTGCAATGCAATGCATTTTGTGTCAACTCCAATAGCATACAACATAGTTAATGTGGATAGACAATATGGATAGCAAAATTGAGTAAATTCGGCTTTGATTGCCTTTTACGCGGTTGTAAATGCTTTGCTGTCATTTTCGACACCTTGGTAAACGGCGGGATAGAAAAATGTTGGTAAACCCAGTGTTAAAATGTATGTATATAAACAATATCAAAAACAATTTTCGAATAATTGTGTGTTAGAAGCCGTACAATACGAAGAAGCATCTAGTTGTAGCATTTTAATAAAATGCAATTTTGTAATTTCACTCTTTGGATGCCTCCTGCAATGGATGTCCAGGCCGTCGCCCGTTCGCCTCCCCTCTCTATGCCCCTGCTCAGATCTTATTAAAATCTTATCTATTCCAGGTAGCGTTCTGTAAAATGATCTTTTCTCATTTGTGTTTGAGAGAACTGAGACGTGCGGTGACACGTGATCTATGTTCAACGATGCGAGACAAAGAAGATATTTTAATCTACGCAAGATATCGCACCAGAGGTTCTTGCAAACTACAGTAGATATCTAGAACAGTTATTGGTCAAAGC
>JGI24021J15306_10012819_pt1 | contig 10424 bp, 8 predicted proteins | sample Ectturendosymbi1_FD_15306 | JGI IMG/M metagenome (IMG submission 15306) | reverse complement strand
TTCACCTGTAAGCTTTGGTTGCAATTTTCAGGACTGAGGATGCGTAATTTTACGTGAAATCGATTTCCTATTAAAAATTTGCTGATCGATTCCTTGCAAATTTCAAAAAAAGGAAACACGATGCTTCTGGTGACCGGTTTTGCAACAGTTTCACAAATCGCTTATCATCATTGTCAATTATCACATTGCATCATAAAGGTTTGTTACACTTGAGTTAACAGATGTGACATCACAAGATTGCGTCTTAAATAATAACGATCCGTGGAAATACTAGTGACTTCATCGGCCTTCCTCTACCTAAAGATATCTATATCCGATCCGCACATGGGGCCTCCCACCACGCCTGGGCTCCCCACCATCTAAATCCGGCGCTGGAAACCCCCATGCAGCAACCTCCTGATATCATTTCTGTGGATGCACCAATGTGTTGTACAAGTTTACCGATACTTGTATGACTGCTCAGTCTTGTATGAAGTTCAAAATCAGAGTTTACTGGCAAGATTGGTTGATCAACTGCAAAATAAACACAGTTGTCATGCTGGATGTCCACTTGGCAAAAAACGTGTTGTCTATGTCAAATGCTAAGACTTCGAAAGAAAACAAACAATGCCTTTCAAGCTACAGGTCAGAATTGTATTAACAATTATCTTCGGAGCCCATGCCTCATTAATCAACAATTTTTTTCCCGCAGAATTTGCAACTTACGGCTGGAAACAACTTAATTCTATTGAATTTCAAACCGTTCTAGAAAATTCACAGGATTTTCGTCACCGCATATGAATGGAAAAGCTAAATTTTGGTGTAACGACATCTGCATAGAAAAAAAACAGTTCTGCAAAATTTTTTTGCAAACATTTGTTTATTGGCGATCTAAACACACGCATTTTAAGTGCTGCGCAGAAAATGGCTTAAAAAAGAAACGATGTTGAACCGGACATTATACGTTAAAGCTGCTTTCTGACACAATTAGACGAGTGTTAGTTGAAAACAGTAAGGTAAAGTCATGCAATACTTCATATCAAAAATCGGAGTTAAACAGTGCAAGGAGTGAGGCCATAGAAATGCTGTTCACGCGCGAGATATTTTCTCGATTAAGAATCAACAATGCAAACGCAATACTGTACAGTGATGAGAAGGGCAAAAGTATAAAAGTGAACACAGTGAAAGTTTCGAAAGTTATAAAAATCGTTACTTGTAAAAACCTTGCGCTTCCTGCAATCTTGCAGATTAAGAAGTACCGCATGAATACATGCAACATGCATACAACGTCACAACAGCAAAGTGCATATTTACAAACTCAACGCGGATGGACTACTGCGTTTAAGTGCCAGGGTGTTACAGTGTGTACTGACCCATTGAAAGCAAAAGCAAGCTTGTTTGAAAATATGAAGCAATGATGAAGTGCAGGAACACATCGCGCTGTTGCAATGTGAGGTCCTTGGTCGTCGGAGTGGCGAATCTTCAGGAAGCTCCGAGGGTCTGCGTTGATAAATCGCACGTTACTGCCCCCTTGTTCGCAAAGGGGGGGGGGAGTGTTTATGAAACCAAAAATGAAAAAAACGTTGCCGACGATCTAAGCTGCAGTACGTGCCGCGAAACTACTTCATGCTTTGAAATCTGGCGACTCATTTTTGTTGGCGAAAGTGTTTACTTGACACGAGTAAAGCTAGCAGGGGTAGTCGGGTAAAAATTTCAATAGGCTTGGGATTCGTAGCGACTCGCATACATGTATTTGTAAACGTTTTCTTAACGAACGNATGGCGCTGCGATTGAAGGCCTGACTAGGTCGGTATTTCGTGACTGTTCGTCATCAGTGAACAAAGGTACGGTTGACTTATGCGTCATGCTGCCGCGGAAATTCGGACAGAGTGAACAAACTGAACATGCGACCTGCACACGTTCTGCCGCCTGTTGTTCCAAGGAGTGCAGGGTAATTGCCTTTGTATGATACTGAGGGGTTGCTGCTTGGTTGGGAGCCGCTTGATCGTTGGCATTATGACACCCCTAGGTTATTTGAGTTATTCTAATGTTTTTGAAAGTATCGCAAGCCATTGTTCGCTATACCAGATGGGATGAGGTGACTTTGGCGAAGTCAACGAATCTTCGTCAGGAGGTTGTGTTGAAAACGAATCTAGCACTTCACCGCTTTGTTATTCTCACTACTTCACGATACTCAGACAAATCCGCCATTGATTAAGCTTGCTAATGCTTTTGATAGTTTCACGGGGCGAAAACGTAACAGTCAAACGGCAAAAATAAGATTGGAAACCGCGGTATAAGCGTTGGGTAACTTGTGAACGGACCAGTGCCTTTGCTTCTATATTTGTGTAAGCAAATAGCAGTTTGTAAAAACTGTCATCGCGATTTGAAATCGAAGGAAAGAAACAGAAATCAAAAAGAGCAACTCAAGAAGTTTTTATCGTCTTCAAAAACAAAGGAGTAGGTATTATAGAAGCAGGGTTTTTTTTTAAAGAAAATGTTAGGAACCCATTTTGGATTTGTAGGGACCCGATTTCTCTGACTTTAGGGACCCGATGATAATTTTCTCTGATTCTAGGGACCAGAATCGGGTCCCTAAAACGCCTTAAAAAAAACCCTGATAGAAGACAAGTTTTCCTATATGTTGGACAGTTAGTTTAACGCTTATCTCAAATTGTTTACAGGTGAGTCCATTCGCAGTAAATTCACACTCCAGGCGCTCCCAAAAGCAGGACGAACACAAGAAAATTCCACTCACTGTAACATGTTCCTGCGCCTCGAGACGCATTTTTCTTGACCTGCGCCGCCTGAGCTTCTCTTCGACATGGGATTCTTGTCTTTCTCTTGCCAACTCCTGCTCCTTCTCGAGAGCCTTCTTCTGTTCGTCGTACTGCGCCATCAAATTGTCCATGTCACCTGAACACACGGCAACAATATTGTCCCTGACAGTCCAAGTTCATTCACTTCATAGTTTCGCTTCGTTGTCGCACAAACTTTGAACTAACAGAAAGGACATTTTGCTCAATTTTAGGTAAATCCTATACAATCAGTCACAGCTGTGTTTACGTTATGCTACTTTACAGTGAAGTAAGAACAGATCGGCCCTAAACTTAGCAAGGCGTTATGGAAATAGAACGGCCAAGAGAAAAAAATTGACCCCGTTATTTTGTACTCATGGAATAGGGTGAAACGTCAACGAAAAGTAGTTAAAACTTTGACAAAATGAACACACCATAGAAGCATTACTGCAGTATATTTAACTGGACCAAGACACCGAATGCTTTCACATAGTACTTGTTGTATAAGTCGCAGGTCAATCTTTCTTGTAATTATAATATCGCTAATGGCATTTATCTTCAATGTGACAATGAAGTGTTTAATGAGACACACGTCAAATTAACAAACACTCAACCTCTTCATGCGCATCAACGTAAATAATCGCGATTTAAATTGTTACAATGCACAAAAACAACTGTAGATAACAATCATATCTTTTCTTGTACGACTCGCAGTGGTCACAACAGCGCAGGCGTTATTTTCGCCAAGCCCGTGTAGAACACAGCATTCCACAGGAAGAGTCAGTCGAACAGCGCACGAAGGCTGAGCTCCATGTATCCTACCCTGAGCTTATCTCTACAATTTCCACTTAAAGGTCGAACAAATTAGTTTGTCAACAAATACACTACACATGTGAGCCTTTCTTCTCCTTGTCAATCCAATGCTTCGCACAATGAACTACTTCCTCATTTTATAGGCAGTCGACCGAAAACCGAAAAAGCAAAAGTTGATCCAACATCAGAGTTGTTTTTGTTTGTTAGTTGTACAGCAGCGTCAGACGTAAACAAAGTATAACAGCAAATTGCTTTTTACCAAAAAGCTCGTCCTTGGACGGAGGCGGTGCAAGCTCTTCAAGGCTTGGTTTAACTTCTTCTTCCAAATTACCTTCAATCTCCTTATTTTGAAAAAAAAACTAAAATTAATAACATAGTAACTGCTCGTTCGCTTTCAACGCACCTCACCAACGATCAAAGATCACAACCATTTATTGCAGTCTGAAAAAGTTTTCGACTGTCTCAAGCTCTGTTGTCGCTGGATACGGAAAAAAAACTCATTTAGTTTTTGCTAGCAGCTGCTCCCCTCAAAATATTCTTGGTTTGTTGACGGTCTGGCGACATGACAGTTTCGCGCAGCGACAACTTGGTGGCACGAAAATGCGACAAGGGGTCTTTGTTGATGACCTGGCATCAATTAGTCGCCAACACATCACACCTTCCAACAGTATTGTGGCTGGATCGTCCATGTATTGTTGCGGCACTAACAAGTGTGGGCAGAAAACGGATAGAGCAACTTATTCTGCAAGGCTCTTCAATTATTATCGGTTTATGCGGTAAGTACCCCCGTGTTGGTTGTGAGCTACAAGCAGACTTGTAAATATTTCACAGTAGTCAAACTCCGCTTGAGTTGCCACGAAAATCGAAAAGATCGAATAAGCACAGTAAGGATGGGGATGTAAGTGCGTCGTTATCATATAGACGAAATCTGTGTAGAAATTAGTTGGAATATATCCTGTTGCAATAACAAGCTACGTTAGAAGAAGGTATGTTCTGCTTGGCTAGTACGCTCAAACAAGTAACATTCTGATCTTTTCAATATCGCATCAGTTCCTTTGCACGTTTTATTATCGTACCTCGGTATTTTCGGCTTTCGCTTTCGCAATTTCGTCATCAAGATTTTGAGCGTCCACTTTCTCAGCTTCGGCGACTTTCACAGAAGGTGCATTTTCCTCCTCAGCAAATAAAGTCGCTGTAGCAGATCAAGAAAAAGAAGCGCTTTGTTCGCCATTTACCTCTCCAACCGACTAGTTGTTTCCGTAAAAAGCTTCAGCTTTTCCAGATTAAAGTTCAAATCGCCAAACATCGGCTGACACTGATGTACGAATAACGCTTAATAACAATAACGTTTTCTCAAGTATGACAAAAAGCATTTTGCAGTTTTTTGATAACTACTACAGTGGAACCCAGCTTTAAAAACGACGTCAAAAACTGGCAAGAAAAAGTGCCCTTGCACAGCATGCCGTGCTTCCACTTTTTTGGATTGATCACAGTTGAGAGTTGACAAAACAAACATAGACGATTTGAAACGTTTTTCATGGAGTTTCTGGTTGCGTGTTATGTGCAGTGTGGCCTCCTGGCTGCGGACCATGGGTTTGCTGATACACTATGTGCCGCTGAATTGAAACCGGTTCGAAGCAACTGAATTATACAGCTACGCAGGCGCAGTAAATATCATTCTTTTATTTTTATTTTCATGTTTCATTTCTGCCCCTCATTGGCAAGGAGCTTCCGTATTTCGAAAGGGCGATGAACAAACGTGACGCCAGAAGAGCTGATGATGCCTACTTAGAAGGCGAATTAATTATATTCTGATAAGATCTTAGCGTTTGATTCTTGGCTGTGAATGGATTCCTTTGGATAGACAGTGTTGTTGTTAACTGCCTTTGCAAAACGACCACAACGCTTTCTGATACAAGGGGTCCTAAAAAACAGAAGCCACAAATAGTTGAATAAAAGTTGTTGATTTTATTTTCTTTTTTCAGGGTATGCAACAGAATTTGTGCATGAAGTATTTAAACAACAGTCTTTGAAGTCAGTGTTTGAATCCAACTTTTCTTGGTCAGCCAAGGAAAAGATATTTGCGTTAAGGCCTATTTCACCGACAATCATACACTGTGGTGAAGGCAAGTTTTCGGGAAAGTTTCACTGCCAAAAAGCAGGATTTTCGAATCGGTTCACAAAGTATGGGACTGTGCAAATTTTTGATTCCGAAGTTCTGAGGGTAATTATTCTGACCGGAGAGTGAGTGCTTGGACAGAAAGGAACATTGATGTTGCAGGTCAATCAGTGGGGTGAACGCCTAAAGAAATTGCTTTGACGACGCAGCCAAGAGCTGGGACCTCTCGAGATGCTTCAGGCGTGTTCTTACACAAATTGTCATTGGCATCCTTGCCAGATACAAATCAAGCAGAAACTTATGGAGGCGGTCCTGGAAAAACGCGTAACAATATCTTAGTGGTTTAGCGATTTAGAGATTTCCGAAGAGGCAGATCGGCAGGAGGTGTGACGTTGAGTGGGCACCCCAACTTACCGGACTTGAAGACCCAAGACTGGTGAACTGAAGGGAGCAATCACAGCTAAAACCACGGAAATCCCCAAAGAGAGGAATGTGTTCGAGTAATTGACAACTTTGCGCGACATAAGCGAGTTTACTTACAAAGCCGCGAAGCCAATTTGGAGCATACTTTGGGAAAGACCACGACGTTTATGCAAACAATTGAAACTTTGGGATATAATCGTACACAGAGTGAAGTTTAAGTCCATCACAAATCTCGAAATTTGCTGGACCTAGTTAGGATAATATTGTTGGGGGCCAATTTGTGTTAAGAGGAGGATCACATACAAAGTGGATACTGTCACGAGTCAAAGCTATTGAAAAACTATCTTTTTCAACCTAACGTTTCTGGGTTGTGGGGTGGAGGAACCTTTTTGCAGCATTGACCCTGCCCGCGGGTTCCATTTCTTCGAAAACATCCACCACTACGAAATCAAAGAAGAGTGCATACACTTCTGATCAAACCAACCTGCACCATCCTGACTCACCGATGGAATCCAAGGCTTCATCCGCATCGAGTACAAGGGCGACGCTCACTCCATGCTCCTCTGCTTTCTCCTGCATGAGGCGCAGACGCTCTTTTCTCAACGACTTCTTCAAGTCTACGCACTCGCGACGTGTGTTGTCCAAATCTACGCTGATCTTCATTGCAATGACCTGCAAGGAGCATGTAATCTTTGCTTGAACTTGGAGGAAAGTTGATAGTCGCACGCAATTCTTTAACTCGTCAAATGTGATGTTTAAAAATGTTTACAGATCTATTTTGGCAACAACTATGTTGCCACTTGAAGTTCTTCAATACTGGATCCTGCAGCAAGTTGAGCGCATGCGCGGTAGAACCTTTACGATTACGACTGCTGCTTGTGGAGAGACAGTTTTGCACAAGTAGTCAGATCACCAATAGAGGTGCGGTTACATATTTGCAAATGGATTATCATTAATGAGATTCAACCTCAAGGAACTTTTGCGCAGAAAAACAAATCTAAGCTGGAAAAACTTCAGCATCTCATTGTCAGTCATTGCGTAAGATTTTTGAATTGCCGCAGGTTTCTTTGGAAACCTGTTTGAATCGACGAAAAAAGGCGGCAAACATTTCAAGCGCCCGATCTCAATCCACCATAAAGAAAGCTTTTGGGCGCCCGGGCTTCAAACAGGTGAGTGACGGAACGATGCCAACGCAGGCGCCTTGCTTTCAACAGGCCGAAGAGTATAACCTACAGTTACCGGACTGCAAGGTTATTCTTAACTTGTCCCTGCAATCGACAGCACATATTTTGTGGAGGCATCACCAGAGCTGACCAGGAAATGACAATTGTTAAAAGCTTATTATTTTTTTTTGGAACTGCAAAGAACCGATGAGTCATCGTCAAATAAACTATCTTGAAATTGACGTCTTTGAACTAAGTAGAAGAGTCTAGGAGGTAAGACTTGAAAATATTTTTATGCAAAGTTAACGATATGACAATGCATAAAATGCAGCATTTTTTCACAGTACATGCAAAGCAAGCAGTTTTAAAAACACAACGATTAGCGTAACCTGCCGGACGGACTGAGAAAGCAGCAGAAACACTTCTCACCTAAACAAACTCTTCGAATTTATTGTTTAAGATGCCAGGTTGAAAATAGCAACAACAGGGAACGTTGCCGCTGGACATGAGTGTTAACAGACGAGTGCTTGCAATGAAAATAACTCGATATCTGTTTCAACCTATACATCCAATACCAGTGCACAGCTTTTCACATTCGTTTGAATCAAAATGCGGATTTGATTGCGGTAAGAGCCACAGAGTCTTACTTTTTCAAACTATTACTTTCTTTGTTTGTTTGTTTGTCAAAATCTTCATGCAACTATTTAGGCGGTTACACGTTGAATTTTTAAGTGTAACCAAGCCTTCCTGCTCATTGCCAATGTGGCGTAATTTATAACGCAAAACCCGTGTTGAAAGTGTTCATCACCAGTCAACCCTTTCACTACCGACAACCCTTTGATCACAATCATCATCATCAAGGCCTATCCCGTCGTGAGCGACGATGAGCACGGCGGCACTCACAATCTTCCAAGAATGACTTTTTCGATGTTTGCTTTCCAGTTTCAGCGGCTGACTTCCACTATCTTTTGTTGCAAGCGAGTTTTTTCCATCAAGTACTTGTTATGCTAAACGCGTTTAGGTAGCGCTTGAGCACGTCCCGGAAACGCAATTTTGGACGTCCAGTCGATCGGGGAGCATCGGGTAGTTCACTATATAGAACTTGCTTTGGCAGGAGGTTGTCCTCCATCCGGGACACATGACCAGCCCACCGTAGACGTCGATGTCTGATGGTGGTCATGAGGTCGTAAGAACCAGTCGTTCGCAGTACTGAGGTATTGGGCACACGGTCCTTCCAGGACAACCCCAAGATAGAGTGGAGACAACGCATGTGAAAAGCGCCAAGACGGCGTTCTTGGTGCCTGTATGTTGTCCACATTTAACAACCATAGAGTAGCACACCGACAACACAGGCCATGTACACCTGGATTTTAACTCGGATGGAGAGGTTGCCAACGGACCAAACACGTGGACGAAGTTGACCACTGAGTTACGTTTGGTTGTGGAGTCATTTTAAATTGCGATTGCAGCAGGGCATGCAAAAATTGGAAGCAGATGCTTGCCCAGGACAAACGCTTCCCTCTGGGTCTCGTGACCAGTGAGTCCGGCGGAACGGGTAGCGTGTCGGCCGGGATGGTCAGAGACTGCCCCGCAGTATCCAAGCAGGCCTAACGAATATTGAGATAGGCACAGAGATATAAGAGACCTTTCTGAACATTCACCTGCAGTGCATGGACATCACCACAATACTAGTGGCACGCTATCACTGTAGTAGCCTTCCCCCGCGGCCAGGAAGACTATTTGCAATCTGCGCTTTGTCTGACCTCTACCCTTTGACCTGTCCGGCATGGGTGACCCTGCTAGGAGCGAACTCCCGCCAGTATAGCTCGTAGGGTCACAGAGGTGTGCAAGCTATCCCACCACGTCAAGGCGGCAGACGAAGAGAGAGAGAGTACTTTTGATAAATGTATATAAAATATGATTTAAATTAGTCAAGGTCAAAGTTCAACGTTAGGTGACATAGGTCTTAGCTCTATATTACAACACTAGTTAAAATTGATTATAAGCTCAGGGTCCAGTTCGCTATGTGCAAAAAATGACAGCACCGTTAATTTAAAAATTACAAGCTATACGCTTTACACAATTATAAATCACAAAATGCTGAGCTTTTGTCATCCACATTCCAACTGGTAACATGCAGCAGTCAAAGGACATGAAACATTGGCGATCTCACCACGTAAACTGAAACGTTTTCAATAGAAATAATATTTTATCATCATATTTGACTGTTTCAGATGAATGAAAATCATATTTTACCATTGTGAAGCTAAACCTATGTTTTGAAAGTACAAGCCTACCAATAACGCGCTGCATTAACCTCATTGAAAAGCATAAGTGGAAAATCTAGCTACGCTTACGTTGGTGATCCATTTTTCCAGCATCATTGACCTCGCATGAACTGTTCGGTAGACGTGGAAGGCGTGGCTGTGACGTTCGCGACTCATTCCGTCGATGAAGATGTGATTTATTGCTTGGCCGAGTGTTCGCAGCTGCAAGAATGAGGTCAGGGATTTTTAAAACGCGTGATCGCTTCCTGGTTCGTTTGCCGCACGCGGTGTGCGAGCGCGCAAAGAAAAAAAATCGGGCGTGATGAGTTTGAACGAAAGAACCAAATGAAAGCACGCAGTTTCTGCGTGCACGGGTGAACAAGCCCTCATAACACTGATGCTTGTTGCCGGACTACAATGTCGGACAATGGGTGGCCGACGACCTCGACGTTTCGCGCCTGCCGACGAAGTCCCGAAACCAGCTACAGTATGTCCAACCCGCGGCCCGCCGGCCACATGTGACCCAATCGAAGGTTTTGTGCGGCCAAGTGCAGGTTTCAGCTGCAGTGAAAGTATCCTATACACTGACAAACCGTCCTTATTTTAATAATCTTAAATTTGAAATTTTTGATGTAGGTTGTCCTCAGTGCCATTTTATCACGTATGTTACCATTGCAGTTAGGTTTCGAACGCTTTAAGTTGAATTTAGTTTGATAAGATCAAAGTAAGCCATTCCAACTGCGGCCCTCATTAATATGTTCTTCACTGTGCGGCCCTGATTAAGATAGTGACGTAATTGTAGGCTCAGTAAGCCATTTGGGTTGGACATAGCTGCTTTAAACCTTGCTTGCGATTTGCAGCT
>JGI24021J15306_10012818_pt1 | contig 10424 bp, 8 predicted proteins | sample Ectturendosymbi1_FD_15306 | JGI IMG/M metagenome (IMG submission 15306) | reverse complement strand
GGGCGGAGGAGTTAGGGCGTTGGTAAAGCAACCGAACACTGCTGTTTTTTTTTTTGTGAAAATCGCTGAAACCAGGCGGCTCTAAAAGTGTTAAACAGCCTCTGAGCCACAAAGAGTTTGGATTCTCATTCCAAAGCCTAATGTTACATAAACTCTGCCTAGGACCACAGTTTCGGACTGCAAACCAATGCGAAATTTAGATAAGAATGTGCATGATGTTTCTGAGAACTTTTGGGATAGCAAAAATGAGTCTTTATGTCCCACCAGGAACATGTTAACAAATTCAAACAATGTATATATACATCAGCTGATAGTGAAAGTGTTATTATTACAAATCTGAGATTTTTTCCAATGTATTTCTCATGACAGATGCAAGACTCCTTGTGTTTTTGACTATTGTTTCAGCTAGTCTTTTGTTGACGGTGGTGCATTCTGGTGCCATCCTACCAGTCGTGAAAAAGAGGGATTTAATTGATGATTTAATAATGTCAATGATTCGTTTGTTATAATCCTTGTCTTTTTTGTGTTGATAGACCTGTAAGAGTTTGCTGGCATAGAACTGGGAGGTAGGATGTGTGATCGTTATGTTAAAGAATGTTTTTTCATAGCTGTTCCACCAGACCCCTCTAGCAGAAATATCCAACCTTGCATTGTCAGAGGTGTTAACTCTTTTCTCAAACTTGTTTTCTGAGATTTTAAGAAGTGTGAGTTCTATTTGAACATCTTGGTAGACCTCTCATATAAGCTGTTCTTAGCTTAGAAGTCTCTTAACGAATTGTGCCTCATGTGTATCTGTCCAGTTTGCATTTGAGGTTGTGATCCACTGAGTTAGTTTCTCCGCAAGTACAATGAGTAGGTCTGCAATTTATCTTTTAGCAGTATCTCATGTAGATAGCATTACGTTGTTATTTACAGCAGTGTTTCTTAACCTTTCCTAGGCCATGGACCTCTACAAAATTCTGACAAAGGCTATGAACGTCTTTGTAACAAACACATTCAAGTAATCGACAGCAAGTCTTTAATCAATGTAGTCTGTAGAGAAAACCAAAATGAAGTAATAAATCATGAACTGCACTCAGTTACATTCAATGCACAAATAACTAAACTATTCAATAAGACAGCAAAAACACTACTGATACAGAAAATGGATTTTGGTTTATGCCGAACCTGCTGAAACATTAATTGACCCCTAAGGGATCCATGGACCCTAGGTTAAAGCCCTTAATTTAGGGTATATCCAATAGCTTTGATTAGCACTACTGAGAGCTGAGAAGATGCACCTTTCTCCATTGCTCCTTTTATGTATCAATGTTGTGCCTGTAGCAGGGGTGCATCCAAGAGATCTGTTTTGCTATCATGACAGGATGCCTTGTGCTGTAGGCACTCAGCAAACGCCGATCAAATATCAAACACTGCCACTGCAGGTCCCCAATGCGAGTGGTTTGGAAGAGGCAACAGCATTTCCCTTAGTACCATTGTGTAGCATTGTTATGAAACAAGCACATCACTGCCTTGTCGAAAAAGAACATCAAATGCAATAACCTAGAACAATGTATATTGACATGTACATGGAATGTGCATGTTTCAGTGTCTGCTGCATGGCCAGTGCAAGACGCTGTCAAAATGGTATGCAGTCGGGCATAAACAGCTATTTTGTAATATTCTGCTTCATGTTGAGAGGACATAATCCCAAAGCACAATTGTTTTGTTTTGCAGTTTAGGTCTAAATTTTATCTGCTGTTTATGCTTGCTAGGTTATGATAGGAATATATAAGGTCTAGGCTTACTTCAATGTCATGATAAGTAGTGCAGGTTTATTTCCACTGAAGCTATATTTTATGATGAATTTGTCATGTTGAACGGTGCAGCACCTAGCCTTAGGAATTATCATTGTATTATCTAAACAAAATACTAGTCCAGCATTGTATTTCAAAAACAGCTTTATTGGCTGACAAAGTCATATACTACTTTGGTATAATTTACTTCTACATCACAATGGAAAATCATCAGGCTGGAACAATTTCACTCAAGCGTTTTTCTCTGCAGTAATTTCTCAACTATCCTTAGGGAGAGTGCTCCACAGACGCAGTTGTATAGCTGATTTTCAGCATCAATTTTATAAGTGTATGCACATTATGGATAAACACTTTGGATAAACACCACATTCACAGGAACAAAAAGTAATTGTGATGTGATTAATGCGCTATGACCAGTGATAAACTGGAAATCTTTCCTTAAATGTTTCGACGATGTGACCAATACCATTAACCAAGTATGTAGTTGCACCAGGTTACTAACCAAGTTTGATTGGTTCTTAAGGACACATGTGGAAAATCTGGTTTTATTCGGAAAAGTATTATCAAAAGCTGCCCTTTTGAGACAGACCCCCTTCTGCCAGGCTAGATGTACCAGTGGCTTTTAGGTCAAGTTTCTCAATTGGTTGGTCACAGCATTTGTGATATGTGAAATAGGCCTAAACTACTAGATGGTAGTATTTCACTCAAGTTTTTATTGGAAAATAGGCTAAAATCTGAGTCTTATGATACTTCAAAAGCTGTGACCTAACAACAACAAAATTAGTAATTAATCCACTAATTAGATAATTATTTTGTTTATTTTAAATCATAACTTTTGAACCAGACCAGAAATGCAAGAAAGTCGATCAAGGTCTGAAAAGACTCAGATTCTAGCCTAGTTTCCATTGAAAACTTGAGCGAAATACTTACGTCTAGTGGTTGGGCCCAGGTCAGGTACCAGTTGCTAAAAATGGCCAAAAACATACCCTATGATGTAACACTCAAAGAAAACAAAACCCAAAACCAAAAAATTTTTTTCATTGGAGGCTCGAAGACTTGCCGAGTCTTTTGAGGTTTGAACAGCTCTGTAGCGCAATCGCCTAAGGAGCTATGCAGTTGGTAAGACCACCAAAGTATGTTTGATTTTAGGCCGATTTCCAAGTACGATATATTTGTATGCCGGCTGCGAACATGTTAAAATTGATGCGAATAAGGCTGAGAGACATGCCTTCGTGCAGACTGTCAGTCAGCAAATTGAAGGCCATCCTAATTTTTTAACTTCATATTTTTTCATGATGAGGCAATTTTCACCCTAGTGGTCATATGTGCTATTGAATTCAAGCCTCATGAACATAATTGTCACCCACTTAGTATGGAGAAAGTGACTATTTGGTGCACATTATGTTGCTGTGGCGTTATTGGGCCATACTGGTTTGAGGATACTGATGATGTCCAGTAACTTTGAACACAGAATGATCCAGTGAACTAATGAGAAAAAAATTTATCCCGGCACTGAGCTTGAAGTGAGGAGTGGAGATGTATTCAGCAGGATGGAGCAACACTGTGTTGCTCCAACGCTTCACTCCCATAACTCCACCGTTGCTTCCCTGGAGACAGGCTGGTCTCGTGTCATATGGAACGCCCTTGGTCTGTACATTCTCCAGACCTATCCCCTTCCAATTATATCTTCTGAGGGGATACCTTAAAGACAGGGTCTATGGTAACAATCCCCAAACCATTGGTGCATGGATAACATTTGAACAGAGATCAGAATTTCCCATTAAGATCTTAGACAAGGTCATCACAAACCTCAATATGCAAGGAGCCACAATGGTTATGTGTCAAGCAGATTAGATTGACATATAATGAACTACTTAGCTGTGCTTGCAAAATGGTGGTGCATGAAGAAAAGACTCACACCACATAGAACTGACTTATCTCAAAGACAGGCCAATGAAAAAAATTACAAAGGAATTCTTTCATGATACAAAATGCTACTAATCAAAAATGATTACATATTTTTGGACCACCCTATCTTACATTTCTTGATTGAGACAACTGTGCTTTGACTAAAGAGTCAAATAAAGTTTTTAGGAGGTTGTGTGGGAGCCTTCATTGAAAGGTTATCCTTTAAATGTTCAGCTCAGAATATTGCTACAGATTAGATTATTTCATTTTTTCTTTGTGGATTGTGCTTGCTCTACAACTCCTTCCAAGGTGGCAACCCCAAACAAGCACAATAATTTAGGTCAGGCCTGCACAACATACGGCCCATGAGCCACATGAGGCCCACGAGAGCTTTCTCAATTGCAGACAATGTTGCAAAAGCTCGACCTCGAATAAATTGTCATTACAGAATTTCTTCCATACTACAACGAAATCTTTACATCGAAATGAAAGAGACTTCTGCCACCCGTGGGAAATTTATGGTGATAATTTGGCCCTTTGAGCTTTCTGAGTTGTGCAGGCCTGATTTAAGTCATACTTGTAGTCCCTGGTCTTTTCCCTTAATTCAAGCTCAGGGTCCTTTCTAGTAGACTAGACCAGGGTTTTTTTAAGGTGTTTTAGGGACCCAATTCGGGTCCCTAGAATCAGAGAAAATTATCACCGGGTCCTTAGAATCAGAGAAATTGGGTCCCTACAAGTCCATACTGGGTACCAAACAGTTTCTTTGAAAAAGACCTGGACTAGACAATATATGCTCCCACAAACTTGGTTCTTCTCACTCAGTTTAAAGGCCTTAAAAAAAACTTGAATTGATGATGGGTATGATTCAGTCTCAGGTTCTTTTTATATGTATGTCAAAAATTTTGTCATGCATAGCACATATACCACACTTTGCTATTGTTGAGGCCACTTGGTCAGTGTGGCGTCACGTTGAGAAGTGTGCCAACAATAGTGTTGAAAGCCTGTGAAAGTCTAAGCGGCAAGTGCGCAAAGCTTCACTCTGTGGCAGCAAGTAACAATAGAGATAATGCGTCGCGATCACTCTATTATTGCTTGTTCGTGCCACAAATTTACGGATGTTATTCTTTGCGCACATCCTTTTCGTGGTGAATCGCACATTCAACGCAACGCCAATGGAGAGGTTGCAACAACATCCCCGTCTTTTTACAACAAACCGCACCGATCGCACGTTCTTTTTGTGAAGGCTGCACCTAGCACGACCTTCGCATCCTGGTCACAGCACCATTTTTTGCGATCGGAAAGCCTGAGCGGCAAGTGTGCAAAGCTTCACACCGTGGCAGCAAGCAACAATAGAGATCACGCGCCGTGATCACTGTATTATTGCTTGTTCGTGGCACATATATATGGGTGTTATTCTTTGCGCACATCCCAGTCGTGGTGAATCACACATGCAACGCCAATGGATAGGTTGCAACAATAACACCCTTATGTGTGGCATGAGCAAGTAGTAATAGAGTCAACTTGTCTGGCGATTTCTACTGTTGCTTGCTGCCAGAGTGTGAAACTTTGTGCGTTTGCAACTGAAGCCCTCTGACTGCAACACCATGGGTTACACTCGGGCAGTGATGATCTTATATATCTGAACCTGCTAATCACAATGTGATGATTTGCTAAAATTATGTTGTATGCATATGAAGCAGCCTATCAGTCACGTTGAGCCCTACCTATACTTGTGACGTAGATGTAGATATGGATACAAAATAGGATTCATTAATCACAGTTGTTTTGATGGGAATCCAGCACTCATACAGTATAAAGTAAGAGTTAATTTCAAGTAAATCCCATGTTACCACGTTATGAATTCCTGTTGAACTTCTGTTGAAAGTTGTGTAGAATCATCTGTTGTTTGGTTGCTAAAATTAAAAGTGTAGCACTCCAAGAGTTGATTTCATTTTCTTTAAATAGGCGTAGAATCAGATGTGCTATAAACTTCAAGAGTAATGGACAAGTAAAATAACAAAATATTTACTAGGCCTTACTTGGTTGTAATTGAATAAGTTGCCACAAATTTGATGATATTAATATTTCAAACAGGTGTATTGTGTGCAGGAAGTCTTGCAACAGTTTGTTAAACTAGAAAGTAAAATGGGAGTGCTAGGCTTGTCAAAGTTGATCTGTGACAAAGCACCATCAGCCGTTAAAGAAAGTCTCATAAAAAATTATTTTGGTCGCAAGGTAGCGATTGATGCTTCAATGGCTATCTACCAGTTTTTGATTGCCATTCGTCAAGATGGAAATCAGCTAACGAATGACGAAGGAGAGGTAACCAGTCACCTTGCTGGCTTATTCTATCGAACAATTCGTTTACTGGAGAATGGTATCAAACCAGTGTTTGTATTTGATGGGAAGCCGCCACAGATGAAGTCTGGTGAGCTGGCAAAAAGAGCAGAACGTCGTGAGGAAGCAGAGAAACAATTAGCTAAAGCCCACGAAGCTGGAGAGGTTGAAGAAATAGACAAATTTTCCCGTCGTTTGGTGAAAGTTACCAAGGAGCACATGGCCGATTGCAAAAAACTTCTTCGGCTGATGGGTGTACCAATTGTTGAGGCACCAACAGAAGCAGAAGCCCAATGTGCGGCGCTAGTTAAAGCAGGCAAAGTTTATGCTACAGCAACTGAAGATATGGATGCCCTTGCTTTTCATTCTGGAAGACTGCTGCGACACATGACTTTTAGCGAAGCTCGTAAAATGCCCATACAAGAGTTCGTGTATGACAAAGTGTTGGCAGAATTGGAAATGACTCATGAGCAGTTTGTTGATTTGTGCATTCTATTGGGTTGTGACTACTGTGAGAGCATTCGTGGTATTGGTCCGAAAAGGGCTTATGATCTTATACAACAATATAAGAGCATTGAAGAAATCTTGAAAAATATTGATGTAAAAAAGTATACTGTGCCTGAAGACTGGGTCTACAAATCTGCTCGACAGCTTTTCTTGAATCCCGATGTATCTGAAAGTGGTGCGATCGAGCTAAAGTGGGCTGAACCGAATGTGGAGGAAATTGTGAAGTTTATGGTGGAAGAAAAAGGGTTTAGTGAAGAACGCATTAGGAATGGTGTGAAAAAGATCGTTAAAAGTCGGCAGTCTAGTACGCAAGGCAGACTAGATGATTTTTTCAAAGTGTTGCCTTCAAATGTACCAAAGCGAAAGTCCAACACTAAGCCTGAACCGAACAAGAAAAAAGTTAAATCCGCACGCTTCAAAAAAGGAAAGTAACTCCGTGAAGGACATTGTTTTACTGCAAAGTTTGTAGTTTAGCAATTGATTTATTCTGGATGCTCAGTCAAACTTGCTGATTTTGCCAAATAACTCAAACATTATCGCTCAAAACTAATCAAACTGGATGTTTTTTGGTTGTATTTTGTTTCTACGTGTCTTGCTTCACTAAGCAAGACAGACGTAAGTGTGTTTCTGCATGATGGCAAATTTTATGTAATGATTCAAACGTTTGTACCTGCCATTAATACTTGCATTTTTTGTATGTCACAAAACGTTTTTGTATACGTAAACTACTATTGCTTTCGCAGGATTTTGCAATGCTTATTAATAATTCTTACGCCTTGGAATTTTCTGATGTCTACCAGCTTTCCATCTTTCGCGCCACACACCACAAACGCACTGTGGTTCAGTGCTGGCGAGCCGTACGACGATGAAATAGAGCTTTGCATGTTAGAGGAGAGATACAGAAACTGGGTACGTAGTAGAGCCATTGCTGTGGTACTTATAATTGCTGAATAGCCCGGGCTTAGTTTCTGTGGAGCACCAGCGCTTTTAAGGCATACAGTATTAAGAGCTACCAGTTGCATCATTGCAGATGAAGGAAGTGATGGAAAAAGACAAAGATACTTCTTACATTGGGAAAAAGACTGATGGGGGTGTAAGTTGCTACGCTTTGCGGTTAATGCTATTTTTTGTCGCCACATATTCAAAAACACGCTCGATCGGATTCGCTCATGAAATAACGGACCTAAATTTTGGATGTTGTTAACTGGAATTTTGCTAAGGGCGTTTGTAGCATAAGAGATTTAGTTTTTATGATTTAGTGTGCGGTACGTAGTGGCTGGACACCTTGAACAATGCTTGCTTGATTTAAGATCTGATTGATAAACGCCTTGTTCTGCTTTGTGTTGTTTTGTTGACACAAGCTGGCCGTTGACCTCATTTTAATGTCTGTTCTGATGTGGTTTCGGCTATTACAGATAAAACCGCTGAAACAAATGACCTGATAAGCTGTACGTTTCATAAAGTTTTTCTGTCATTCGTGGTAAGCCAAGCAAAGACAGGTCAAATCATACACCCTTAAAAACTTGTGGTTGTATCGAAAAAGAACCGAAAAACTAAGCTGAAAAGCTATAGACAATGATTGATACAATAAGATGAGAGACAAAGCGGAGAAAAATCAGCGTCGACTTTTGATCTCTTGAACCGCTGATCGCAAAGAATTGGTCATATGATTTGACCGTGTGTTGCCGATCTCATTTCGGTTACATTTTACAGATCCAACCGGAGCCAGAAGGAGAAGGTGATTCTGATGAAAGCGAAGAAGACCTGAACGGTTTTCAAAGCGAGGAAGATCTGAACGAATTCCAAGATTCTCCAGATGATCAAAACCCTGCGCTGGAGGTATAAACGTTTCGTCTTTTCACTAAAAATAAGAACCGGAGTGGTATTTGTCCAGTGGGGTAACTAGGGGTTTGAACCGGGAGGCAAAACTTAGCTGAAAGGGCTCACTGGCCACCGTAGAGGGGCCATTAGCCAAAACTCAGCAAAAAGTTCATAATACTGTGAATCCGGATGTGGATGTCTATATCAAAACCCGAAAAGACCCCAAAAAACGCAAAAAGAACAGCAACCTACTGAAAACCAAAAAGTACTAAATATCAAAATGTAAGTGAAATGCGGCCCCGGATTTTACATTTAGCTAGCCAGGAGTGCCGCTCGATCCCCCCACCTAGCCCCCACGTCAGTTACGCCACTGTGTATGTCACGTTTGAAATGACACTAGCTTTCGCGATCGACAATCTATTACCCGCACGCCGTTGATTAGCTACAAGCGGAAGTGGTGTGCTGGTATATCGCCGTTTTGCGATAGAGGCTGTTTGTGAGATTTTTGTAAGATTGACTTCGCGCTTAGTTACAGGTAAGCATGGAATTGCTACACATTTTATTTGGTTTTGCGTCACAGTTATTTACACATAGGCTGTGTTGTTAAAAGCTTTGATAACAATGAAAAGAAAAGTATTGTCGCCGTTCAGTCGAATGTTTCCACTTCCTTGTTAATCTGACACTTTTTTGAAAACCTCGAAGTAAGTCAAATATTGTCTTTTTAAGGCGAATGTAAAGGAATTAAATTATTCCTGAGTTTTTCACAGGTTGATATGGAACTTGATGCTACAGACGCCTCTTACAACAACTCTTGGATTATCTGAAAATGGAAAAGCTGTTTTTTTGTCTGTGACAGCTTTCATCACTTCCTGCGGTTTTGCTTTTTTATTGCTGTTGCACTACAGTACATAGGCGTAGCCAGGAGGGCCTAGGGGGCCATGCCCCCCAAATTTTCGGAATATATAGTCATTTTGTGCTTTGAAAGGCGGTATCCCATACAAAGTAATGTTATTTGCCTAAAATCAAGCATTTTGGCCCACCAATTTTTTTGGCCCTTGCCAAATTTTTGGGCTCGCTACGCTACTACTACAGTAGTGTTGTGACTAGTGTCAAATTGACTGGACGTTGAACAGGAAACGGAAAAGCACATTTCGTTTTGCACAATCTTCTGGCTACAATCGGGCTAACTCAGTGGTTTTCAACCTTTTTTGGCCCATGGCTCATCTTTAAAAAATTACCGGTGGACGACTTTGCTATGCTGACACTTCATGAAACACTAGACGAAACTGTATTGCACATAGGTCAGTGAACGTTTTATCAAGAATTTATGGAACTCTCTGTGGATTACGTTAGAATCACGGGGCTAAACTGATTTACAATTATTGCGAGTGTCATACTTTTTTGAGTTGTGCCGAAATAGATGTTGATTACGTTTTGTGCGATATTCCCGTGACTTTTGCAGTGATTGATAGTATTTTGTTCTTTGACCTTGCTGCTCACCAAGTTACCGTTTTGACATGCCTTGCTTGGGTTTGTCTGTTGTGTATACAAGGGTTGTATACACAGAAACCAGTATGCCACTGTTAGTAACATTGAGATTGTTCGCCAGTTTTGTGGCACGTGCACCTTTAACCTGTTTTCTACTTACGCACTGATAGTTTCTGTGTCTGTTTATCTATATCCATTATGCTAAAGTTATATCGCAGCGGGTAACGTTCTTGTTTTTAATTGCGCGTGAACAGTTTCACAAATAATTACATCGTTTTTGCTAGGTTGTTAGGATTCCATAATTGGTTTATCTTAAAATCAGTTGTTTGCGAGTGTATACCAGCGATCATGCCGAGAACGAAGAGAAAAATTATGGTTCGCCGAATCAAGAAGTTCATGTACCCGGCAGCAGGCTTTCAGTCCGACATTGAAGGCCTCTTGCAGAAGTTTGTCGACACAAAAAGTATCAGGTTTGTTGAATGCCGTCATACCGTGGCGTACAGCAGTGAGAAAGTTGCAATCAGACCCATGTCATAGCAGGGCCGCAACCAACTGATATTTTCGGGG
>JGI24021J15306_10012817_pt1 | contig 10425 bp, 6 predicted proteins | sample Ectturendosymbi1_FD_15306 | JGI IMG/M metagenome (IMG submission 15306) | reverse complement strand
CGTCTTGCCGGGTATGCCCGCGAGATTACTGGTGCGAAAACAGGCTGTGCACCAATGGCCTTCAGCGGCTTGCTGCGCCGTCGCTGACAAAACTGTTCTTGTTTATCATCGCACAAAGGGTGCTTGCGTCAACCGGGCTATTAGAAAGATAGCCAATCGCCTGCAGCAAACATTGCTGCCAGAAAACCAGCTGGAAACAAAAGCAAAACTGCTTTTAGGAACTTGTTCAAAACCTTTTGCTTACTGTTTGGCTGTTTGCACAACGCTTCATAGGTCCGGTGGTGGTTTGCGTAAACGTTCCGAGAAAACTAGGGTTGTAAAGCTGTGAACGCGTGCTGGGAGAGCCAGTGTTTCCCTCATCTTCATGAATTAATCAGACTTAGAAAAAGTCTGTCTTCAAAGCAATAAATGTGTCTTGTATTTCCTTAAAAGGTTTACTGTGCGAAAGTTGAATTTAGTGATGATGTCGTTTGACAACAGCTAAATATCCGTTTCTTGCAGTAATTTGTTTGGTTCGTTACAAACTGTTTTAGCGCAGGCATTAAGCCATACCTGTCTACCTGGATCATTCACAGCAGTTAACGGGCATATTGCGAAAGAGGCGGTGACTCGTGTATGGTTTGAAACAAAACCTTGAAAAAATACGGAATGTTTGTTTTGCTTGTTGTTTGTAACAAGTCAGCCCCACAATTTGTCCTCCTTTATCCACTCGAAAGAGCTGCTATTAAAAGTGGCTCATAGTTTTGTCAATAGATTAAACTTTCAGGGTTGTTCATGCAATACGCAATCAAATGAAATAAGAAAAACACGATTTGCCAATTAAAAGATATTAAGGATTTGTTCTATGAAACTAAATGAAGCTGAATGATACAAATATGCAACGTACTTTCAGCGTTGCGCTTTTTAATATTAATGTTTTGAAACAGAAAATAAGTCCATACAGTACGAGCATACGCTGTCTGCACAAGGCAGATTGATAAAAAAAATAGAGACAAGAGAACGTTTTGTAACGGCGTTGCAGGTATTAGTACGAGTCTTTTTTGAAGTAAAAAAAAAAACTGTAGGCTTATAGGTTTGTGGAGCAATCACCTACCCATCTTTAGACAGCAGCAGCTGAAAGCAAATAAATATACCTAATTTTTGTAGCAAGTCAAAGAAATTTAAGTAATTTCTGTAACAACTCAGACTTGTCCAGGCTTGTTTAAAGGTAACAGGGAATTTATTTTTTCGCTGCGGGCGGATTTAGGTTAAAATAGTTTCCTTGATTTTCTGTGAGAATTAAACACGTTTAAACGTTTTCCGCAAAGCGGCAACACGAATTTTCACACCTCATTTCCTTGTTCCCTTTCGTTGCCTTCATTTTTGTCTCTTGTTCGCATAGCTAATCCGGTTTTCCGGGACAGTCATGCAACAAACTGGGACACGGTCAAAAAAACGGAACCAACGGTCACCCTACACAGCAGGGATCACCAACCTTTTTGAAACTAAGAGCTACTTCGTGGGCACTGACAGGGTTTTTTCAAGGTTTGCCCTTGGTGACCACTAAGACATTTTAAGAGACCGCAACTATTTCATCTGAATACCGAGATAGTCACAAAGCAATATTTTAGTGTATTGTGATGGTGGTTATGCAGAGAAGTTCTATTGTATTTTCAGAGACCGTTGCAAAAATTTGAGAGACCGTTTCTGTCCCTCAAAACGCCCTAAAAAATACTGGGCACTGATATGGGAAGGGCTTCTAGTTTGACCCTTACGAAATAAAGCGTCAGTATAGGTAAATTTGTTCAAGTTACCTATACTTACATTATTATTAACAATTAATTATTTGATGGTGTTCATCTGTGTCAAGCCTCTGATCATGTTAACGCTATTTTTAGAACAGGTCTGTGGGCGACCCACGCAGTCCTTGCGGGAGATGTTATGCCAGTGGGTATCGTGTTAGTGACCCTTGCACCACATGATCAGATTCGCTGTTTACTCGTAACCTTTTTTCATGTAACCACGTACAAAAAACAACAGTTTTTAGGGGTTGGCCAGACGTGTTATCAATATCAGAGCCATCAGGTCCGCCCCACTGTTCTTCAAACCCCCAGCCGGGAGTGCGAATTTCACAAACATACAAGGGCCGAGCAATTTCACAAAACTTGAAATTTTTGATCAATTTTTGTAAGCTCAAGAACTCCTTTAGTAGCCTTTTTGCAGCGTATTTTTGTACAAGCGAGGGACTCGTTGTGATTGTGATGGGGACAATGTGGGAGTGACCCTGATCAGAACACCAGCTGCAAACATATTTAGAAAGGTGTCAAAATGCGTACATTTGAGGTCCATGCCAAACCTTTTTTTATTCTTCTGGTTGGCCAGGGAACGAAAGTTTATCCAAGATCGAACCTGAAATATAAGCAAAAGCAGTCTGTAAATCAGCAGATGGAACAAACCTGGCAAAACATTTGCTTAAGGTGTCCCAGCCAAGCACCCGAACATCACATCGTAAATTTCAATCTGTGATTCTCGTTTCAAAAACTGCTTTTAAATGAAAAAGAAATCTAATTCAGAAATTGTTAAAGTATGTGGTGTCAAACGCTTTAAGGCCCGGTCTCTGTTTTAAAGAATGTTCATCACGTTTTTGCAAATGGCAGAAATAATTTCATAGCAAGGGCTTCAAAATGCTTGTTTTGAATAACAGAATACTCACTGTGGTCTCACCTTTGCGTGTCGATGCAATGATGATTTAGAGTTCTGCTGTATTTTCTGTTGTATTTTAATCAAAATATTTTAGAAACATCACTGGAACAAAACATTATATTTGAGCATCGTTGATCTTGAATAGATATATTAGGAAGCAAAGTGCGGCTTTGGAGTGAACCTGCATCATCAAGAATCCGAATGTTGCCTAATTTGAAAAACCACATTTAATTGTTTTATAATCTGATATATTTTGAGGTAGGGTTGCCAGAGGCGTTCTGTACAAATACCGGCCGTTTTGTCAATAGTGGCAGATCTAGGCGTAATTCGCAAGCACATAATTAGTGGTATGGAATCCTCCAATAACACTTTTTACATACTTCTACAGGTTCACTTCTGAAATTTTGTGCTTCGCTTTCTCTCAAATTTTTGGACTGCCAACTGAGCAATAGACGATCAGTAGCTTGGAAGAGAGCAAACCAACGATTAGGAATGTGACGCAGAATCTGGTGATGCTCTTCCTGGACAAATTCAAAGCATTTCTTAAGATTAGCCACATTTTTGAGCTATGCGAAAAAGCATTGCATGCTTTCAAAACAAACGATTCAACATGGCACGACATGAGCTTCAATAATTGCCTCTCTGCGTCATGGTCAATGTGACAGTGACAATTAGCCTTGATCATGCTTGGTTGCAGCAGATATAACGTTTGGTGAAAGGAGTAATTCTTTCCATAGTTTACAGATGCGGTATCAGCTGTAAATCCAATCACATGCTTTATGTCCAGAATTAACCTAATAATTTTCACTAGTTTTGACCTTAAATGAATTTCACTGAAGGAACTGTCCTGACAAGATTGCTATTAGACTCATTATAATTTGACAAGTTCTGCGTTAGTCCTTTATATTGCCGTCACTGCAACGGTTTGCGAAATACCGGCTTCAAGCACTGATTTTTAAAATACCGGCCTTTGCTAAATTAACAGTAAAATACCGGCCAGGCCGATCAAATACTGGCCATCCGGCAACCTTATTTTCTTAACAATGCGTGTAAGTGAACTTGCAAAACCCAGTAACCAAAGCTGAAGCTGCCATGTAGTGTATCCAGGGGCGTAACGAAGTGAGATGGCGCCCGGGGCAAGAAGCAAGTTTGGCGACCCAATGTTTGAACCTGAGGTCATTCGGAACCAAATGCACTGTATTGAAGAAAGTACTTGTGACAGTATTGGGACTTTTCGGCGCCTTCACAATCATTCGGCGACCCATAGGGATTCGGCGCCAGGGCATTTGTGCCCCCCGTCGTTACGCCCGTGAGTGTATCGTGTAAACGGCGTGACTGCGCCAGATAAAACTCTGAATTCGTAGCAAGAAGAGCAGAGTGAACCTAGTCGAGTGGGGAACTTCTATTGCTGGTATGCTATGCTGAGGGTCGCCGGTTCGACTCTCTCTCTTTAGTTGGCTCAGGGCGACTCAGCAATAGAGTTTTCCCACAAGACTTAGTTCAGCACAGCATTGTGACTGCAACAACAGTAATGCATATGTGCACCTGCTCATAACTTGGCGTGGCGCTGCTGTGCCGTGAACCGAACATCAGTTTTACCTGACATAAACCAATCTGCCCTAAATCAAGTTTTACCATAAACTGACCTTTCGGTGGTGCGGGCTTTGCGAAACTCTCGCAGGGACTGTATTACATCACTTAGACAAGATGCAACCGTGGTGAGATCAAATGAGCCGGGTTCAATTAATTCCGGATTTGTTACAGTCAGGTAGGTAACTAGGGAGGCACAAGGGGGGGCGAAGTGCCCTTTAGACAATTTTTCGCCCCCCTGGAGAATGTGTTGGACATAGTTTAAAAAATTTCGGTCTCTTTCAGGAAACTCCTCTTCGTCCCGCCTGGTGTTCCAAGCTGGTTACGGGCCTGGTTACAGTTACACGAAATTCAATTGTGCCAGGCCTAATTCCAACAGGTTCAGAACGCCAGGTGCAGGTGAGCAGCTTAGGTCAGTCCGATCGCATAAGAATCAACCTGTACCTAAATAAGCTATTTTTGAATACCGTTGCTGGGTATGCGTGAGGTACTGAGATGCAATAGGTTGAGCCTTGTGGCTGGATTGAGTTCTGTTGTCAAATACGTTCATTGCCCGGCTGTTCATGTTTCCTACTACGAATGTGTTTTCCAAATTAAGTTGGAAATACTGGGTTCTTTCATCTAAACGCCGATTTAGGCCAAAAAATATGGCCTCGATGCTATTAGACCCACTTGAAAGAGATCTAAAAAATTGGCTTAAACGCAGTTTCTAAAAAACTGGTTTAACTTGATCAATCTAGCATTTTGCAAAACTGCAAACCTACGAATATACCAGAGATAATATCGAGCAACGCTTTCGGTGTAACATCCTGTGATTGCTTGATGACTCGCTGCTTGTGTTACGCTGAGGCTATTCAGAAAGACGTTATAGGCAGAACAATGCCTTAAAAAGTTACACTTACTAATAAACTTTTGAAACACGGCTACTAGTGTGTGCTGTTATGCCTTAGTTTAAAGAGGAACATTTTCTTAACTTTTTTTTTGCTTTTGGATTTCTCAAACTAATTGATGTTGAGCATCTGTCAGTCAATGTTGAGCTTCTGCCAGTCAAACTAATTGATGTTGAGCTTCTGTCAAGGAATCTGTCAGCCATGCTCTGCTTTCATAACTTTGCGATGATTCCGCTGCACCTGTCTACATTTCAATCACAATGTTCCACAAGGGTGAATATAGCAAAACCTGCTCGTACAGTGTTTTACTAGGAAATCGATTTCGCGTCATTTAAGCATCTTCACACCTACAAATTGTAAGCAAAAGTTTACGGATGAAATGATGAAAAACTAAAGCAAGATTTCTCAAACTAATATAGGAAATTGCAGACCACAATTATCTTTCTTCATAATAAACGTGCTTTTCTGTAGATGCAGCCTCTTGTTTTCTTGCCACTGATTGGTTTTGCAACGGCAGGCAAAACAGCATTTTGATGGGGGGCAATGTTGGAGTAGCCCTGATCAGAACAACAGCAGAGATATTTAGAAAGGTGTCAAAATGAGTGTAGTCATCAGAATTCGAATGCGCTGAGTAAATGAACTGGACTTCTGTGCATTACAAACAAAATAACTGCGTGGTGGCGATTAGCAACGCTGTGCACCAATCGTGGTAGGAAGCGGAGGAAAGTTTAGTCACTAAATTTTAGTGACTGACTGCATCGTGAGCAGCTTGGTGTAGCCGAACTAAGTACAACAATGTTCAAGAGCGGCCGACTTGTCTGCATAATTCGTCAACGATGAAGCAGATTTTACAAGAGCACTCATACACGAGAGCAGATCACTTCATCTTTCTCGCACTTAATAGTCTAAAATAGGACACAGTGGTACTTGAAATAGCTTGACGTACCACCGATGGAGAAGATGCGACAAAACTTGGCATTTCAGATAAGGCACATTGGTGAAGGAAGTACAGTATACTACTCTTTTGCCAAAACGCTAACTGTTGAACGAGATGTTGAAGTTTGCCGTGATTCGACAGTTACGGCTGCATTCCTAGAAATGGAGAGTGAAATGCTTTCAAAAGAGGTTAAACTTTAACCCCAAACTTTAAATCAAAAATATTTAGAGATAGAAAACTTAAAGTAAAAACACATTTTCAGGCTCCAAACGTCATCGTTCTGTTCAAGTGACATGAGTCATGCTTTGAAAGGTGTTCTGCGCCATACGAACAAATTTTTTCTAAACATATTTGCTACAAAAAAGAAAAGTTGTGATTGACAAACAATTTTTGTTTTTATTACCAGGGCCGCTGTAGAGTGGGGTCATGACGGGGGAATTGCTCTCCCTGCTCTTTCAAATTGGGGAAACGGGAGCAGAAATGCCTTTTTCAACCTGTAAACACTACAGAGAATGTTTAATTTTATTAGTTTGTTTTGCTTGTTCTTTTACCAACAAATGTGTACATCATACGTTCTTTTACCAACAAATTTACATTATATATGTGTACGTTATATGTTTGCTGGCTTTATGGAACGTTCATAACAGTCTTCCAGTTGCTACTATTTTTCGAGAAAAACAAGTACACTGTCCACACCTTTTTTGTTCTATACAAGTTTTCACTGCCCTCAATATCTTTATAGGCCCCTTCTGCCGCTTCTCCGGCGTTCCTTCTCTGCTAAAGGGAGTGTAGACTAACTTGCAATTTAGGTTTACTGTCGTTGTTATCAAATCGCGCCGTCTCCCTGGTGACCAGCGTTCCTTTAAGGTGCACAACTGCGCAGAACCACCAGAGCTTGTGCGCAGTGAAATCTCATTCTTGCAGCATTCAAATTTGATATCGTATATACATCGCATAGCCCTTTCGATACGTTTCACTGGTTGTGTGTCTACACCAGTGGTTCCCAACCGGGGTGCCGCGGCACCCTAGGGTGACATTTGCAATACCCAGGGGTGCCGCGAGATAATACGTTTTTCAATATACTGTATCATTAAAAAAATACATTTTCAAACTGTCACCAAACCCTAAAGCAAATAGGTGGGCCACTGGGTGCCGCGTACTATATATTTCTCTCTGTAGGGTGTCGCAAGTCTAAAAAGGCTGGGAACCACTGGTCTACATGGTTGTGAAATTGCATGCGCACTGAAGCAAACAGTTGCTCAATGTAAAATGTTCTTACAGGGACACTCCTGCTGACTGACTTCACGCACTTGTGTAAACACATCGATAAATGAAACAAACGTTAAATATGAGGCAACAACTCTATCAATCTGAGATATTGCTATTCATCTGCTGTAGTCCAGAAGAGCCACACAAAATATGTCGTCGACCCGCAATTCGCCTACCTAAGCGGCTTACCGCTGTCAGCAGTCACTGTCTTACTACATCACCTGCCAAGATACCTGCGTTCAATAGTTACACGCGGCAAAACGCATACTACCGTGGCTTGAAGTGCATCTTCGCAGATTTGTCACCATGTTATTGTTCGCAACAAAGGTCAATGGAAGAACAATTCGCTCGCAAGTTTCGCAACCTGGCTCTGCAGGCAAAGAAGCGGATTTAGTAAACTGCAAGCTCATAACTGCGTGTTACCGACACAGTGAACCTGACTCTTGTGCAGTGCGAGTGTCATCGGAAAATAAACTGCCATTGCAAGAATTAAGACCCGCAGGAGCCATTTAAATGACATATGATTTTTTTTTAGTTTAGCTGTTTTTTGGTCACTATTCGGGACTTTGAAGTGTCCGAACGGGTTTTTACCATTTGATTGGTAACAGTCTACATGGTAAAGATTTGACACTTATTATGGAAACGATGTTGAGTCTTTATCCTCACCTGTTTTTTTAAATCCGGTATCTTGTTAACTGACGTCAATCAATGTAAAAAAACGATTTCTGGGAATTAGTACAAACTTGCGGAGAAAGTAGATGTGTCTGAGAAATACACTGTACTTCATATACTGTACCTTGTCTATTGTATTGTTTAAAGCAATTTCGGTTTATATTTCAGTAGAACAGGATAAAAATATTAATAATGGCTGGTTTCAACATGGCAGATGTGAGGGAGAAATATGCAGACAAAAAGGTGCTGGCGGTCAGTCCTAGAGTGATCAATCAAATTTCGGCCGAAAAGATGGCCAAAGAAGAAATAATCAGCACAGGCGCAAGGCTACCACCTGCTAACGTCCGATACCACATTATCTGGTTTAGAAAAAAATTACAATATCATCCAATCAGGACCTACACAATCATTGACTACCCGGCCCCTGCAGAAATTGAAGGGCGTCATATTTGGAACGCCGCAGAATTGGAAGATTCCTTTAACTGTGCCCGCGGCAAATATCTTAAACACTCCTTTGACTACAGTATTAAAATAGTATAGGTGAATTTCGACCAACATTACCTCCAAGTTTACTAAAATAAATTTAGTTACAAGTCCAGAATTAGCATATCCAACAGTTATACGTTACGACTTTTCCGAGTGTACTTTTGCAAGATTTGTAGCACTTAACCCTCTTAACAATGTAGGAAGAATTAGTGTTGTTTTTCAGGAATATGCACTCCTTTGAGTTTTAAAGCGATGAATTGTCAATGTTCATATTCACTAGACCGAAGGTTGGGCTTAGACCTTACTCAGAAATCGATATTCGCTTAATTGCTGACCAGATACGACGATAACGAAAACCCAGTACCAAAACGAAGAACTTGAATCTCGATCAGTGTCAACCGCAAATGTTGAACATGAACCGTACTATCAAACTTTTCATCTTAAAATTGGCTTACAGCCGGCAATGATTATTTCATTTGGTTTCCATTACCGTCAATCTTGGGATAAACTTTCAAGTTACATAGGGGACAGATTGTATGCCCCAGACAATTTTTTCGTAACATCCTTGATAAACATCTCACAATAACCATATTTTCCCCGACTTACAATAACGACACCGGTGATGTTTATGAGGAGGTTCTGTCTTCATCCATAGAATGTTGTTTTTCAACAATTCCGTTTAGTCCAAGACAGGCTCTAGAAATTCTCCGTAAACATGGCAAAATGTATGAAATTAACATAACCACACTGAGATCCCACTGTTTCGTAACTGTGATTTGTGGGACTTTTGTTTGTTTTCGCAGAACTTTGGGTATTGAGCACTATATCGATGCTTTGACAAGGAGAAAATAGTAGCAACTCCGTGAGATTCGCTGAATCATGATAGATATCCTGTGTTCCTAGTTTAAATATTGAACTTATAGATGAGGATAGATGTTAGACACTCGCAGGTAACCACCATAACAATTCTTCCTTTGGTTACCCCCCACATTTGATGTGAGGTTTTTAACCTCGGATCTGAACAAAACCACTATTTCATAAGTCTCAGATCATGTTCAAACAGCTATATGGGTTAGCGTGTTTCCTATATTGTTTACTCATGTTTAATATCATTTCGTTTAACATCGAGACTATCTTATATCGTAACTACATATTGTTTAAGGTTTATATTCCGGATGTATTCTTCAAGCTAATAGAAAAATTTCTTTCAGATCACCAGGTTGTGTTTCAAATTTTTCAATTTTGTTATATGTCTTCTGTCATTCGGTTCATTTCAACACAGTGGGAGTGAGAAATGTAGTCACATTTCACTTCATTTAAACAAATTGTTATATGTTTTTAATGGAGTAGATTAACTGAATTGTAATTGGGCTTGAGAAGAGTGTTAAGGCAAACCAGTCTTATTTATTTGTAGATGCTTCCAAGTAATACAAGAATAAGTAAGTAGTGTAAGTCAGATAGCTAGAAAAATATCCCAATCGTTGTGTTTTTAGGGGTCTTCCTTAGAATTGTTTATTATTTCCTTACAAAAATTGTAAAGTTTTCAGTAAGAATAGTGAGCACGAGGTCACATTTCTACAAGAAATGGAATAATCAAGAGTAAATTGTGTCTCCTGTTATAGAAATTAATTTGCTGAGATGGACCAGTCACCTTCCTTCTATATTTTTGTGTGTGTAGAAATTGATAGTATAAAATTCTATAAGCGGTTTTTGCAAGAGAAAATACTAGTGAAACTTTTGGAAACTATTCAGGAGTGGTATCTGTCTCAAGTCGTATATGTATGAATTTCTTAGTCTAATTTTATCCAATTGCATTTTAAATGTCTGTGTTTATGTTTATGTTTATGGTAGAGGTAAGTTGAGCTATATATATATATATATATATATATATATATATAT
>JGI24021J15306_10012813_pt1 | contig 10426 bp, 4 predicted proteins | sample Ectturendosymbi1_FD_15306 | JGI IMG/M metagenome (IMG submission 15306) | reverse complement strand
AGCGTATGTAAAGGATAGGGCAAAATAATCTTACATTCCAAAATAAACAACTTGTGTTTGCATACATGGCAACAGATTTCACTATTAATGATTTCCCCGCTGCATTGCTGTTCCGTATTAAACCAACCGTCAACGCACATAACACAGCAGCTGTTTAACGAATTCGACTGTCACCAACAATACCATTGTAGTGTATAAGATTTGAAAGTGATTACTGGCTTGACTAAGTAAAATCTTTTCACAGTTTGTAGGAAGAGGTTATACTTTTCTCATTGTGCAATGCGTAGCCTACTGTTGCAAAAGACAACTGCCATTTCGTTTTTCAGACAAGCGTGTTTAACAAAAATAGTGCATATGCGTGAATTCTACGTATTTGGCTGCTCACAGGATTGTGTTTGATTATTCGAAACTTACTTAGGGAAATTCCCCACCTACTTCCCGAGTTCTCGCCTAACGTCAAAACTGTACTTCGGATGGATCATGGTAGAGTTTTAATAGTGCGATCACTCCTTTTTTCCCATGCACATCTAATCTCGACTGCATAACCACGACGCAACTCAAAAAATGTTTTGAATTCTGTTACGAATGCAACTACTAGCAGGTCCTGTCATGCGTCAAGCAAGCTTTACATACTAAATTTTTCATCAGTCTATGCTCGGCAACGAAGGCAGGGTTGGGAACGCATTCCTACACTTTTTTCCTGTTTTCATTTGTAATGCAATGAAAGTAAACACTTCATTAAATGCTGATCTGAAAATGAATTTGCAGTGCTGATGAAAAGGGCTAGTTTTTGGGCGCGTTCCTACACTATTTTTACCACTACACCCCTGAATTCAGGTAATCCATCTCCGCTACTCCAAAACAATTAACATGAATAGGTCGTCGCGAAAGCGCAATCTTTAAAATACCACATCCAGCGGTTCGTGGGCTCGCATCACGCAACTACAGCATTGTGTTCACGCAAGTGCGTTCTTGAAGAGCGCCCTCAAAACTACTTCCACACAGATTGTGACCCAAGCGCGTCGCCAAATTTTAGCGAATGGGTGCGTCAAAAAACACCGGGAGCACTATGCCAAAAACTGCCAGCAGGAGAATCAGGCCCGCAACCAGCTTGGGACACTAGGGGGGAAGAGTTTTCTGAAAGGCCCATATTTTTTAGTTTCACGCTAAGTCCAACACATTTTTCCAGGAGGGCCTTATTTACGGGCCTGAGGGGCATCAATTGCAAGTAGGAGACAGTGGCGTAACTGACGGGGACAGAGGGGCTAATCGCCCCTTCTGGCACGCTAAATGTAAAAACCAGGCCCCACTTAGCTTATATTTCGGTTTTAGCATTCTTTTGGTTTTCAGTAGGTTGTTGTTTTCTGCGTTCTTTGGAGTATTTTCCGGTGATTTAGGGTTTTAGTATAGCCATCCACATTCGGATTCACCATCATTTCTCAAGTTTTTTCTGAGTGTTGGCTAGTGGGACCCTACAGTGGCCAGTAAACCCTTTCAGCTAAGTTTTGCCCCCTGGTAGGAGACCGGCGCCCCAGGCTTCCCACTGACATTCAAAAGTCGTGCGCTTTTCCATCTCATACACGTACAATGTCAAACTGGTTTACTTATTAGAATCGATAAACGCGATATCCGGTCATCGTTACATTGGCAAAGATTTCAACGCAAAAAATCGATCAAAGACAAACTGAAATGTTAAGCAATGCAAACTCCACGAAAACGACCTGCACCACTTCACCACCACACAAAACCTTCCTTAAAGCAATTTTATCCAACTTTTTTCGCGTACATTGCAGTGCTACATCCTGTGGCAGAAGAAAAAATGCCTTACCAGTCAATGAAAACAAAGTTAAGAAAAACTTTTGAGTTTGATCACTTCTTAGATTATGTTTGAACGTCGGTGTTGTTTCGATTGCCTGTGAATTTAGGCTTAGAACATATATGCAAAACTACAAGTTAAGTGCGAGAGAACAATGCTACCCCCAGCATGTACAGCCCACCGCATAAAGCAACTAAGCATGAGCATTTGCGGAACGGTTACTATGACAACGATCTACAAAACCTTCCACCTCCAAAAAAATTTAAACCTGTGCAGGACAAACCCATAAATTGAGGGTTAACTTCTACAACAATGTAATTGTATCTCTACACTCCACATGATCAAACACAAAGGAAAATGGGGAGAGAAAGTGGTTTCATGTTAAGATATGGTTAAGGCATCCATTTGTTCAATATGTACACAGATGGGAGCAGGCTCTTCATGCAGAGTAGGCAGGCGGTTTAGTGTCGTACACTTCATCCACATCCTCCACCAGAGGAACCTTTTGTATGTCGGAGTAGTTCGGTGGCTGAACAAAATTACCACAGGAAAAACATTACTATGTCGTTTCTGATCACACTTCCAGGGACAACAAACAGTTAGGACACATCGTTTCATACTTAGAGAAAATACGTAACACCGACGAAATTTAACCTTGGAAATTCGGATGAACATTGTGTATCAGTGGACTACGCGAAAAAGAGCGGTCACAGACCTAACGCCATAATTTTGCACGATTTCTATGTTTGAGTAGCTGATGAATTTGAGAGACATTAGATACTATTAAACTGGTAAACGCCTGGAGGTCATGGTCCGATGACAGCATCGTGTCATAAGAATCAGCACGAGACTCGGTCTCGTGAACAATAAAAATCTGGTGCGTTTCAAGATCGCAGAGGGTTTTCAATAATACTCAAACTGAGCGTAGTTTTAAAGATTGTTTGAGGATTTTGGTCAAAAATTGGTGCTTCAAGTGACTTGTTGGGAAAGTACCACTTTGGCAGCTGCTGTTATTTGCTTGTGACCATGAACTAATAGGACGCTTTTCGTAAGCAGTGATATGCAACTTGTTGGTGTACGCTTTTGAAAAGTGTTCTCGAACGAATTGGTTTTTAGTCGATTTTACATTGCAAGAGATTAACACTAAACCGTTCAACATACGGAAAACTCGTTTTCGGTGCGGAAAGGCAATAGGCAGAATTACATCACTTTATCTTCGTTTTAAAGAAAAAATTGGCCAGGCAGATTCTGCAATCATTTCGGGCTTCCCAAAGACTAGTCCTTCGAACAACTAAGTTCCGTGAGTCAAAAGATTGAAAAATATCGTGTTAAAGGCAAATTTAAAAGTTTTCCGAAACCAGTTACAGTACATATGTGTTTGATTTTTCTAAACCACGTTTACAATTTATTTCTCTAAATTAAGCGTGTCACAAGACTTCTTTACATTTTCCGATTTGGTTGACATACTCTCAGCCACTACAAAATCTACATAACGCATGAACCACATACATTCTGGTTAGTCTACGGCTTGTAGCCCTGACAATTGAACACATGATATTCCATGAAAAACGCAGCCCTACACATAATGGTTTTTCGTGCCACTCTTAAAATATAGGCTGAGAAGGTTTAAGCCTCAGACAGTCAGTTCGCATGTGAGCTCACGTTTACTGCACTTAACCAAGGAAAACGACTCGTGTAGCTGGATCTGCAGCATAAAACAGAACTTAACACGCAGTACAAAGTGACATGTCACTTGTCTATCGAAAGGGAAGCCTTTCCCAGAAAAGAATCGGACACTAAGATCTTACAGAGAATATATATTTCGCATACTAGGTAGGCACCATAAGCTTTTATTCAAATAGAACATTATCAGCTTTTATTCAAGTTGTAGTACTAAGTGGCCAGGTTGTATTAAGACATTGGCACACCCCGCCCTAGTTAGTGGCATGATCAATGTTTTCTTCAGTAACTGTAAGTCAACCGTTAATAAACGCACATGAATTCATACAACACCAGAACACCTGCACCGAAACCACAGCTCCTATCAATTGACGTACACAAGTTTAGTGTTGGTGGGTATGACCGCGATAAACGAAACAATCAGTGTAGACAGCTGAATGATGTCTGCGTATTGATATAAAATTTTAACTTTCAGAGACATCGAATAAACGCCTTGAAACTCCACATTCAGCAGCCATACTCCACTTTTAATGATGAGCTGCGTTAATACTATCTCATTTCGCAAACAAAAGTGCGATTCGAACGTTGCATATTGACCGGCTAATGGCTGGCTCCACTTAAAGATATCATTCAGAAGCGTTAAAAAATAGGATTAACATGGTGTGGGAAAAGTTGCGTTATGACATCCACAATGCTTTTTTCGGTCAAGCAGCACACTGCGTCTCCAAACGTTGCTGCACGTTCCAGTGAAACATCGATGCCACTGATCGCTGGTAGTAGCTGAACATTTTCATGTTTAACCGAATGCAGGATCACACAGCTAGACAAATCAAGCAGCTGCCGTCAAAACGTACTAGTACTCTTAGCAAATAGCGTTACATATGCTCCCGGGACAACACAACCATTACAGGACTTAGTTTTATTTTCGATCCTGCCACCTTCTTCACAGGACGGTTATCAGCTGATTTATGTCACTAGCTTATACAGCACACTGCAGGCGGATGGAGCGACATGCTTCCTTATGCCAGCCACGTCAGTTGATTTGTTCAAGAAACAACTTCGCATTACGTTGAAATATTTTGCCAAGGCCATAATTATGTCGTAAGAATCCGCCTAAACTGTGCGAAAAATATTAAAATGCAAGACTCCGATTTACCACCCCAATGTCATCAAATTTATAGAAAAACTTAAAAACTTGTTTGAAGAGACACTCATAGCAAATACATGTGCCTGCAAGACGCACAGTCTGGGTACACGCTTATACAAAATTCCAACACTATCGTGTAGCACAACAAACATGTGCGTTAGGTACCACCAAAGCGGAAGTCTTTACGCACAGAAGGGTTCAAAACAACCACTACAAGCTATTTCAAAATTTCAGCTATTGCCTTTATAACTCTTAATTCGTTCCCCACAAAACAAATCAGGCGCGTGCTGAAACAAAAATCAAGCATTCGCATCCTTATGTTGAAGTCAGATCCGATGGTGACAGGATGTTTTGCATCTTAGTCAGCCAGGTAACTCTCAAGTACTCGCTTGCAACCCACCTGGTCAAACGCTGCAAGCTCTGTTTAAATCATGCGCTGCGCTAACAATGGAATAAACCTTTAACATCTGTGCGTTTCAATTTACGCGACAAAAGCTGTCGGTGTATACCAGAGGTTCCCAACCTTTTCAAGAAAGCGGACCAATTAATAAAGAAACAGGGCCGTGGCCCACCAACTGTGCAACTTCTCAAATGTGACAATTGTTGCACATGCACAGAGCAGATAATAAACACAACGCTACGTGCGCTACACTCAATGCGAAGGCTAAGCTTGGTTGTTGTTAGAAAGTATAGATATTCGAGGCTCAAAACGCGATAATGCACAGATCAAGTCATCTTCAACGTTAAGCCTGCTTCTAGGTTTCACGGCAACGCCTTTCAGTGACAGCATATTTTGCACCACGTGGAAATATCCATGTCAGAATAATTTCTAACACATATTCACGAAAGAGCGCCTATTATGACGTTTTTAACTAAAGAGCTACCTACGTTTTCGATTAAAAGGTTCAACTTGCAAAGCGTAATCAACTTCAGTAATACTAGGCCGTGACTCGTCAAAAATCATCCGTGGCCCACAGGTTGGGAAACCCTGGTACTAGATATACGATTCCGTAAAAGCTTGTTGTCTGTATATACCAATGCGCAAAAACTTCACAAAATTTCAGCATAATGTAATTATGCTCTTGCATTTGTGCTGCTGGCAGGTTTCAGGCGTTTGCGTTCAAGCTGTATCACCTAAAAACTACAAAGGACATTCACTGTTCTTCAAATAAAGAATTATCCAAATCTACGGCAGGAAGCTGGCTGAAAAAAACGTGCATTGTACAAATCCACAAGTAGTTGCTCCGATGTTTAGTGTAAAGAAACCGGGCTCGGCGCGTGACCGCTCCAGTAGTCATGGAAAATAGTGAGTGTAAGGCATATACTGTAGTGAATCAGTCAGCATCACAACGGCTTTGCCGCAAAGGGAAGTCGATACCCAATCCAGCGAATCGGGTTACTTATAAACATTGTGTACGAACCTTGTAAGTAGGCATTTGTTTCATATCTGCGTCTGCCACAAAAGTTATCTCTGGATCACGTCGACAGATTTTCAAGACAGCCTGCAAAAAGCATGGAAACAGAATGTGCATACAAACGAATTGTGCGTTTGTCTATCTTCTTCACTATCGAAACTCCAGTCAACTGAAAAAACACGCCAGGTTTTATAAGGGGTACCAGTCAATCCAAAACAAATGTTTGCCTAGAAATTGAAAATCAACTTTAAAATATCACTTCAAACTACTGTATTTAACAACAAATTATGTCCAGCACTTACGAGCATTCAGCCAATAACAATTGGCAGTGGTCTCGAAGTTCCACAAGTTAATAAGGATCGAATATTACTTGTATCAAGCGCATAAATGTTCCAATGATTTAAAAACCCTAGTTACAAGCAGACATGGGGCGATTACAGCACAAATGTAATCGATTTCGATTACTTGCCACGTTCTCGANTACGATTGAACAAAATCACAATGTAATCGATTACATTGAAAGTAATCGCGATTACATTTTGTCTTGAGACATCCTCAGAAAGAAAACAAAACCCATTTCCATGGTTTGAATTTGATGTACATATTTTTCAGGCAATATAGGACATGAACGAATGCAATAAACGAAATTACGAATCACTATGGAGTAAGAACTAAAAAAAAAGAAAAATCACATTAATTGCTTGCTCAGATATTTGTGCGGTCAAGAGTCCACTAACACTTCAAGGTTTTCTTGCAACCTTCCAGAACCGGCAATCACATTAAGTACAGCAGACCGTGAACAACCAAGCAACATTAATCTACAACAACATGATACACCAGGCGTTACACAAGTACCTGAGTAGTAATGAACTTGTAACACCTGTACACCATCGAGATAAGATAGCTCTTAAAAACAAGCACCAGAAACAGAATGCTGAAAACAATGAGGGCCAGCCATTGATCATCTATATTCAGCAACCATTCTTTCACATCTTCCGGCATATGGCGACACTAACAATAGAAACAGGTGCATGTGACTGCGGTTGTTATGGCGACATTAAAATCGTGAACTTGCGACTGACAGATGACTGAAACAGTTTGTTCCTGGGTTGCTTCACAAAAGAAACATTAAAAGACAAAATTTGTGACTGTTTTGATGTAACTTGTTCGAGCAAACTAGGTACGATTACCTTGATGATTCCGAAGATAAATGGTAACATAAAATAAACGCTGATTCATTTACAAAGCACATGATCTTCCGGAATTACATTTAACACAATGAAATTGACTTCTTCCTTGGATCTATCCATGAGCATTCTTCATCACAGTGGTGGGCAAACTGAGGCCAGGTGCAGAGTTTTGTGCAACCCACCGAAGCATGGAGCATATTAGAAAATATCAGCTACTTGTTTGTTTTTATAATTATGCTGTTTATATGTTGAATTCTCTTAGAGGGCAGCACCCGATTGTGAAATGGTAAGGTTGTGCACCACTGCTTTAGCAACATGCTGAAAGAGGCAGCTTTCACTGGAGCAATGAATGCAAAGACTTTATTCTGTCATATATAGAAGTAGCGCATCCTTTATCCACCACATCACACAACATAGGTCATATGCTGTCAACATCACTCTTCCATGGCACAAGCTTCATCAACTACTCGTTATGCCAAGACTTTTAGACAGTTATAGTAAAACATTCCACCATCCACAAATATTAAATAGAACATGCATAGAAGACAAGCATACCTGCATAATGTGCATTCTAACTTTCGGCCAGTAAAACATGAGGCTCCCAATGTAGATGATCGTGCACAGAAAATCAAAAAGCATGACAATGAACATGGGAAGCAAATAACCTGCTCGATTCTAGAAAAAGTTTGCATTGTTAAGAAATAGTGCTAAAGAGTTACTGCGGACAAACACAATTGTGTGATGCGCCACATGTTTTAATACAACATTACCCTCTAACTCAATGAAAATGCATGATTGATTTTTATAAACCAAGTAAGTTTAAGATATCTGCCAGATGTCAATCCTTAGGTGCATGCCCAAAGTTTGATGATTCGCACAGCCACACAATTACGTTCATACACCGGAAATGCCATTGACTAGTGGTTAGACAATGATAATTGCCACAGATAATTGGAAATGATCGAACTGAAGCTCAATATGATGACTGATGAACAGCCAAGATATTCACGGAAAGACACAAGTTAGACAAAGATTTACCTTGTTTAGACCATACAGTGACATTCCTGAAAGCAAGATGAGAAACACTCCATTTCCCAGTCCAATCCAGTATGCTGAAAAAAGTTTTGAATATGAAGCGAGATATAAAATGGAAATGAAATTTAAGTAAAATCACTACCCATCAAATATATGCCATATTCAGTGTACAGTCAACTAATCCTTAGACCACTGCTGCATTGCAGCAAGTGTTAGCATGTTTCCGTGATCTTATGTGCCACCACATCATCAGCTGCAATATTTAGATCAAAATAGAAGGCTGTGCAAAGTCTTCATCAAGATGCATGGAAAAAGGAATGTCATTATATCTGCCAAGGTAATGAGTGAAAAGCACAATATTTTATGCATTACTGCAGTCTTAAAAGTTTTTAAGTTTCTAAAACATGTGTTTAAAAGGCTGCAAAGCACATGAGAAATGGGATAAACGGTGTTTTGCTAAAGCCAGGACTGCCTGTGTGTTGATTGGTATGCATTCAACATGACACATGCCACATATAAAAATCTCACCATTATTTCTGTCATCTTTATATCTAATGTGAAGTTTCAGTTAAATGTGCATGTAACAACTGAAATAGACTTTCAAAACAGTGTAAGAAATAATTTTTGGCAATCAGTGTGTTCTAAAAAGTAATTTTTTTTACAAGAAAATCATAAAAAACAGTAAAACATGACATCAGGGCTGCAACCAACTGATCTTTTCGGGGGCGGGGTCAAAATGATGTAAACTTGTTGCTATACCTAACAAATACATATGTTTTTGAAAATTTCAGGGGGGGTCAATTGCCCGATTTCCCCCCTCTGGTTGCGGGCCTGCGTGACGTTATGCCACTATGGAGATTTGCATGAGGCAGATGGCAATGGTTAATAATTTTCTTACAAATGTGTAAACTTAACTTGGTCACTTCAGATGGTAACCAGCTGGTAAATACATGAGACAAAACTTCAAAACAGATCAAGTACATAAGAACAATCACCTGATCTAGGCTGATGGTAAAGTTGAGTTGAGTATGCATCACTGAACGTGTCAAAATATGTGTTGTCAACTTGAATTGCATTGGTTAGCAGTAGGGTGGAATACACTGCACATAGCAAACCACTGAACTGCAACAACATATGTTTTAAAGAACGTTTTATTCTGCTTTTTCCTAAACAAAAGTGAAAATCTTAGTGGAATGTAGCTCAGCAATAAAAGGGTTGTGCACAGCGGTTATCATAATAGGCTTTTCTTTATTGGACTAAGCAAATCAAGGCCTCTAAAGACTTTGATGATAGCCTAGTTTCCAAAAAAACTTAAGCCATTTTTTGCCTTCTTGGATTGCCACCCATGGCCATTTAACAATTTTCAGTAGGAATGTATATATATGCCACCTGGGAACGGCAACGAGTTTTCCTCTCATGTATATATACATCAGACAGTACCAAAAGTGTTAAGAAATGAATGTAAGCCGCCAATGAACATAGGCTTTCTAAGCCTCTGAGATACTTTCACGCACTAGCACATTTCGCGTTTAATTGACAACCCTGGTAATAATGCTTCACCACTACAACTGCCTTCTGTTCACCATAATCCCTCCTGTGATGGATGTGCACGTGATGGCAAAGAGAATAGAATGCGAGAAGAGAGTTTGGTTGACAAAATGTAGCCTAGGAAAGACTGAGTGCCATTTATACCTTTCAATAAGGTAAAGAAAAAAATGTAATCTGACCTTGACTATGTGCCACATGAAATGATGAACAAAAAACTTTATAAGCTGCGGCTTCCTCATATGATAACTACCTCTGTTTATCACAACAGGTATTTTGAGCTCATTGGGTTGTTGAACTGAAGGAGTTCAAATCAGATTAACACTTTGGCGTCCGCTAGGATTTGGGGATTTTCGGAAAAAAACGCCTAAATGCACGTGGTTTTGCGCGGTAATTTCTCCGGTCCGGTATGCTCTACAGACCTGGTAAAAGTCTCAAAAGACGCGGCAAGTCTTCTAGTCTGCACTCAAAAAAAATTTTTTTGCTTGGGGGTGCGTTTTTTTGTGAGTAACGTCATAAGTGGAGGACTTTTAGGCCACCTTGGCCCACTTTGCCTGGCCCTGGGCGCCAACCGTTAGGTGGTAGTATTTCGTTGAAG
>JGI24021J15306_10012812_pt1 | contig 10426 bp, 6 predicted proteins | sample Ectturendosymbi1_FD_15306 | JGI IMG/M metagenome (IMG submission 15306) | reverse complement strand
GCAATTTGGAGCTGGTGGTGGGTCGGGGGCTTCCAGCAGGGATTCCACCTCGTCCGCGTTGAGGACCGGACACTCGCTCGTTGCCGGAAAGTCGATCTTCATATTTTCTATGGCCTGGTCCATCGCGGGCGACGCCATCTTGTCCGGTATGTCGATGCCTGGCGACGCAGGGCCGGACACGTCGAGCAGCGGGAGCGGCGCGGCGCTCTCGTCGCCACGGGGGAGGACGAGCGTCGAGGGCTTGTCGCTGGGGCTGGCGACGGCAGGCCAGTCATGTGACGTGTTCACGCTCGCCGCAGCTTCGCCGGGCTCGCCGCCACGGACGACTTCAACTTCGCTTCGGTCGCTGCAGACTGTGTCCTGCACATCGGAAACATCGTAGCGATTCGGCGACTCAGGCCTAACGTTCGAACTCTCGAGATACTGGGCGGGATCTGAACTTTTATCGTTATTCCTAACAACGTCGAACGCCTTGGGCGATGAACCCGCACTCAGTTTGTCGCCAGCGGCGTTTTGGACAGACGCAGTGGGCTCTGAGCAGATAGTACCGTTCTGGTCGCAAGTTTCGCTCGAATGTTGAGCTGCAGAAGATGGGCAATGGTCAGTTTGATCGGGGCTTAAATTGCACACCCGTGTCAGTTTCCGCTTTTCTTCTGATAAAATCTGAACAACCTTGACCAATACGTCATCCAGCAAAAATCTGACGTCCTCCAGACGAAGCTTCTCTTTGTTACCGACCCCTCCAACGTCCAAAGCGGTGGAAGCATCAGAAACATCGGGAGTTTGGGCAGAACCTGCGCATCAAGCGGAACTCCGATGATTAAAATGTGTAGAAACTTTAAAATAACCACTCGTGCTATTTCGTTTTGCACGACAAACAGCCAAACGCAAAACCATGCACAAGTTTTGCATTTCCTAGGATTTAATCGAACAAGCTGGACCGTTTCACAACCGCAAACCATTACATCACACCCTGCGCTTGAATCAAACGCGAGTACCCTCTTTATCATTTGAAATTTATGAAAGGAATATTTACGTCAGGAGTTCCCAACCTGTGGTACGCGAAGGTCTTCCAACCGGCACGCGAGTAACTTCCATTTTTTCACAAAAACCTGGACTCACAGCTTTCTAGTTTACGCATCGGGCTTTGGTTCAAAATAAATAAATTTTCCTGTAGATTGTTATTCCTATCGTATCGTTACATTCTGACTTGCGATGCGCTATCAGCAAATTTACGCCACGCATCGACCAATTGGTGGAAGGTACACAAAAACAAAGATCTCATTAAATTTAGTTGTGGTCTTTTATTGTTACTTTAATGTATATTATTCTTCTGAAGAAACTAAGATTCGAACTGCTGATTTACGTAGATATGAAAATTCTTCGATGCCTGTAACTAGCGGCGGAATCTATGCAATGCTCCTGATGAAAAACAAACTTTATAAGTTTCTCAGAACAGAAGTAGTATTAATATATTCCTTGTGAAACAAACATACATTGAAGCGTAAACGCACATTCAAGAAACAAACACCAGACACATAAATAATAAATTAGCACACAACCGGATTTACTTGCCAATGCTGGTGGAAGCGAAAAAAATGAACGTAGCAGAAAAAATGACACACCTGCGTTAGTTGCACAGATATCACCGGTCTTGCCTTCTGCGTTCGCTGAGCAGTCACGTGATGTTTCGCATGATCGGGAATCAGCCAATGGTTGCTCATCTAGTTTCACAGGAGTGCCATTTCTGCGCAGTGCTTTTCTGTTGCTGGAGTATTCGCTTACGACGGTGGGGGTAGAAAGCGACTTGTGTTCTCGCTGCTTCGCAGGCGATTTCGACGCAAGCGGTGGCTTTCTCCACCCCTTCTTCTGAGGCGTCTTGTCCTGTCCTCTGCAATACGAGGCCAGCGCGTAATTTGGCGACAAACCTGAAAATGACTTCAAGCAGAGGTAGGTGTCACGCTTGGGATAGCGACGCTGCACAATGTCGGACTTTTCTGATTTATCACTTTCGGGCCCAGATTTGGCCGTCTCATTTTTGACAGCCTGAGGCCGAGACACAGGTTCGANCGTTTTTTGCTGGCCAGAGCGAAGCGTTGAGCTTCTGGCTCGTTCGCACGGCGAACTCGCCCTGCGTGTGCGTGGACTCGTTCGCGACTTAGCAGCACGTTCGGGCGACGTCGACGTGACGTTATCGCGCGACGCGTTCGCGACGTCGTAGGATTTGCTGCGGCTTCGCGTCGTCCGTCCGCCATCAGGTCTTGGCGAAGCTCTCGAGCGTGACAGCGATCGGCGCGCACCCAAACACTCCTCCTGGTCGTTGGACGCCGACGCAGTTTTGTCCAGGGTGCTGTTGCGTGTTGAGATAGATTTTCTGACAGTGCACCGCGCAGTCATTCGGTTTTTCGTTGGGGAAGAGAACCTGCCCTTTCCCAAGCTCCGCGTTGTCGGTGTCGCGCGGTCGTAGTCTTTCTTCGCTTCGCTTTGATCGACCTTTCTCGACGACGACGATCGCGTTACGCGGACGGTCTCAACCGCCGCATCTCTGCGCTCAGCGTCGGAACCCGAAGCTGAACTCGGCGGTCGCTTCGCATTGTTCTCTGCGGACTGACAGCCGCGAGTCCGGAGCGTTCCGCGCTTCGGAGAAACCTTCTCATCAGTCGAGGTCTCCAGTTTCGTTTGACTTTTGTTGGCGTTGTTTGCAGCTTCTGCGATCGACGCTCGCCTGGTCAGACGCACCTCCAAGCTGGCGACACTGCCCCCCGGCGATCTCCTCCACAAGAGGACCTTTTTATCGTCCGGCACAAAGGCCGGATCCGATTTAGGATCGGTCCGCTTGTCGCGCTGCTGAACGCCAGGCTGGGATTTTTTCCACCACAGGCCCGACGAACTGTCCGCTGCTTCGGGCGGCGAAGTCTCGGGAGGTTTTTCTTCGGCGGCAACAGCTTTTCTCGCGTACTCGAGCAAGTTGATCGTTTTCGGCGTCATCGCGATGCTGATTGCGCACGGCGCCGTACCGATCGATTTTTTGGCAGAAGCCGGACTTGGCGCCGTAGGCGAGCTTGCGCCAGTTGCTAGGGAACAGTCGGGGGAGGGTTCCTCAGTCGGAGTGTTGGCAGTGCGTTCGTTCGTTTCGGTGAAGTCCGCCTTGGCGAAGTTCACTTCGTTTTTTTTGTCTCCAAGCTTCGCAGGCGTTATCGCTTGCAGACTGCTGGATGTTGAAAGAGCGCCACTGGACCCGACAACCAACGCCGACTCGGTTTTCGATACAACTACGCCGGCGTCTGAGCTGGACGACGGGGGTAAGATGGCGACGGGTGAAGTTGGGGGCTTCAACTTGGCGGCAGGTTTCCTTTCCTCCGTCTGGTTCTCGGCACATTTCGCAGTTATTCGGTTTAAGCCGGCGTCGCACAAAACAGGTTTGATTGGAGAGTTTTGCAGAGCAACGCTCGGCACTGACGCGAGCGGAGCGGGCCCGGAGGGCTGCAGGTTAAGAAAAGGATTGCGAGGCGAGGGGGAAAAAGCAGCAGTGGCGGTCGTTGAGCTTCTTCGCTCGCTCTCTTGACTTGCAATGGAACCGCTCACTGTTGGCAAGGGGGTGATTTGCTGAGGGAGCGTTCTGTTGATGTCTGACACGACGGTGTAAGTGCTGGACCGGTGACTCGGTCGTCCCGGGCCGATCCGTGAGCCTCGATTGGGAGTTCTCCGTGTGGGCGAGAGAGGACCGATGTCGGAACTTTCGAGCCTGCCCATCAAGTTTGTTTTGCAAGTGTTCGATGGCGACGAGCGTCGGTGAGGGCTGGGTGGCGCTGGCGAGCTTTGCCGACGCTTCAAAGGTTCTTCTGTATTTGAAACAAGCGAACTGAGTGTTACGGAAGCATAACACAAGTGATTTCACTGCTAGATGTTAACAGCGAGTAAAACAACCCATGCATTTCACGTATAGGCTAATGAGAAGCAAACAAATACCGCCAACCTGACCAACTGCAACAGGCTTTGGCAGAAATCATTCCAGTTTCAAATCAATCGCCGCTTTTCAGCAAAACATGCTGCACGCTGCTTGGGCTGGATTCAAGTAGGTATTTACCCTAATTGCTTGAAAACCTTTACTTATTACTTAATTTTTTTATTGTGTTCCACCTTCTTCATTGTAATCTGAAACATGCTTTAGTACTGCCGAACTGTTCATGTACAAGACTTCAGAGATCTTCACTGAGTGATGAGATGATAAGTTGTTCAGAAAATAAATAGCTATCCCCCATTATGTGATTTAAATTGGAATGATTTTCATGTGCTTGCATGTTTTTACTTTAAAATGTTGATTTTCCTGATTCGCTTGAATTACTCAAGATACTCAAGTAATCTGCTAGAAAATACTTGTTGCTTACACAATAAATATTTGAACCCAGCTCTACACGCTGCCAAAAACGCTTGGAATGAAAGAGCGTGAAAGGTCCGTTTGCTCGAGGTCGCAAACGTATGCAACAAAAAAAACGAAGCACGAGGAGGACAGTCTGATGATCGCTTATATTTGACTTGGGCACACAAGCCGAAGGACCACTGTTCCAGGCGCTGCTTTCGTCTCAGCGTGAACAACTGCTGGATTTGTGAAAGTGACCGGCCAGGCCCGACGACACATCTGCAATGCGCGTGCCGATTATTACCCTGTCAGAGCAGAACGCGACGAGTTACTCGGCCGTTCACCTTTTTCGTCGAAGTGAGAAATGGTGAGGTTGTTTTCGGACGACTTGTCGACCTCGGGACTCTCGTTCGACGGTCGCCGCTCGCTGACAACGATCGTGTACAGAGTCTTGCGGTTGGCGACGAACGTGCTCCAGAACACTCTCGTCGTTCTGCGAGAAAACTAGTTAGGTCGCAGAAATGCCCTGCAGTTTCTGTTTGCTGCAACGGCTCGTCACAACGAAATGTTCCGCGGGGATAAGCGTTTTTAAGCACAGCCAAGAATATGTTTATAAAAAAAAAATCCGAAGTGAAACAAATATTAACTGAAGATCAAACAAGCCCATATCAACATGTGCAAGCAGAGCTGAATTCACCGCCTGCGACAAAGCCTCAATACATACAATCTAAGTCGCTAGAACGAACTATACTCGTCACAATAAAAATGCATCTCACGAACACAGCAATTTTCAATGTGGCAGCAACAAACCGCTCACGCATCGAAACTATTTTACCTGTATGCTACAGGCACAAGGCAATCTTTCGAATCGGAGGCCATGCTCAGCCGTCCCAGCTGGTGCACCGTCAGGCCGCCGATCGAAACGGTGACGCTATTGGCGCGTATCCCTCGCTGCCACCTTCGGTTGGGCCGCATTTCATCATTGTCCACACACAATAGATGGTCGACCACAAAGTGATCGTCAGTGAGAAGCTGCAAATGACAAAGTGCCAGGTGGTTGCCAGTGTCGCTGGTTTGAAAATAAGCGTCGGTTGAGCCATTGCTGTTGCGCTTTTTGCCAACTCACAAAGACACCAACACGGTACAGTACGTTTCCAGTCAGGGTTTGTTTTCATTAAACATTTATCCAAAGCAAAACGTAACGCTTCTGCCGCTTCTTGAACAGCATGCCGTTTGATAACGAAACCTCTAACAGAAAAATGTAAATTGACCTTCGAATTAGTTGTTTCTGCGATGTAGGAAACATACACGTCACCCCAGTCGTTACTCCCGACAAGGTTTTTGCAACAAACCATGGCTTCAAAATCAAAATATAAAATCTATAAGAGCCGCACCGCTTTATTGACGTGGTTGCCATGACGACGACAAAACACTCTCTTGTCTTCCTGAAAGGAGCAGTTTGAAAGTCGAGCGCACATGAAGTGATAGTTCATGGGGCAGTCTCGCGCGCAGCAACCGACGGTGGCACCGGGCAACTTGCAATGCTCGCATTTCTGAAACAGACAGGAAGTCGTTGTAGCGTCTAAGAAACTTACTTGCCAAACATGCGCATTGCACATCTAACTGGGACTTGACCGAGGCAGAGAGAAAGCATTGATATAGAATCTACGCATAGTCTCCAAAGAAATTTAAATTTGGTCGTGTGTTTCGTTCAGACAGATCTGGTGTCCGGGCTCTGTGCGTTACTCACTTGATTTTAACAATAACTGACTGCAACGAACATCACTGGATTTTTCTCATACATTGCCTCTCAAACTCGGGTAACTGGCGGTAAACCCAGAACACGAGTAAGAGTCCTCAACTGAACAACACTCAGCTCACTACAGTAGTGCAATAATCAGTAGGTTTGTTTGTAGAGCACATATATTTCACTTTGTTAAAAGAGCATCGTCAACAGTTTTCCATGCGCCCACCGCTGGAAACGATAAAAGAACTGCGCTGTACGATTTACACCGAGTCGCTTGTTGGTAAAAACCTGTATTGATCGGTTTCAGCAGCAGAGCAACTGCATTCACTCAGTTCAGTTCATTTGCGACAAGCGTGGGATTTGCGAATAACCTAAAAATGTCAATCAATCACAATCACGACAAAAATAAACGGCCCGTGACAGGCCGGTTCTCGCGGTCACATCGACCGCCTTCGAAGGCCTCGATGCAGATGACTGCGACAATTTATTGATGTTCTCGAACAAGAGATTGCGGTGTCGATTATTTGCGACAATCCACACGGCATGAGTTCACGTCCGTTAAACGTGACCACAAGCGTCGTTTGCAAGATGCATTTTTGCAAAGACGTAACTACAATGACGTTCGTTCTGGATTGCATCGACTCTGCATTAACCAATCAGATTGCCGCGAACGCACAACCTCTCCTCCACTGTGCATAACACGAATTAGGTGAAAGACTGTCGTGGCAGACACAACATTTTATCTTAAAAAATTAACCGGCGACCGTTCCCGCTCGTTTCTTGTCTTCTTTCAAAGCGCCCACGAATAAACCTCACGGCGCAGGTGTTGAATCTTTACATCGCAGTGCATTCGCGAACTACAAAACCAAGTCAGTCCCGTCATCATCACTCACCATCATCTTCCCACGCGAAGCGGCCGAATGGACTTTCTGCAACGAACCATCATGCTGCTCGTACACTTCAGCCGACCACAGAGCGCAGTTTGCGTGGCACCATTCATCTTGGCCACAGTACAACAGGCGGCCTGATTTCTTGGAAAACAACACAGAAAAAAAACGGTAAAATGTTGCAAAAAGTCTCTGCGGCATGGGGCTTACTGTTTGTTTGCAGTAAGCTAATAACCAGTTGTATGTCGAACAGCAGCGCGAAACGCTGCACTGTTTAGGTAACACGTAAAAAATGAGACAAACTGAAAAACAGCAACCATTAGTCAAAACGGGAACGCGAATATTCGTGTTGCAGGTTTTATTGAAACTTGTCTGTGCTGGGCCTTTGAAATATGAACCCATTGCGGGAAAATCCAACTATTACATTACTTGGATTCTACACTGCACTATGTTTAGTGAACAGCCCTTTAATTCTCGAAAATTAATCTTGTTAAACAGTCCCAATAAGCACACCAATCTCAACATGATGTGCTTATTGGGACCCAATTACTTGCAACAATATCCCATAACAACAAGTTGCTTCTATTAGATACTCAGGCAGCATAATTGATCCCAATTAAAGATGGAAGGAACAGATTGCTTCACGTGAAAAGAAAGTAACTCATGGATGCCACGTCTTGAAGCTTCAGCCGGTTGCTGTAATATAATCTTACGTAATTTTTACTCCTCAATTTTGGACTGGGGTTTATGTGCCTAATCTTATATAGTCCATTAAAAGTACATCATAACAGTTCATTTTGCTGAATTTGTAAAGTATCCCAAAGCAGAAAATATCCCCACTGATACATTGTTAACACTGAAGCACAATATTTCGAAGCAATCAAATGTACGAAGATGTACTAGGTAAATTTATGCACAAGGGTTTTCCTAGCTACATCTGCTATTACTTCATACAACTGATAGACATAATTATTCCACTAAAACCGCTACTAATTTAATATTGTTACAATATCATCCAAAAATATCTCCAACAAGAAGGACTGTACAATGCACAGGGCCCAGACACTGGAAGAATACTCCCTACGATTTAAGAAATCATTCGCAGTCTTTTGCTAGAGACACACCGCGAAAGAAAACAAGACAGTAATCGAAGACACTGCAGCAAAAACATGATCGTTACGGACGTGTAATAAAATAAAAGTTCCCCGCTGACGACCTGGTAAAGCAAACTTTATCGAGAAGGGGAGCGATTACGTTTCGCACGACAGCATCGACAAAACGCTCGCTCAACTGCATGTTTTTCTTTTTTCAAGAAACTTGATGCCGCTGTTTTTTACTGAAGATGATGCCGCTGCCCAAAAACGAAAGTGAAAACACGGTGTTCGTCAGAGAGTGCGCCGGTCAGTTCAAAAGTGACGAATGTCTTTCACTGGCAAGTCATGATCTGCACGATCTTGCACGTAAATCAACGAAGACTACTGACTCGTATCTTTCAAATTACAGTTGATCGACCAAAGATGGTTTCAATCTTTGCTCGCACGCAAACGCCGTGAGTTCAGTGAAACGCTACGAACGTTTCGCCCCAACTACCGGGAGCGCCAAGAACTAACATAGCCACACTCAAAAGCTTGTACGGGGCCTCTGACAAACGGTGGCCTCCTACCATTCTGGCACAGCTTTAATTACATTTATCTTGTCTGATATCACCCGGTGACAGTGGGTCGATATCAAAACAGAGCCAAGTCACGTGACAATAAAAAAATCTCATCTAATATGCAAATGATACAAATGCGTTTCTGTTACAACAACGGCGACAACCGAACAAACGTTATCTAACATGCAAATGATCCGTCGCAAGCAGCGCTATTTTTATCATCATCATCATCATCAGACACCGCAAAAAAATCCACCAAGGAGAGGTGATCTATTTTATATTCCTGCACGAGGATATTCCAGATCATTACCAGTCAAAAGCTTAGTCTTTAATAAATCTACAAAAAAACTTCAACTCGATGCTTCTTCCAGGCATGACAATCCAAGCTGCGAAAGTCACAAAAACACTGGAGCACTTCTGATCCTTATCACCACAAAGCACGCCAAGCACAGACAAGGTCTCGGTGTAAATAATAACAGTCAAATAAACTGAGTTGATCCTGAACGACGCTTGCAAGACTTCTCTCGTCAACCCTATTAAGATTCGATTTCACCAACAAGTCGTATCGACTCCCCAGACCCACATGTCTCGTGAAATCGCATATTTTTCTTGCTTGCCTTTGCAGACGGTGCTCCTTGGTCTGTCACGCTTTGTAAGAAAGGCTGGCAAAACTAGGATTATATGGCAACACGAACTGTAAAAGCAGACACCACCAGCGTTTCGGTCAAAACCGCATGGCACCTACCGTGGGCAGACCATCTCCGTACTTGCTGCAGAAGATGCACTGCCTGAGGTCTTCCGTAGTCTTGTCCGGTGAAAGCGAAGGATCCCCTCGCGAAGGCGTAGCGCTCCCCTGCGTCTTCGTGGGGGAGGTGCTGGGGGTGCCTGGCTCCAAGTGGATGTCTTTGTCCTGCCACTGAGCGTAATCGTGTTCCGGAGCGGGCGGCATGGTTGCGTTCGGCAACAAATCTCTGCGGTGTTAATAGACATGTGAGCGTCAAGTAACATTCGCCACCGCAGTGGCAAACGGGTCACCCGACATCTACAGGAGATGCTTCAAACGTAAATGTACGGTTCTAAGACTGCAGCCACCTAAGGCTGTCGCCATCCGGACAAACTCTGGGCGATACCAAATATACTCATCTCTGTAAGAGACAATCAATCCCCACGGGATGATAGCTCATTTTAGACAAGTGCTTGTTTGTACCACTAATTTGTTTTTCGAAAACTATGTACCGTACACCTCAGTTATGCTTTAAATTTAATGAACGCATCAACATACTTGATAAAAACTGTTTTGGTCTGAAGTTCACGTTCGTGTCTACGGTGTAATATCCACAATACACGATGTTTTGACAATGAACAAATGCACACTGGAAATGAAGACGAAACATATCTCGTCGTTTAATGCAATGGTTGCTGCTAAGTTTCATCAGGCAGTTGTAAAAAAAAAACGAGATTTCAACATGGTTTCAAGAGCCCGTATTATAAGAATATCGACATCTTTGACTGAGTTTCTCTGTTTTGATTTAATTTGAACAAGCAAAAAAAACCTTCGCCTTAACCTTTTTGATGGCAACAGGCACAACGTCCGACTTCGTATTCCGAAATCGGAACTCAAAACGCTTACTCTGGCACGTCATCCGCGTCGCGAATCTTCCCGCTTTCGAAATTAAACCAGGGAAACACACTCCCCGCCTCCTCTCTGAACGCCGATTCCATCGCCGCCCTTCCCTGGTCGCTGGGCACCGAATCCAAGATGGAGCGCACGTCGGCGC
>JGI24021J15306_10012810_pt1 | contig 10428 bp, 3 predicted proteins | sample Ectturendosymbi1_FD_15306 | JGI IMG/M metagenome (IMG submission 15306) | reverse complement strand
TTACTGCAGATATTGTTTGACACTACGGAATTTGTTATTTTCTACAATCGTGTGGTTGCAATAAAACAAAATAGTTTTGTCAAAGGCAAGGTATTTTTTTAAATGGCAGGTCAGGCCAGCCTGCCGTATCTAAAAATATACATTTAGGGCACGAACCATCTTACGCATTCATACAATAATGTAAAATTATTAACACTTTGAGAGCTGGCGTACGATATATTCGTACTTTGATTTCGGCCTAAAAAACAGCAGTTTTTGGTTGCCTTACCAACGCCCTAGCTCCTCCGCTGATTGCGCTAGAGAGCTGTTCAAGGGCTTAAACGAATCGGCCAGTCTAGTAGATTGCACTCGAAAAAAATTTTTTGGTTGGGGGTGCGGATTTTTTGTGAGTGTCATCATAAGTTAAGTAGTTTTGACGTCATTTTGGCTCATGTTGCTTGGCCTAGGGCCCAACCGCTAGGCCAAAGTGTTTCGCTGAAGTTTTCATTGGAAACTAGGCTAAAGTCCGAGTCTTTTGAGCCTTTGATCGACTTACTAGCGTTTCTGGTTCAAAAGTTATGATCTAAAGTAAACAAATTAATTAATTAGCTAATTAGTCTAATATTTTTACTAACTTACATCACAACTTTTGAACCCGAAACCCCAGAACTCACAAAAAACCTGCACGCCCCAAGCAAAATTTTTTTTCGAGTGCAGACTAGAAGACTTGCCACTTTTGGGCCTTTGACTAGGTCTGTAGCACTTAGCGTACTGGAGAAATTTTTGCGCAAAGCCACGTGCAATCCAGTTGTCTTGGTGCGAGAGTTCGTGATTTCGGCCAGACGCCAAAGTGTTAAGTAACAAATTGACATTGGTACTTGAAGCAGAAAAAGACATTTTTCTTTATAGCAGAACAAAATCTGTTACACAAAATACAGTATTAGAGGTTTTATTGAAAATGTACTGAGGCCTGCATGAAGGGTGCTTGGGAGCTGCATGCGGCTCTCAAAACAGTGGTTGAGAACCACTGCTCTAAATCAAGCATGCAAGTGAATCCAGAAACAGGCAAATTTGTGTTGCGTATGAGTGCTCCCTTGTGTAGGCCTATGCTCAGATGCACATCTCGCGAGTAGGTAAACAACAATGTGTGAGGCATACTAACAGAAACCATCACTTCATTGTGATGAAGAACCATACAACATCAAATTCAGTGCAAACCTGGGGCACTGCTTGCTGTGAAGTAGGCATGTTTTTTGATGCCTGCTGTAGGGCTTGTCATGCTAGGTGGCCATGCTTAAATCAAGAAAAACAGTTAACCACCACAGCACATAACCTGATTTGTTCGCAGGCAGTCATCTGCTTATCGCGCAAAAGCCTACGAGTGAATGTTACATCATAAAGCGGTTTGTCAGGATGATTGCGCAGCAGTCTGGTTACATTGGACTACTGCACAGTACAGGCTACTTGATGTAGTCGAAGGACTGCATGCCGTTTACAGTGAATTTGTGGAACATGACAGAATTTGCATTAGTCAGAGATGATGTATCAACTTGGGTTTCCAAACATTCTATATAGAACAATAATGTAGCACCAGGTAGCAGCTTTTAGGAGCTAATATTACCCAAGTTGATACTTCATCTCTCTATGTTTCTGTTACAAACTTTAAGGGTGAGATTTTTGAGCAAGACAACCAGATCGTTGAAAAGCTTACTCTTAAAAGTTGTTATAGAAGCATTAATTAGTTATGTAACAATGTTTTTCCAACATATAAAGCAATGTGATGAAGCAAATCAGATAATCTTCCAAACTTGTTGTAAAAATCCAGATTTAGGCAGTTGGTCTTAAACTTTTGAGTGTGACTGTAATTTATGTGAGTCTCATTTTTGTATTATTTCAAGTGCCACTAAGAGACTTTGCTGTTGAATGTCTTAGCCCTGGAAAAGCACTTGTCAAGCAAAGTAAATTATATGAAAGAATTCAGTAGAGTAGCCATATCTCTGCAATGATTGCAGAAAATTCAAAATGGTTTAGAACTGTGATTTGCCTACAAGCAAATTATTGATTTAAAATGTTTGTAAGATTCAGTATGCAAACTTACTATGCCCAGACAATGCTGTGCAACTATTACTTTTGTCATGCTCTTTGCAGTATTAAATTGTGACAGCTAATTGGTTTAGCAGTGCTATGGTGGTGATGAACCACCCTAGCCACCATATCAAATATTTTCTGTTGAATTCAGCATGCTGAGGTTTGATGTGTAGCCAGAAAAGGTAATGTCAGTTGTCACAAACTTCTGTCTGTGACAGTTACCAGCAGTAACACGTTAACTTAGTTGTTATTTGACTGTAAGTCAGCATCTATAAAGAATAAATAATGGTAACATAAATAGCAACTATCACACAAAAGGCAAATCGTCTGTATGCTCTTAAAGCTTCCACAGGATTACAGCCAACATAGCAATGAGATAACAGTCACATTTGAGGCAATCAAGGCATTAAATGATTCGGGCAGAAAGCAGGATCACAGCAAGCAAACGCGGCAATCAATGCACAAACACAAATAGCACTCACGGTACAACCACTATATCATGACATAAGTAATATCTCATCGATAACCACATGACATATGATCATGCATGTCCATACCTTGTGGCAAGTGTTTTTTTACAAGGGATGTGTGACAATGCAATTTAACTTTGCTATATGCAGCTGGTATTGTGACAGAAGGGCCCAAGTGGCACGCATGCTGAGCTTCACACTGTGGCAGCAAGCAGCAATAGAGGTCACATGTCATGCTCACTATTATTGCTTGTTCCCACTACATACAAGAGATGCTATTCTTAGCATGGTTATGCTTGGTGTATTGAATACCAATGGTGGGGCTTTTTTCCAGTTCGTTCCTTTGGAACTGAAGATAGACCATGTGAACGTGTGGTGCAACCTCGAGATGAAGTCTATGAATACATCATATTTAGAGGGACTGACATAGAAGATTTGACTGTATGTGAACCTCCCAAACCACAACCAACTGCACCTTCATTACCCCAAGATCCTGCGATTGTTCAGGTGAGAAAGGTGCAGTTCTGCTTTTAGTGCAGAGTGCAGTTGAAATCAATCTCCTAAAATTGTTTTTATTTGATAAATTAGTTTGTCAATGTAATTCATCAAAAGCTTGTTTCAAGAATAAAGTTATTTTCCTTAATGGTGTATCTTCGTGATGTATTTTGTCACAAGTCAACAAAACATTTTTACTAAATTGTTATAAAAGATGAGAACACAACATCTGACATGCTTCTATGAAATGCTTCATAAATAAAATTAACAAGTTTCATGGTTGTAGTTAAACTGTGTTTACTGAGCTCATGATTTAATTAAAATGTTTATTTTCAAAAATTGTTGTGTTTAGTGTCTTCAATAAGCTTAGATGACAAGTCCAGAAAAACTTGCATACAATTTACGTAATTACCATCTTTTTCTGTTAAAAGCTCAAGGTTTGCTGTAAGCTTTCAAGGAACCAGCCGACTAAGCTCTGATTTCATCCTTTTCTGATGATTCAAACTTGCACATATCTATATACAATACTAGTAATTGGTGTCCACAAAGGTGAAGAGTTTGAATCCATCAGCAAATTATTTTAATAGGAAATTGATTTCATGTAACACTACGCATCTTTAGTCCTACAATTTTATTCTATTCGAATAAGATTCCAGAACTAAAGTTGTGTAGCATCAAATCAAATTCCTATTAACACTTTGGCACCCGGGTGGTTTCGGGGATTTTCGGAAAAAAAACGCCTAAACGCACGTGGCTTTGCGCTGGGATTTCTCCGGTATGCTCTACAGACCCGGTAAAAGTCTCAAAAGATACGGCAAGTCTTCTAGTCTGCACTTGAAAAAAAATTTTTTGCTTGGGGCGTGCGGTTTTTTTGTGAGTGACGTCATAAGTTGAGGACTTTTAGGCCACCTTGGCCCACTTTGCCTGGCCCTGGGCGCCAACCATTAGGTGGTAGTATTTCACTGAAGTTTTTACTGGAAACTAGGCTACAATCCAAGTCTTTTGATACTTTGGATAACCTGCTGGGGTTTCGGGTTCAAAAGGGTTTCGAGTTGTGATGCTGGGGTTTTGGGTTGTGATGTAAGTTAGTAAAATTATTTGACTAATTAGCTTATTAGTTAATTAATTAATTTGTTTATTTTTGATCATAACTTTTGAACCAGAAACGTTAGAAAGTCGATCAAAGGCTCAAAAGACTCGGACTTGAGCCTAGTTTCCAATGAAAACTTCAGCGAAACACTTTTGCCTAACGGTTGGGCCCTAGGCCAGGCAACATGACCCAAAATGACCCTAAAACTACTTCACTTATGACGTCAGTCACAAAAAATCTGCACCCCCGACCAAAAATTTTTTTTCGAGTGCAATCTACTAGACTGACTGATCCATTTGAAGCCCTTGAAGAGCTCCTTAGCGCAATTGGCGGAGGAGCTAGGGCGTTGGTAAGGCAACCGAAAACTGCTGTTTTTTAGGCCGAAATCGAAGTACGAATATATTGTATGCTGGTTCTCAAAGTGTTAAGCTAAAATAATTTGATAAGATCAAATTAAGCCATTCAATGTGCGGCCTTTGTTGATATGTCATTCAATGTGCGGCCCTGGTCCAGATAGTGACATACTTTTTGGTTCAGTAAGAAATTTGGGTTGGACATAGTTGCTCTTGATCAAAGCCATTATGACCAGTCACGTAGTCTAGATTACAAACTCAACTAGCCCAATTTACATGGACCACTCCTAAGTGAATTTACATTGAATACACTGCATTGAAAATTTTTCACCATTCAGCATTTTTGAACAACTTTCACTTGCCCTGAAAAACAGAGTTTCCCTGAAGTTTTTCACTGTATTGACTATATACTTTTTATCATTCGGGATTTTTGAGCCACTTGCGCTTGCCCTCAAAAACAGATTTGACCTGAAATTCTTCACTGTATTGAAATATTTTTATCATTCAGGATATTTGAGCAACTTTGTTTGGCCTGAAATTTTTCACTGTATTGAATATACTTTTTACATTCAGGAATTTTGAGCAATTTGCGCTTGCCTTGAAAAACAGAGTGCACCTTGAATTCACTTGCTGAATGCATATTTTTTATCATTAAGGATTTTTGAGCAACTTGCGCTTGCCCTAAAAAACAGAGTTGCCCTGAAATTTTTTACTGTTTTGAAATATTTTTTATTATTCAGGAGTTTTGAGCAACTTGTGCTTGCCCTGAAATTTTTCAAGCTGGGGGCGGCAGCTCCTCCTTGCCACCCCCCTTGTACGCTTATGGGCCTATGGTATGGAGGATGTTGCTTAAATGACAATTCCAAAATGGCATGAATAAGCCCTGTGCCCACTGAATGGATTGTGCTTGTTTGGTTCAAAAATTAGGAGTTACCATTACTACAAAAAGGAGTTTACGTACAGGTAATTAGATTGACAGCTAGACGATATTTTTGAGGGAGGCAAGACGGTCCCGCATGAAAATCTTTATATCCAAAAAAGAAACCTACTGAAAACGCTAGAAATTGCAAAAAGTTAATGAAGAGTACTTCTGAAGTACACGAAAGAGCTATAAATTCCAAGAAAAGATCCCAATGCCATTTGTTCTTTAGATGAATGTAGGAAAATCTTTAATTTCTGTTGAAGATCTAAGGTAGGGGTTCCCAAACTGTCGTACGCGAAGGTCTTCCAGGTGGTACACGAGTAAATTCCATTTTTTCATCAAAATCTGGTTTAACAGCTTTCTCGTTTATGTATTGGGCTTATTTTCTAAATAAATAAAATTTCCTGTAGTCTGCTATTCCTATTGTATCGTAACATTACAACTTTCTATCCGCTGTTAGCAAATTCACGCCATGCATCGACCAATTGGTGAAAGGTAAACAAAACCAAAATCTCATTAAATTTAGTTGTGGTTTTTATTGTTTTTTTAATGTATGTTATTCTTCTGAATAAACTAAGATTTGATCAAATTAGTTATTCTGGAAGAAGTGGTACGCGTTGACAGTACGAGATGTCCAAGTGGTACAAGATTGCGAAAAGGTTGGGAATCCCTGATCTAAGGCAATTGTGGAACCAAAGTCGGCACCACAAAGGATAGAGTTTGAGGGGGCACTACACACAATAGGGGCATACTTTCACATTTTTCACACAAACGGCCAAATAGGTCACACTTGCGTGGGGCCCAAAAACTAAGATGGCCTAGGGCCCTGCGCTCCCTAAATCCGTCCCTGCTTTCAAGGACTTCACACACCTTCCAGTTGCTTTTCAGTCTTGCTACCAAGGTGCATGTAGTAGCTTTTACATAATTCTGACAGTTCTTTTGTAGGTAAGCACTGCCTTCATATTTAAGTCTTTTCCTCTCTCTGATGGAGTTAGCAGGTGGATGAAAGATATGGCCTGGCATGATAGCATATCATCAAATTGGAAAAACGACAGCGCCCTCTAAATGTTGCAAGAGAAGCCACAGGTTTGGGCTGTAGGATAATGTAAGATGTGCTCTGCCACAAACTTGTCCTTGTATAGATAAGCTACTGAAGAATAAACAGTATCAAAATTCCCATTAAATTTGATTTAATGACAACTTTCATACCTTTGTGAAAGTGCATTAAACATGTTCGTTCATATNGGCGAGATCTTGTGTTGCTGTATGGCTTGGATTCTACTTCTAGGGTTGCTCTCATGTTTGTCTTTTGCAAGCTAGACCACCATGGCGGGTAGTTTGGCATTTCACTATTTTGCTTTCATCTTATACATACAAAGGTCATGGACCCCAAAAATCCTTCTGTGCACCCCTAGGGCTCCATGGACCCCCAGTTGGGAACCACTGCATTATACCTTTTCAAAATACAGGTTTCTCCTCACTGATAACCATAAAACAAAACGTCAATCTCAATTAATTCTCAATAATGACATGAGAGTGTCTCATTCAAGTACTGTTCTCAGAATCTCAGATATTGTGCATAGAAAAAAANACAAAAATCTCATGAGTGACTGATTGGTTGAAACTGTCATTTTTCAATAAAAGAAAATTTAAACATGGCTGTACATTACTTTCACATGTTTTGCCCCTTTAGTTGGTGATATGCCAGTTCATATGAAACTGTGGAATTTCAATAATCTCAGCGAACCACTTTTTAAAAGTATTCATGCTTGCTTGTAGGAGCGTTTTATTAAAGTTTCATCTCAGAGACTGATAAGTTTTGTAAAAGCATTACCCTAAAATTGGTTCCAGCAAGCACAAAAATTCATGTGTCTGAGTGCAAGTTTACAATGTTTTTCCAGAACCTCCACAGACCCTTTTCAAAAAAGCCATACTGTGACACATTTAATATTGTTGGGGTTAAATCAATTTTTTGATTTATACTGATTTGTTCACCTGGTGTGCACGCGAGGTAATTTAAGAGCACTTTTAGTTGTAAATGCAACTAGTGCACAACAAAACCACTAGTGGCAAAAGTTACGCTTTTTGGGGGAATTGCTTCTTTTTGTTAGGGGTCATTCTATTTTAAATCAACAAATATTTTGTAACCCATACCCCAGATATGTTATTTTTTGCAAAAATCTAAGCAAAATAAAAAAAATTGTGAATTTGGTCCACTGGTTTCTGAGGTATGGGTGTTTAAAGTTTTGCTTACCAATAAGTGGCACAGAGTGTTTCAAAACACAAAATACTGTTTCTTTTGATCCACTTATGGTAGAGATGTGATCAAAGGGTCAATTCCACTGTTTTAGGACATGCTGATTTCAAATATGATGCTATTTTTAGTGTAATATTATTAGAAAAAAATTATAGACACTCTAAAAACAATTTAGTTGCCGTAGAAACATGTTGAAAAAGTTTTGTTTACAACAGCTTTTCAAAAAATTTTTTTTAAATGAAGGTAATTTATTATTTTTAAAACAAGGTTCTTGAAAAAAACCCCTCTCCTTGTCTTGTTTAAACGTATTGTTTATTTTCTAAAGTTTTTAGAGCTCAGCAAAATCAAAAGTTGTGTGGATTGATTTGTCAGAAGAAGATATCTTATTTTTGGTTTAAATCATCTGCTCATTAAGAGATACCTTTTGAAACCCTTGAAAAATTACATTTTTTGTTGTGAATTCTTTGATGTGTTCAGGTTAAAATTTTACATCATTGTACTTTTTATTATTGGTTGGTCCTGAGCAGTTTTTTGTATTTCAGGTTTGATTAATAGCTTTTGCAATATTAAACCATCATGTTGAAAACGCAATGTACAGAAGACAAAAGGGGATTTTCCTGCTATCCTCAAGGGGCAATCCTGTTTTGGCGCTAAATTGTTGATCACCCAGGAACTTCAGCCATAGCCATATTGTGTATTCTACCTGGGTGTGGTTTCTGGGTATGGTTGCTTTGAGTCAAGCTAAATGAAACCACTCATAGGTGAAAAACAACATTGCAACAAGCAGACATTAGTGTGGATTTTGCTTAAGCAGCTATATAACAGGAATTAATAAGAACGCTCAAACCATTAGCATGAACAATGATATACACAGCAGAAACAAGTGAAAAAGTGCAAACACAACAGTAAAATAGTCATTTGAAATCTGAGGGAACTGCCTTGCTACAAACATATCCAAGATGCAGTAAATATTGAACTTGACTACAACAAGACAAGCTGTGAAATATTTGAAAAGGCAGTGGTAAAGAGGCATTAAACATCCCTGTAAATAAAAAGCTAGCTCACTTACATTAACAACACAGATCCTGTCTTTAATATGCTAAAATGACCATCAGTACAATATACAATATTTTGTCATTGATGCTGTGGAATTTTTGAAATGATCTGGCTGTGGAATTTTTGAAATGATCTGCATTAAAGGGACCCAACACCTGTCTTCATGTGATGGCCAATGAAAGAATGCACGTGGTTCATTTGGATGAAGAAAGTTAAAGCACACATCTCCTTCATTGTTATCAGCTTACTCAACCAAGCCAATCCATCATTGGTTGTCATATGTACAGGCTAAAAATTGTGGCTTGAAGAAACTGTGTGTTCCACAGCATGCATTGTCTTGCGATGTGCGCTTAAACATGAGTCTTCCCACAGAATCAGGGGTGAAATGATGAAATGATCTTGTGCCAGGGATTGTATTTCCAGTAGCAAATCTTTGTGTAAGAGATGCACAAACTGGAATGAGGTGTTCTTTTCCTGGGTGGAAAAATTTGGTAATGCCATGAATTGGTTCTTCACAGAATTTGAAAACAGACTTGGCAGTTCACAGGTGCTTGTTCGCATTAAACTTTCTGAGTCAATTTTCACTTCAACATGCCACCGGTGCCATCACATGGCGACTTTCCATGACTCGTGGCAAAAACACCCATGATGCATTCACATCAAAGTCATGCTTGTGGTAAGTTAAATTGAGAAAGTTCTTGTAATTCTTGTACTGTCCACTGCAACCATCAGAAAAACATTCCATGTTCTGGATATGTGGCAAGTGTGACTGAACGTATCCTGATAAAACCTTTTGAAGAGCATAAACAAATCCAGTGTCATGACTCAAGTCATCAGAAATGAAACAAAGTAAAGGTTTGACAAATTTTATTACTGTCATTTGCATGCATAACAGTTGGATGTAGAATGCACTGTTATTTGTTCCAGTGGTAGCCTTGTGCTTATCTTGGACCACAAATGAATAGTTTTCAGCAAAATCTGCAAGCATAAATTGCAGTGTTGTTTGGAAAGCTTTCCTTTCTAGACTTAAGGTACTGGGTTTGACTTTCGGAAATAAATGAACGAGCTGTAAGGCTGTCGATCTTGCAAGCAGATAGCCCTATGAACTCATCAGCAGGTAGAGTCAGAGTATTTAAGTTGGCTCGATCTGTAGATTCCCATTGTTTGAATACAACTTCATTGTCTTCAGTAAAGCTTAGCAACCGCTGCAACTGCAATATTAGATTGCAGTTTGCTGAGTAAACTTTTAAGTAGTTGAGTTGAGATATTTTAATTTATATCAGGCATAGCCACTGTATATATCTTTGAGTGATGAAAGTTTCATTTCCCTTGATGCCTTCCACACAATCATTTGCATCCCTGAAAAAGAGTCTGAGGGTTATTGTTTAAGCTGTGACAATGCCTCTAAAAACAATCCTTGTGTCAAGATATTTTGCTATAACTTTTGATGAACACCTCATATCTCAATTTTGACAGCAAATTCAAAAGGAGTAGGCCAGAAATACCTAGAGCACCAATTTTCAGACCTATTGCTTGTACAGAAATGAAATTTCGTGAGCCTCTAAAAACCTTTAACACCTTCAGCGCCTGGTAGTTTTTGCCTTTAACACTTTGAGAGTCAGCGTACGATATATTCGTACTTCCATTTCAGCCTAAAAAACAGCAGTTTTCAGTTGCCTTACCAATGCCCTAGCTCCTCCGCCGATTGCGCTAGAGAG
>JGI24021J15306_10012805_pt1 | contig 10429 bp, 4 predicted proteins | sample Ectturendosymbi1_FD_15306 | JGI IMG/M metagenome (IMG submission 15306) | reverse complement strand
CATAAGCTTCGAAGCACCTTTCACACTCAGCCTGGCTAGCCATATTGACATGTTATTTTTCAGGTGTTTTTGTTTGTATCTCTGGTTTCTTCTTATTGTTCGGGTTGATGTTGTTTCTTGCCGAGTCACCCTCTATCCCAGTGGTTCTCACAGTGGGCGGAATCGCCCCCTTGAGGGCGAGTTTGATGGGCAAGGGGACGAAAAATACAAAGGAAGCGATAGGGGGGTAAAACAACACAAAAGGGGCGAAAATGCTCGATCACTAATCGATTATTGAGTTAACTTCAGTAGCCTACTACTATGACTTGTCGGATTCTTGCAGATGTTAATTTACTATGATACTCGTTTGAGGTTGTTGCTAAAGCAATTTTTTTGTTAAATTTTACTCTGGATCGTCTACGTGCCCGGCTGCAGTGTGGATTATTTCAGGGCTGCGAAGCCGTCGTAAAAATGACACAGCTCCTACTCCGGAGCTTTTAGTTTTCATGAGTGTGGCTCCGGCTTCTGTTCGTTTTCACACATTAATATTTTAGTTGTCTCGGTGATCCTCAAGTTCAGTGGAAAATGAATAAAATCAAGTACACAAAACTAAGAGAATATGCCAAATCTTTTTGAGTAATTTAATGTGGTAGTTTTTTTACAAGCAGCGGTCTTACCATGAGGAAATCAGCGAAAAAACGACAATCACAAGTTCAGATGAGAACAGTTACTGGCAGAAAGGCATCTCAAGATACCGGTAATATAAACAATATCTGGAAGGGCAGTCGCTGGTTTTACCGTCAATGCCTGGGGACCTTTTGCTATTTCTTATGACCAGAATCAAGAAAATGGCTCTTTGGAAAACTACATTTGTGTCCGAGCATTTAAACACAGACCAGTCTCGATTGACCAAGTCTTTTGCACTCGTTGCATGCTTTGTCTGTTGCAGTCTTGGAGATTCCAGATAACAGCGCTGCCCGGGTAAACCATGCAAAGAGCACAAAACACATAGTGGACTGTCATGTGTTCTTTCAAACACGCACACTTTTGCATTAACACAAATGCGAAGATGTGTTCAAAAGCTCTTTGTTCGAATAAAAATATGACTCCCAGCAAGAAATTCACATTTGACTTTTTAAAAATAGCTGAAAACTTATGATTTCTTATCTTTTGCACTCATAATAAGCAGTGATGAATCGCAAAGTAAAGCACATTTTAGCGTGGGAACTGGTTACCGTGTTGAAAACACATATTTTTTCCACAGATGAAAACTTCAAGAAAAGTCCACATTTGTTTAGATTGATTTTTTTACCCTCCTGATAATGTACGGCTATGCAAAGCAATGCCAGTTCGATACCAATTATTTATAACTTACATGTTATGCTACTGCTTGTAAACGTAATGTTTTCTAGTGAACATTCCTACTTCACAGTGGCGTGCCGTGCATTTCACGCTTACATATGTAATGACATCATATCTTAATCATACTCCCTGCTAACAGCATGACTGCATACAGCTACAAAAGCTATGGATATTTTATTATATATCTACTCATTACGGTCGCAAGTGGTCTCAAATGAAGTGGTCTCAAATGAATGTGGTCTCAAATGAATGTGGTCTCAAATGAAGTGGCCTCAAATGAATGTGGTCTCAAATGAATGTGGTCTCAAATGAATGTGATCTCAAATGACTGTGGTCTCAAATGAATGTGGTCTCAAATGACTGTGGTCTCAAATGAATGTGGTCTCAAATGACTGTGGTCACAAATGACTGTGGTCTCAAATGAATGTGGTCTCAAATGAATACGGTCTCAAATGAATATGGTCTCAAATGAATGTGGTCTCAAATGAACAGGTCTCAAATGAACATGGTCTCAAATGAAGTGGTCGCAAATGAATGGTCTCAAATGAATTGGTCTCAATTGTCTGCACACCGTTCCTTCAGCAGGCCCATAAACAGGGGGGTTGAAGGGGGTGAAGGCTCCCCTAGAAAATTTTTGTCCCCCTGGAAAAATCTGCTGAACAAAGTTAAAGACTACTGGACATAGTTAAAAAAAGTGTGCCCTTCTCAGAAAACTCTTCGCCCCCTTGTTGTCTCAAGCTGGTTACGGGCCTGTCCTTCTGACTCAGGCCCCTCCGTAGCTGTCGGCCCCCGGAACAATGTACCTGCTAGACCCCTCTCTCATAGGCGCAGAGCCAGTAAACCAAACTCTGAGCTGCGAGTTAAGCCTTACAGAGACACTGGCCAATTGTGTGTTTTTCTCAAACATCCACACACTGTTGCGCTTATTTGCAACGTTGCCAGTCTCAACAACAACAAATGAACGTTCATTTTCAACGCTTCAACGGTTGCTAGCCTATCTATGCAGCACTATGCGGCAAAAACAGGCCCGTAACTAGCTAGAAAAATTTTTAGCCCCCCTGGTAAAATGTGTTGGACATACTTTAAAACTATTGGACACAGACCCGTAACCAGGGGAAGGGGGCGAGGCCTCCCCTACAAACCTTTTCGCCACCCCTGGAAAAATCTGTTCGGCATAGTTGAAAACCATTGGACATAGTTTAAAAAATTAGGCCCCACTCACAAAACTCTTTGCCACCCCTGGTGTCCCAAGCTGGTTACGGGCCTGGGCAAAACCATCTGATGGATTGGCTTTTTTGACGAATAATAGTGATGTGACATTGATCCTGAGATGGTTATCGACGAGTTGTCTGATAAAAAAATTTAGTCTGATATTAATTTTATTTTTGAAAATAACTTAATTGCATAGGGCACGTCGGGCTCTAACAAATGAGCCCGAGTAAGGCTCGAGCGAATTAAGTCGAGAGAACGCCTACTACGAACGATATTGTTTTGTTCAGGTCACCTGCAACGAGGACACGAAAGGCCAGACATGGAACGAAAATATATGAACAGTGATAAGGCCGAATGAAAATAGCCCGAGTAAACAACTTAGTGAATTGGGACCGTTGGTGGTGGCACAGATATACAGTACAAAGCAAGCAAGCTCGCGTTCTTCAATATAAATTGTAATCGAAGACTCGGGCTATAAGACCGCGTGTAGCAAGTTGGAAAGTTGCAATGCAAAAATAAAATATAGCTATTTGGTGTTGCTAATGCAAAAACAAAAACCAGTTGAAGTTGATCTGTCAAATATTTCATTTTGCGTATAAGATACAGCAAAATTTTACTATTTAGAATGGTGTCGAAAAGCTTGAAATTACATCAAATTAAAAGAATTTATCGATGGAGTGGCACGACATTTATCTACAAACATGCATGTAAAATTACACCATCTTTGTAAAAAATGGTTTATTATACCATCTGGCAACACTGTTCGACAACACCAATGCGGTAAGCAAACCCGAGAAGGGTGATCAGATTGTACATGGTATTCTGCCAAGCATTTACGAAATCCTGCCAGTTTCACTGCCAAATGACAAATAATGTATTACAAACGATGCTGCCAAAATTCTGCTAAAGTTTAAATGATTTACTTTAACAATGGACCCAATCCTAATTGTGTTAATCAACCTTATTTTAAGCAAAATTCTAAATTTAAAGGTGGGTGGCAGGCCCCCTCCAGAAGAAATAGTTAGGGGCCTAGGCCCATGCGGCCCCCCCGGTTCCGCCACCTATGACCGTGAGCGTGGAGCTGGGCATGCAGAGCACCGAGCTGGCAAGTGCAGCGACCAGTGACAGGCAGCCGAATCATTGTTTTCATCCTGGTGCTGGTGAGAGGTAACGTTCTTAAATTGCAAATTCTCAAGCTTTACAAAGCACCGTGATTTATACATTGCACGCAGTAAAAATCATCACCTACCAATGAGGTACAAAGTGACTATACTGATAACAGAAAAAAATATGTTCAAACGGGTACGGCGCCATGTCTATTTCATTCATATTTTACTTTTAACTTTTCGCTGGCTAAAGTAAAACCACATAACCAAATGTAATCACTGCAAGTAACTGTGAGACGCACTACCAGTTTAATGCTACATCAGGTTAAATTTTATCTGGGATGATGTTGCGAGTAGAGTTGGTCTGATATTGTAACGCAAAGTGATTTTGGGTGTTATTGGTAAAAGGTGTTTGGGCTGTATTCCAGAACACGCCTTGAGCACACGCTTGACGTTTTCTCAGTCTCAAATGAGGAACACCGTAGAACAGGAGTCTCCAAACTTTCTTGCCAGAAGGCCACATAACCTATTACACAACAGCTGGAGGGCCGAACATCTTACATAATGTGATTGTTTCGGGAATCGGGATATGTTGCATTCTACCAAATCACAAATTTTTCGTTAATACAAAATTTTTCATTAGTAACATAATGCCTTTGCGGGCCTGATGAAATGGCTTTGCGGGTCGAATTTGGCCCGCGGGCAGTAGTTTGGAGACCCCTGTCGTAGAATATCATTTTGGAGTAGGCTTACAGTTATGAAATACGTCAGAATTGAAACCACGTTTTGAAAAAGTCAAGGTCAAATTCATGCTTTCGTCAAATATCAAGTCGGTTTCTGGAGAACACCAATATCTACGACAACAAGCCTGACTTAAATACTGCCCTACGATCTAATTTTAAAGCATGCAGTAACACCCAGTGTTTCAGCACATCTTAAACTGTAGCTACTTGCACTTAATCTTTGAAAATTATTTCACGCAAATGATTATCATTCCCCAAATTATTCTATTTGTGAGTGACGAGAAATAACTGTATAAAGCAGTGGTTCTTAACCTTTTCTCAAGCACGCCTCCCGTAAGTAATTGTCCTTTGTTTCAAGCACACTGACTTCAAATATGTAAATTGGACGGAACACTTTCTCGTTCAAAAACTTTCCATGTTGTAGAGCGCGTAACAAAGGCACGCGCTTTACTGGAAATTTACTGACGCCCCCCAGGGGAGGGAATAGCAGTTGCCTGTCCAAAGTGATAAGGCACTTCTGTGCCTAGTATGGATGTGTGATATAATCAGCTACGTTTGGTTCCAGGCCCGTATTCGGGGCCAGTGCCCTCCAAATTTTGTTGTGCCCAGTAAAATTTGTTTTAAACATAATAAGAACAAACGTCTTGCGCCCCTAAAACTGTATTTTGCTTCCCCAAACGTTAAAACCTGGCTACAGGTCTGGTTGGTTCTGTTCTCCATACATTGAGTCAATGCGACTGGGACAATTGTAGACAAGTAAAATTTGACGTCATTTTAAGACCACCAGCGTGGTGCTTCTTTTTAACAGAACGACTATGAAGGGATTGTTATGCGTGTGAGACGGTAGCATGTCACTGCAGCAGGGCCGGATTTACCTATGGGTTATATAGGCTTAAGCCTAGGGCCTCAAGATCAAAGGGGGGCTCCAGGAAAGTGTGGTACGCATAACTTTAATTGCCGGTATATGGTTAAATCGACAAATATTTGTCAAAATTTTATGTCTTAATCATTCATGAAATTTAGTTTTATTCACCTAATCAGATTCCGTGTTGATAACACCAGGGTCTTTCAACGAGTTTGCATAAATTTCAGTACAACCGTTGGCCAAGCCGCATGCTGAGTCGCCGACTGTTGATCCAGGACTCCCATTCAATAATTTCTAATACACGCAGATTGTTGATGAAAAACAACATTTCTCTGCCATAAAAAAGGGAAATTTTAATTTGCAAATAGAGAACGGATGAAAATATGTGGGACGAAACAGTGATTAAAATCCTGATTTCCTTAAAGTTCCTCTTCCAAATTTTCGTCCGCAGCGTGAACATGTAACATTTGAATCCAATTGTTCAAAACATTTTATGTAACACTGGTGAGATATTCTATTAGTGACAATTCTCACTGGCTTAGGTATCCAATAACCGTTTTTATGGCTGCTTCTTGACAATGCTTGTTTTGATAACAATTTTCTAAACAGTCGCGGTTTTAGCAAATTCGCATTTAAAAAAATATGATTAGCAAGTGAAAATGTTCTTTCTAGTGATGCAGTAGACTGCCAAAACCCAAATCTGTCATTAAATCACAAAATATTCCGAATTCCGGGTTATGTAAGCCGTCTTTGATGTTACGCATATAATACCAGAAATCAGGGATAGATTTATTGGACAAAGACATGTTTAAATCTTCGATATATCCTCCAGCTGTTCTTCAGGTGCAAGGTGGGGAAAATGTAGGACCGCATTTGCTATCGAACTTGGATCTTTTGTGAGGTCTTGATCTGCAACGGAATCTAAAATACCTAAGCTGGCAATGTAGCTTTCCTGCAATGGCAATCGTTTTTTCATTTTGCATGCGTAAGGTAGCCAAAAAATTTAAACATTCATTCTTAAAACATTTTTCATCAATATAAAATTGGCATCTGAGACAATGACCTTTTACGTAGTTCACACAACTGTAAATCTTTCAAGTGTTTACGTAACCGTTTGCTACTTATTCATGTTACTTTTGTTGCACATGCAACTACATGACTGACTTTACCGGATCGCAAGTAATCTTCAATCTTTGATATCGATGCTGGTGTGAGGGTGCAACATTGACTGAACATGCTTTGTTTCACCGATATAAGTAATTTGCTTACCTGGTGATCGCATAAGAACACTACATTCCCAAATTCATATCTAAAAAACAGATTTAACGGGATTTTTCATAATTAAACCTAGACAGTCTGATCCACTCTAAAAACCCAGATCTGGGTGGAAAAAAACAGCAATGGGAACCCTGGTTGAGTTGATATACTCAAAGCACGTTGGCTGCTTCCTCTGTATGCTGAATCGTACCGATTGTTACATGTGAATAGGTCGAAAGAATTTGTGGCTGCTCTTCGCGTTTGAAATGCACCTGAGCAAAGCTTAAAGTTGTACAGCAGATAAGAGCTATGTGAGGACTATAGCAGCATTATCCTACAATAAACACATGGTTGCTTCTGAGCAATACTGTACTTTTGTTAGCGTTTCTATTACGTAAAGCTCGTTTGTTACTTCTAAATGTGATTTTTTCCATTTTAGTTTTATTCAAAGTCATTCAGAAATCAGATTGCTATTGAGTACTTGCGCAAGTTTGTACAGCTCCCGTGCTAAGCTACTGCAAGAAGATCTTAATAAGCTTGAATAGCAAGCAAAAGTCACTTTGCCAAGTGGCAACAGCAGAACTCTACCCAAAGAGACAAAGAAAGGGGTAACAGCAGAAAATGACAAAATCGCCTTTGGGCTGATGATGCCTTAGTGGTTTTTAGTTTTTCCAACCAGGCGGACCCTTACTTCTTGATCACTAACTGCTCAGGAGAGTTTTCTTTCAAGATTCAGAAGAATTTAAAAACGAAGTAAAAGGTCGCAATGTTCTAGGATAGGTTGCCCAGTATAAGAGTTCGGTGCATTAAAGTGACAAACATAGGTAAATAAATTTCAACGAATTCCTAGATGATATTTTATGGAGGCCAAGGAAAAAACTTTTTAATGTTTACTGGGCTCTATTCAGCCTTACTTGATTCGATGATTGTAGCTTTTTGTATTTCAATAATGACAGCACAAGAGAAGTTTAAACCAGTCCCGTCGCCACAGGGGAGCATTGGTGGGCTCAGCATCCCCAAATTTAAATATGAAACACTATAAATCAGTGGAGATTTTATCAAATTTTCAGAATGTGAAGTCCACCTGCGCAACTGTAAAGCCCCCTACTGAAAGCTTTCTAGCTACGGTTCTGGTTCAGAACCTCACATCCAGGACCGGCCATTAGCCGATTGGACCGGTTGCTTCCAAACGGGCCCCGCGCTACGCCTTCTAACCTATGCAAACTTACGCTTTCTATTGAAGCTGCTTATGTAGTGCTGGCGCGGGGCCCACAGTATTTTTTAAGCATGGGATCCGTTGCCAAGCAAAATCAAAGGTTTTAATAACCTCTATCATTAGAATTCGTTCTGGAATCGTAACAGTATTCATTTTTGTTCGATAATGTGTGGTCTAGTTTTTCAATGGTAGCTAGTTAAGGCAGAGAAGGCTGGAGTATTGAAGTTGTTTTCTGGTTCAGATCAGTTGTAGGCGTTTCGTACCTGGCAGACTAAGTTTAAATAGTTGCTGCAACATACAGTTCGATAATTGTTGGTGTTTCAATAGTTACTGGCACTTGCTTTCTGAAGATTAAGTTTAGTTCGTGATTTAAAATGTGTAGTGTTTAGTCGATCTTTTAATAGCGTTATTCATTTTCCTTTGCAGAGATATAATAAGGCAACCTCTTTCCCTAATTTGTTAATTGCCCTCAGGATTTACTTGACCATCACCGTTACCGCGGCATCCGGGAAAAGGAGCGTTTCTAACCTAAAAGTGTGTAAAACTTATTTGAAATCATCAATCCCACAGGAGAACCTAAATACTTAAGCGATTATGTCCATTGAATCCGAAATTCGCAGAGGCTTAATCTTGGACAAAATTCTGAGGAACTTTGCTAATGTTAAAGCACAAAAATAAGTTAATCTTAACAACTGCATTTTCCGTAAGCAGGACTGCGGAGCCGGAACTCAAATTTAAAGCTAGGGCTCTGGCTCCAGGTCCAGACACCTAAAGTTTTTGGGTCCAGATCCAGCTCCAACATCCAAGAACTTTGGCTCGGGATCGAAAATGATTTGGTCAATTGAAAACTGAAAAACATTGCCCTATTTGTACAACTGTATTATTACACCAGCATAGATGAGGTGTCGCAAAATGATGCGTTTAATGGGTAGTGCGACATGTGCAAAAAGTTCGAGAAGCCCTATCTAAACACAAAGGAGCACGGTCGTCGAAAAGATTTCTTCCACGGGGAATGGTAGATTTTCCCAAGTGGTGGCCAAACGCATTTTTCCAGGGGTGCGGGCCAATAGTGGTGAAATTTCATTTTACCAACTCGAAACTAAGAGACAAACATTTTTATACTAAGAAGTTAATGGAAAATTATCAAATTTCAAAATCCAGGGAGGCTTGTTGACACGCTTTTTCGTTTGTTGATGTTTTGTAGCTCAGTTGTGGTATCTTATCTTTGCTGGCTGATCATATCAAGCATGTTGTTAATTTCATTTAAAACATGGTCAATTGGCCTGCCATACCCGCGGTAGGTACCTGGCTAAAGAGGAGATATTGAGTGTAGTAACTCATGGATTTATTGGGTGTCGCGGAGATGTCCGTCGAACCAGCCCCTCGCCACGAGGGTCTTTGGTGGGCTTAGGCCGCCAAACAAAGTACCAAGCCTCCCCGCAGAGCCGTGTAAAAGGCTGTTGCCCCCGCAAAAACAATGCAGATGGGGCCTTTAATATCATCTTTAATATCACGTAACACAACTTTACAAAATACTGCTATAGTGTCCAACGTCCGCAATTCTTTATCGAAATTAACGAATCATGATATTACATGCGTAATCTACCGGTTCTGCATTGAGGGCAAAAACCAGAAGAGTAAAAGTCAAGGGTGGAGAGACGGCTCTAACTTACTAATACAACATACATTGTGGAGCCCCTACGAATGGTCAGGACCCCCGACCGGGGGGTACGGGGCTGCCTTGCCACGGCACTGCCTCCAAATCGGAATATGAAACACTTTTAAATTATTGGAGATTTTATCAAATTTTCAATATCAAGGTCCCCCCACACGAACGTAAATCCCCCCTAGTGAAGACTTCCTGGCAACGGTTCTTCGTGCAACGGACATGGAAAGTCACTGCTGGAGAGGTGAAATTGGGGGCATGCCTCCAGACACCCCTAGATTGGTATTACACCTTCGAGCCTCGCTCTTTCACCACATTCATAATTTCTACCATTATTACTTGATGACCCCCTCAAAAATTTCTGCACAACCACTGAATGGGGCCCCGCAAAAGTGCTTCCAATCGGGCCCCGCACTTGCTAAGACCGGCCCTGCTCACATCCTTTCACGCGACGGTTTCGTTACGTTCGATTCTTAGGAATCTGAAAAAGTAACAAACACGCGAATCGTGAACCTAGCAGCTGCTACCATTTGGATCGCTTTACTTGACGTGTTTTGCTCGTGTGTGCGAGATTTTTATGGCCGTGGCAAGCAAGTCGCAACGTGGTCCTTAAATTGTGCTTTGTTTTTGTGTCGCCACAGTATGTGCAGTGTGTTTGATTTTTCTGAGCACAGATAAGAAAAACAGATGTGAAACTTATAAAAAACGTAGGACACGTGTTTTGTCAAACATTTAACCTTGACGTTTTCGGTTGGTTTGCCTGCAAGAATTAATTATCCTGTTCCCGCCAGCCAGGGCCGGCCCTACCAGGTGCGGGGCCCAACGCAAGACCTAGGCACGAGGCCCCTCTGAGCAGTGATATTATGACGTCATCATGTTCAGTCAACCGTGTTACGATCACGGTAGAGCGCAGATGTAAAGTACTAACTAAGACGCAGTGGCGGCTCGTGGTGAAATTGGCCGGGAGGGCTGCGAAATTTCATCTCTGGTTGAACATATGGGATTGCCGCCCTGGCTGTTTTT
>JGI24021J15306_10012803_pt1 | contig 10429 bp, 6 predicted proteins | sample Ectturendosymbi1_FD_15306 | JGI IMG/M metagenome (IMG submission 15306) | reverse complement strand
AACTTTTTTCTTTAGAACTAATAAGGGAATTAATGAGCTTCCACATTTTCCCAGAATCATTTCGACAAGACAAAAATTGTGACTGATAATAGCTTTTTTTGCTGATTTCCAATAAATGAGTAACTTTATTCCTGTACTTTTTATACTTTGCATGGGAGGTTAGCCCACCAAAGGCCCCCATGGCGACGGGACTGCATCTGCATAAAGTAGTTTTGTGTCAAGTTGCAAATGCATTCAAATAGTTTTGCGAACAGCTTTGTGATTGTATCACAATTTAAAACATATGAAAGGTGTCAAGATTTATAACGGGAAATTAAAGAGTTAAAAGGAAAGTTTGCGTGAAAGCAAATCCATTACACTTTAAAGGCCAGGCTTTTGCCTCGCACAGCTCAAGTAATTTTCCAAGCGTGTTGACAGCTCAGAAAACTGCTCCTGAAATTTGTTTGCTTCAGACACGGCACGTTACGCAGTACAAGCGCGTGAATTAACGCGGTTCGTTGCGTAGCAACGGCCGTAATCATTAACACGTATTAGCTCATAATTATAGCATTAAAAATCTCCCAGATTACGAAGTATCGGTTTTATCCATATGCTCCTATAGTCTAATTAAGCGCGGCGCTCGTTCGTATCTTATTTAATCGCAACCGTCGGAAATTCCCCTGAGCAACGGCAACCGCAGCAAGCATCGATTCTTGACGTTGTTCGATTTCCGTTCGCGGAAATAAATCTCAAGTCCAGGCTTTAATCGCCCTGATCCGGCGTATCGCGCAGGGTCCAGAAAAACACGGCACGCATTAAACTACATCAATTAGGTTCAACGTTTTCTGTTTGACAAGCGCGAGTTTGCTGGGAGCGAGTCATTTGAATTACACGCTGGCAGGGGACGCTGCAAGCGTTGCTGTCTCGAGTGAAGATGCTCCTCGTGTGTTTTATCGACCCACGCCAATGTTCTGCGCGGACGTATTCGAAACGTCGTCATTGCGACCAATCGCTTTATGCTGTAATGCAAACAGCTCCCACTGCCAGTCTTGTCTGTGATCTTCAGTCCCGACACACAAGAAGTATCACCACTTCTATTTCATTTCCCGAATGAGAAACTGGATCAATTTTGCGTTGTCTTGGATTCTGAGTATTTTTAACGGATTTTCTAATCGCTTCTGGATTGTTTTTTTTCGTGGTTAGGACAAGAAATGAGCACTTGCTCAAGCGCAGTAGTTACCTTGCGGAGAAAGATTTTGTAGGTGGGCTTTTTCACATTTCGTACAATTTTTGACAGTCTTTTGTTAAACTAACGGTTCGTTAGGATTTTGCTAAGTGTTGATGTCACTACAAACGTAACAGATGTGGTAGGGTAATGTGATAATTATTTATCTTTTTACGTCATTTCGTCCCCACGGTGTGTGGTAAAACAACATGGATGAAGACATAAGCGTTTTTTCCAAGATTTTTACCAAGGAAAGGTACTGCGTCTTGTTATTGGAGACTGCAGTCGTGATTTTTTCACGCTGGAACTTGGCTTGGAAACAAACACTATTAGACAAGCTTGATTGAAAGGTTGTCCAACTATCACTTGATATAGGAGTCCGCCAGTAATTCGCGGAAAATTTGATTAGTTTACTGTACAAGTATTCACTGCAAAAAGTCCATTCGAAGCAGAATTTCAATCATAATAGATGTTATAGAGAGTATATATTTGGCTTGAGCTACAAACCTCAGCTCCGCGTGAAGAACATGAAATATTAAAATTGACTGAATTCACTAAAACAATGAAACCAAACACATCTGAGCGAAAAGACTAAAATCCGATCTTTAATTTACTTTAGTCACACGAGAAAAAAACAATGGTAAAAAGAGCGTGACGTATTTGATTAAGAACCATAACGCAAAAATGCAATAATGATTAAGTGATTTATTCAGCTGGCTGGAATATACGATATTGATACGCAGAACCGTCGCCAGAAAGTCGTCAATAACGGGGCTTTACGTTTGTGCGGGGGTGCTTTACGTTCGTGCAGGGGAGGCTTGGTATTCAAATTTGACAAAATTTCCACTAATTTATAGTGTTCCAAATTTCTATTTGGGCGGTCTTGAAGCTTTGTTTGTGGGGTCTAAGCCCACCAAAGCTCCCCGTGACGACGCGCTTGTTGATACGGCCGCGTTATTGGTTTACTACGATCTATGGCTGTGTTCGTGTGTTGATATGTTCTTGTGTTGTGTGTTCGTGTGTTGCCAACAAAGCAAAAGGGAGCGGATCAAACCACCTCAAAACTTCCGCTATGCAGGAAGACGGTGTTGAAATCTGAAAGAGCCCAAATAAATAAAACAAGTACAACGTAACGAACTGAAGCCTACGCAGCAAGGAAATAGCACATCACACTCCATGCTTGGAGGATGTTCTGGAATTTAGAACATTGAGTTATCCGGAGCAACCATGCTGGACAAATCAAAGCTCTTTGTCAACATTTACAAATGAATCTCGATCTGTATTATGATCCAGAAGAGCTTCTTCGAGATATTTTACTGAAGCTCTGCTAGATCAGGTCTGAAACACAGATCTGTGAATGTCGACAATGGTTGTATGGTTTCGATAAGCTTGCTAAAGCCGTTGACAGTTGTATAACTAAAGTAAAAATCACAAAAGAAATGCGTGGTAAATGGACGAAGCCAAAAAAAGGAAAACATTCTGGCAAGACGAATAAACTAGCCATGCAGCTAATGTTGAAACATGAAATACCAAACATGCTAAAAATGGAATCGCAAAGGCAACACAACATACGCGCATAGACTATGTGCAGTGCATGTATCTGAATATAGCTAAGTCCTCGGAAACCATACCACAGATTAAAAGTGTGAAAGAACAAAATACAATATTAACTACCCAAGGGTAAGAGCTGAAAGGAAATAAATCAAATCGACCCTACGACTATCACCATAGGTGGCGGAAGGGGAGGCCGCATGGATCTAGCCCCCCACTTTTTTCTGGGGGGTCTGGTCCCCACTTTTAAATTTAGAATTTTTTCCTAAATAAGTTTAAGTGACATAATTAATATTGGGTCCATTGTTAAAGTCAGTCGTTTAATGAAAAAAATTTGGCAGAATTTTGACACTACTGATTGTAATTTGGCAGGATTTTGTAAACGTTTGGCATAATGCACCGTGCACAATCTGGTCATCTTGCTCGGGCTTGCTTACTGTGTAGTGCGTTGTCGAAAAGTGTTTCCAGATGATGTAATACTACATAATTTTTTTAAATGGTGTAATTTTACGTGGTTGTGTGTAGGAAAAATCTCGTGCCCCAACATCGAAAAATTATTATAATTTCAATCATTTGAACATGATTGTAAATAGTGAAACTTTGCTGAATCGTACACGCAAAATCAAATATTTGACAGATCAATTTCAATTGTGTTTTTGTATTTGCATTGGCAACACTAAATAGCTATATTTTATTTTTGTAATGGCAACACAATTGGAATCCTTATTGCAGACAAGTTGCTGCATATGCTTTGTCTTGTCTTTGCATTCCGGTATCTAAAATTGCATGACGACATACTGTAAATGTCGATGCCCTTGTAACTGAACTAAAACTATTGAAGAACATATAATCGTCTTTCGCACCTGATACCTTCAAAACTGTAGATGGTGTTAGCAAAGCTCTCACCCCTGTTCGAAGGGGAGTTACAGGAGTACTGCACGACTGTTACGGCTGTACTCGACAGCAGGGTTGCGGAGTCGGAGGTAAAATATCCGACTCCGACTCCCGACTCGGACCTTTCCAAAATTTCCGACTCCAGACTCCGACACCTTTACATAAAGGGAATGAAATTTGGCTGTTGTTAAAATCAATGGAAATTGTGGCGCACAGCAAGAAATATCTGTTTCAACAAAAGTTTTAAAAGAAATTGTACCATTTCAACAGGAATTCCCAATTTAAGAGTGTGATGTAAAAAATGATCCAATTGGACATCCGGATTCGGAGTCGGACAAAAAGTCCGACTCCGACTCTGCCCAAAACATCTGACGCCTTGCGACTCCGACTCCGCAACCCTGCTTGACAGTACCAATGTCAAATGCTACAGCAGAGCGGTCGTTTTCGTGCCTTCGACGGATGAACAACTACTTGACATATAAACTTAACGAAGAGTACTTGAACCACAGCGTATTGTTTCACGTTCAAAAACACTTAATAAATCAGGTTGATCTCATAACGATACTGCAAGTATTTATAGCAGTAAATGATCGCAAACGTAACTGTTTTGCAAAGAAGTATGTACTGTAGCACAGTATCATCTGTTTCTACTAGGGAGCGTTCACATATTCCGTCATCAGAAGTTTAGATATCTATTTTTTACGCCATCATCATTTTCAAAGCCCCTCTCACCCCTCTCTGATGATGTAATGTGTGGACGCTTTCTTAACTTTGTGCATGTTGCTATTTGTGTACTTACTTGTGATGGTTGAATTTTCTGTAAGACTAAGAACAAGTAGTTACATTTATGTGCTCAAGGCAGTGTAGTACAGATAGATAGGGTGTAGTGTAGATAGGGGTCGGTGAAGGCTTATAAAACATTGCATAAAATTGCATATTGACAAAAGTTAATGACGTCTTATTTCAATGCTTGTGACGTCACAGTTGCCAATTCAAACCACAAAAATTTCCATACTATTTTTTACGTGCACTTGTTCCCCCCACTTTGTAAAATGTTCCGCCACCCATAACTATCGCAGGATATGGAACCCGAAAAGCGCTGAAAAATGTGATGAAAAATAAAACAAACACCCAAAGTAAAACTTAACCAAATGTCAGAGAAAAAACACAGAAAGCAAACTTAGGATGTGGGCAAGAGATTGTGCATTCCTGAAAGTTGCTTGACAAAGATTGTACATTGCTAAGTATTTTGACGCACTGGTGTAGGAGGCGGGGGTGAAACTGAAAACGCACACCCAAAAGTTTTGATTTGGTGAAAATCCGGGCAAAATCCCTTAAAATCCGGGGAAAATATGTAGAAATCTGGGCAAAATCTCTGAAAACCTTCACAAAATCCCTGAAAATCTGAGTAAATTTCATGAAAATATGAGCAGAAATGGCGCCCAACATGCTTTGATTTGAAAATGGCGCCCAAAATGGCATGAAGAGCTGTTTTTTTTGAAGGTCACTTTTTTTGGAGCTTTTTCGGGCAAGTTTGGGAGAATTCGGGCAAAAATCCTTCGTACCCCCCAAAATTTCCCTGCTCTTACACCTATGTTTTGACGACATTACTGGTTTCGCAACGAAAAGAGCTTGTGTAAATTACCCACAGTTAACACCTCGGCTGTGCACTTGCTGACATACCCGGGATAAAAATGGCTGCCGGCTTCCAGCACTTATCTTCGCAAGAGCTGTCGTGGTTTCTGTGCTCGCCCCAAACTACTGTCTACACTCACGCAGTTTACGGAGGAAACGGCGGTTACAAATTGCCGTTGCGAGATTAGAAATGTCAACATAATTCGTTGTTTGGTGCCAATCTTACCTGTTCTTATTCATTTCCGCACCAGCTTGCATCATTTTTATTCAGCGCTTCACAAGCCTCGCATCTGCGTTGTCTCACAACATGCAGCAGTTTTTGGCTGAGGCGAACATAATCGCGTTTTGACCGGGGCTGCCTCGTTTTTCTCGGTCATGTTCCGGTCAGTTTCTTGCTTATCCCTGCCAGTTCAATCGCAGGACTTAGAAAAAATTCAAGGTGGTCATGTTTGTGACAACTGCGAGATGAAGTGTAAAGTTTGTCGGAAACAATGGAGATGGGTCGCGAAAATTGGTGTTTCTTGAAAAAAGCGATGACCATTTTGTTTGCTCTTCACTTTATTTTTTGAGAAAAATTTCCTAAGCTTTGCCGGACACTCGACGACTTTACTGGAAAAGTTTGTATCAGCTAAATGCTCAATTTTACTTTGTTCTATTTCAAGATACACTCATATTGGCATAAACTTCTTATGAAAGTTTCCCAGACTAACTTGAGAAACATTTTTGTAAGGACAAAATTATGGTCACTCTGCTTTTTAGCAAGCGCTTGAACTTTGTCGTTTGCTGTAGTGGTCGCATAGCTGGTGATGTGGACAGGGGGGGAGGAACCGAGTTTGGCCACATAGACCTGAGCACCCGATTTTAAACTTCGAATTTTGCTTGGATAAGTTAAGCAACACAATTATTATTGGGTCCGTTGTTAAAGTAAATCGTTTAATGAAAAAAATTGGCAGTATTTTGACAATATTAATTGTAATATATTATTTGTCATTTGACAATGAATTTGGCAGAATTTCGTAAATGTTTGGCAGAATACACAGTGCACAATCTGGTCACCTTGCTCGGGCTTGCTTACCGTATAGTGCAAATACGCTGACAAAAGCTAATGACGTCATATTTCAATGCTTGTGACGTCACAGTTGCCAGTTCAAACTACACAATTTTTCCATAGTTTTTTGACGTGCACTTGTGCCCCTCTATTTTGAAAAAAGTTCATCCACCACTGGATGTGGATACTATACTTGACAAAATCGCGGTTGTGGGTCAATTTCTAATCTAACGTGTAGATATGTACAAGATCAATACAGTGTTTGATTTGTTTGCTGTACTTGCACCAAAAAGTTTTCTTAAAAATCTTGACACCAAAACTGTAACTGAGAAATACACTTACAAATGCGAAAATCCGGGTGGCACAATTTTATACAAGTCGTCAACATATTTGCATGGTTTCGCAGTAAAATAGCCAACTTCCTGTGCCTTTATGAAAAATAATAGAGGACAATAACACGTACGGTTGTTGATAACAAATGTTCTTCACCCACCAACACTTTCTGAACTGTCTTCGAAATTACAACAAAGTTTGATTGATTGCGTTTGAAAAATGTAAAAAGCATTTCCATCGCAACTAACCATATTTTCGTTTTTGCACAAACATTAGCGACGACATTAGCAGTGTCACTGGTTGCAAACTTATAAAATTTTGCGTTTGAACTCTTTCGCACTTGTGAACCAAAATGTTTGAAAGTGTTTACTGTTGTGCCCAAAATTTGTGCTCGTTGAGGAACCGAGTCCGTTCACTTGTGTGAAGTTTAAGTACGAAAATTAGGAGCAGTTTTGCAAAATCCGCTCTTTAGCAGAAACAAACATTATAGGTTTAGTGCTGTAAAAACGGAAGCTCGGAAAGCAGATTAAAAGCTGGCATTTTCAAGTGAGGTCCAACACCTCATATAATCGCTGGTCAGGCGCTAAAAATGTCATGAGCTCAGTAATAAGTTAGAGACGCAGTTTTTCTGCAACTCGTGATTGCGCTGACGTAACAGTGGCTTGATTTTGCTTTTATTTTCTCCTTTTCGTTTTCTTTTAATTTAAAAATTAGCCTTTGCAACGAACATTGTTTGGGTCGAAACTATTTCGCTATTCATAACACCTCATTTTAGCAATTGCAATAATACTTTTCGTGTGCCTTTTCATCAAGTTTAACTTAAAAACGTAAAATCATTAGTTTATCAAGGATAAGCCCTTCGGAGGGCAACATTGGATAAAGATAACTGTTTAATATTGCTCTTTCATGCAAAAGCCCGAGGTCCGCCTTGAATGCAGAAGACTCAATTTTTACCGGAGGAACTACAGTCACTCGTTGAAAAAGGTACCGTGGGTAAATTGTTAGCTATCTCACCAACGAGAGTGTTTTTGTAATAGTCTGGAACATTTTTGCTTTTGTTTAGAAGTGAAAATAATGCGGAAATAAGCAAATATCGGATACCAACCTTTTACATTCCATCACCTTCAAGCCATAGCGACTGAACTGGCCTTCCGGCTTAGTATCTGATGTTTCAGCAGTTCGTGTTAATACAGTATTCGAGGAACATGCCATTGGATATTGCGTGCTCCTTGTAGCAATTCATGTTTTAATACGTGTGGTTTTCTTAATCACAATTGCTACAACATGCACGACATACACTCGAGTATAGGATCTCTGCTTGCAACATTGCAAACACCAAAGACGGATTTTGTATTTTTTGCCTATTGCAACATTCTTCGTAAATGAATAATTCATGAAGTAATAGAACATTTAAGCAAGACCTCATTGACAATCTACTGCAGTTTGAGTAATGACCGTATTTTCTGCTTCATTAGCTCAACTACTGCATGTCAGCAATTTGTATGAACGTAACCGAAATCACAAAGCGACACAGAAGTTACCCTGCAGCAAAGCAACATGATAAGAAAACTTCAGACACGAGCTCCGGCTGAGATCAGTCGACCGAATCCTGAAGAGCTGAAAACTGCAGCGCATGATGCAAAAAGCTGTATTTCTTTTGATATAAGATTTCACTATTTGTTATTGATTGCCTGGGGGAAAACGTGGCAAAAGAAAAGAGTGACAACTTATTGAATGGTGCTTCTGATCAACAGCAGATTGTTTCAGGTGAACATTTCGTGCATGGCAGTTTATTCGGTGCAATATTCTGCCATTGGAGAAAAAGCAAGTGATGGACTACCGACGCCGACAAAGACATTCAAGTTCTTTGATCGGAAAAAAGCATGTTCTATTCCACACAAATTTTCAGTTAAACATGTTTTGAGTCATGGCCGGCAGTGTTTCTTTTTGATGTAAAAGACAAGGCTTGAAATTTTTGTCGCTGATGCAAAGCTTTGGGCGCAAAGGTCTTTTGCACTAGTATTCTAGTATCCTTAACAACACAAGGCGAGTACATTGGCAAACGTGTTGTTGCAAAACTAAACTCCATCTAGTGTTTATTTATTTCATGATAACAGACGGCAAACTGGTGAAAAGCTGAAAACACCACTACTTTCCGCACTTTGAGTGCAACGAACGATAAAAGAGATATAATTTAGCACCAGCATGGACAAACAAACAAGGATAACATCAAAGGATGTTTGCCTTTTGCCGCAACACAGACACGAAATAGACCGTCTTCCGGTTCCACAAATCCACAGCAAAATGATTATAGTCTTTAGGGATGAGGCAACGCACATCAGAACTTTAGTTCCAGCAGAAGAATTTTAGCAATGACAGCGGATGCATTTGCGCGATTGTCAAGAGCGTGTTTGTGGTTTTCTTGATTTAGCTTGTTTCTTCAACTTGAAAGCGAGTTCAGCAAACAAATTTAAAAATGAAGGAATTATTTTGCAAACACTGCTTGCTATCCGAAAAAATTTAGGCACGCAACTTTAGTTTGTTGACTTAGCTTTTAAAAGGTTGCGAAGAAACAGGTCCAATGCAAAATCTCTTTTGAAACGAATTGCAGTACATTCATATTTACTGTGACCACCATATTCAGTGGGGTAGTAAGAGAAAGAGAAGGAGCGCCTTTCCTTCACTATTTGTGAAAAGAAAACTTCGTTTCCTTTATTTTTAAGAGAGGCATCGATGCTTATGTCTTAATTTATTATCGAATTACCATCAATATTTTTCTGTTGTCTTGACTGGAGCAAAAAAATGTATTTTTCAAATGAAGTTTTCCACGTCTTGCTTTTTGGCCACTGCGCTGCTGGGAATAGCTTTGTTGGTTTAGATACAACCGCAATCCAAACTTTAGCTGCACTGTAGGGAGGGTTCTTGTCGAAGGTTTGCGCTTCAGCTCAGGTTTTGTAGCAAAGCTAAATTTTATGTGTCGTTTTTCTCGATCCACGCCAAAGATGCGAGAGGTGAAGCTTGTTGCCTCGATTAGCGGGTTTTCAACTAATGTAGTGGCTCTTAACTTTTCCATCCATGGATTCCGTATTCTTAATGATATTGGACAGATGACCAATATCCCGGTTTGCTGACATACAGATTAAATAAAAACGCCTTGGCACTCTTTCTAGGGACCGCAAATTTTCACTGGGAACACCAGGGGCTCTACGGACCCGTTAAAACCACTGAACTAATAGCAGAGTGAGTTGATCAATATAAAGAGTCGACTGACTGTTGTGAGAAAAAAACAAAATGGGAACGTTGGAAAAATAATGGTGTACATTCCACGCCCCTGTGAACCTATAGTTGAGAAGGCCGCTGCGTTAATATTTTCACACGCGTACCAAGCTTAAGTTTGCTCGAGCTATAGAAAAAATCGCGATGAAGTTTAGGTGGAATGCGTGATGTACAAGGTACTTAGACAATAAAACAAAATAATTCATTTCAGAGTAAAGAAGTCGACGATGCAGAACCAGGTTATGACTAGTTCTTATGAAAAGAGGAGCAGCATGAAAGGACGTAACGAGGTTGGATGGCGCCCGGGCAAGAAGCAAGTTTGGCGCCCCATGTTCGAATTTGAGGTCTCTAGGAAGCAAATGTACTGTATTGAAGAAAGTACATGCGACATTGCTGGGACTTTTCGGCGTCCCCCGGCAGTCATTCGACGCCCCCATAGTGATTCCCGAAGAATTGTGCCCCCTTGCCCCCCTCGTTACGGCCCTGGC
>JGI24021J15306_10012800_pt1 | contig 10432 bp, 4 predicted proteins | sample Ectturendosymbi1_FD_15306 | JGI IMG/M metagenome (IMG submission 15306) | reverse complement strand
TGTTGAAAAATGTTAGCTAATTACAATTAAATCCTCCCAAAATTGTTGTTCATGCCACCACGCATGGAAGGTGTTGTTCAGAATCTTCATTTTCAAGATTTTATATACGTTCTAAACTTATTGTTCCAACACGATCACCCTCATAGTTAAGATCTGTTCTTCTCTAGCATAGATGTGTGTATTTGTGTTGGCCACAATGGCAATCAATCTGGAAAAGGAGTGAAATATCGCGTTATGATCTAAACTATTACATTGCTGCAAATAGGTCATGTCTCAAGTGATTAGAGGGAAAGGAAGCAATTTAATACATATCATATAGCTTAACCTTCCACATTGGCAATCTTCACTGCAACATGTTGTACTTAAAAAATTATACAACTTACTTAAAACTCAGCACTGCATGGAGATAAAATCGGAAATCAAAACAAAACGTTGTTTATGTTTCGGCTTTGAAGTAATGACAAAGTGTTTTAGTATATGGAAAGGAACACGCAAAGTTTATACTTTATTTGCAAGCGGCATTTGTGTTTTAATATTTATGTCTCGAGCACAGGATATCGCCCTGCAAATCAAAATACTCTTGTACACTTTAGTTCAGAACCGTTGCCAGAAAGTTTTCAATTGGGGGCTTGATATTCTTAAATTTGACAAAAACTTTACCGGTTTGTAGTGCTTCATAATTCAATTAAGGGGGTTTGGAGATTTGCTTGGAGGGCTAAGCCCCAAAAGCGGCCCGTGGCCACGGGACTGCTTTAGTTGCCAAGCAGTCTATTCGTTGTAATAATGAAGGGCATGGTGTTGGACATTTTGGTGTCTGGAATTTTGAACATCGTTATAGCATCTGTTTCAACATAAATTTCTCCTGAAGGACGTTTATTTCCTAAATTCAAAGCGGCAAAATACACCTTGATTTTATAATTTATATTTCAACTATTGTGAAATTTGATGACAAGCCCATGTTACTTCCCACTAACCATAGGCTTTAACCAAGGTGAATGGCAACGAGAGCAGGAGACCAATACATTTCAACTATCGCCCATGATTAAATCAGGTTGTGATAACGACGTTGACATTGAAAATGCAAGGCAGAAAGGTGAGAGATGGGTGTAAAGGAAAGAGGTAAGAGCGAGGAAAATAAATTGCAAACTGCACTAAAAAGTACGACGTACAGTTGAAATATGCAAGGTAAGCTACTGTTCTATCAGTCATGACCAAACATTACCTTGCATATTTGGGGAAAGAGATCCAAACATTTTTCAACTATGACGTTGGGTGCGGAATTGATGAAAAACGATTCGGTTACTTGTTGTTTTNTAAAATCNTTCTCAAACGCAACGTAGTTTGACATCGAGGCCAGTTCACAGAGTGCTGTTTTAAGCACGTGTATTTATGCAACTGTTTCAATGTTTTAGTTTTTATCAAAACTTGGCATGAGACGGGGAACTTATTGCTTGAAAACGGTACTTCTCATCTGAAGATTTTACCAAGTGGGTCTTGTTGAGTAACTTACTGAAATAATCTTAAGCGGGAATCACTGAAGGCATATATGAGAAAATATATTTAAATGTAAGCCTCATGAGGCATTTCACAACAAGTTCATGTAAAAAGTCTTTGGAGTTGTTTCTTTGCCTTGTTTAATCAAGTGCAGTATTTCCCTTTTTTATCACAACAAAAGCAACCTCCAAACAAATTTTTCTTTGCACGAATTTTTCTCAGTAGATTCGAAAAACCAAGTATCTATCATTAACTGGTTCTAGGGTTGCCAGATCACTTGAAATTTTTTCAAGGACTTTTGTTTTTCAAGAGATACCATGAGCTACTTTCGTGGGCGTCTGCAGTGGAGGAGAAACGGCATTTACCCCCTTGGAAATTGGGACTAAGAACCACAAATTTTAGAAAATCTGAAGTCAGCATCTTGATTCCGATTAATTGATTTAATTCTTGCAATAATATTTTATTTACCGGTATGGTACTCATACTGCACAAGAGCCAGCTTCACTATTCTGGTGTGATGCAGTGATGAGCTTGCAGTTTACTCATGACCACTCCTTCGTCTGCAGACTCTCGTTGCGTAACTAGCGAGATCATTGTTCTACTATTGCCCTTTGTTGCGTAACAATAACATGGCAACGAATCTCAAAGGTTCACTTCAAGTTACGATAGTTATTGTTTTCCGCATGTGACTGTTGACCTCAGACATCTTTGGTAGGTGATGCAGCGAGACAGTTCTTCTTTATTTGAGCGAGTTCTTTTACCTGCTCCACTTCTTTTGAGAGAGTTCTTCTTCTAGCAAGACAGTGACTACTGATAACGATAAGACAAGTTTCATACTGTGTGAAAAGCAGCAGGGGTGAATCTGTAGCAACGCTTCCACAAGTTTGAAAAATCCATTGAAGTGTGAGATTGTGACCAACATGCCTGATTGAAAAGCTTAAGCTACACTTATGCAGGCTTCTTTTTACGCAGTATGAAACTACGTGGCTTGTTGGAAATACCTCTGTGAAAGGCTTGTGAGAATACGTCAATCGTTAAGCCTTAGTTCTGACTTCTGAATGAGTAATAAGCGCAAAGTTATGTCTGCAGCGAGTTTTCATAATTGATCTGCTCAGTTTTTATGCCTGCGTGGTATTCTAATTTTAGTAAGTTTTAAAGTTGTCCGATAATCGTGTTAAGATACAGGTCTATTTCTCATAGCTCGAAACACTTTTCCGAGAGTGCCTAACCTTCTTGCTTTTTCACTACTATGTTAAGCTGGTCGTTGATTGTCTTAAAATAACCTACTTGTAGAAAGTGCTTGAAAAAATGGATGTTAGGCAGTTTATGAAAAGAAAAAGCAATTCTGATAGCCCAAGTGTAGAAAACCATTCGAACAAAAGATTTCAGAAGTGAGTTCTGTTCAACTAGCACAGACAAATGAGAGAACCGCTAACGTGGTTGTTGATAGTTCAAGTCATTTTCAGACTCAGTTGTGTGGAGTTCATGGGCATCGGAAGGATTTTCTCCAAGGGATGACCACTAGGATATTTTCCAAAATTTTTCTAGGGTGGCCAAAAGTGGTGAAATTTGCTTTTTCCCACTCGAAACAAACAAAACAACCTTTTTTGGTGAATTTCAAAATCCAGGGGTCTTGCTACCCCTTCCAACGCAGATGGTGGGTTCACAGTGATAACGAGATTTATGCACCAATTCAGCAAACGCTATAACGGATGACAGAAAGTACACTCTTATGGCAAACTCGTATAAACCTTCACTTGAAAAAGATTTCAAAATTGAAAATAGATGCGAATGGAGCGCGTGCTTTCATGGGGCATTTTCTTTGTGGTGTAGAAACAGTAAATTTGCATTGCAACGTCAGCAACCTAAAAAACATAAGTAATATGGTGACGTTGCCCTCTTCCCTGGAAAAATTACTGCGGACGCCCATGGCTATTTGCACCTTTCAACAAGCTTAAGGCAGGCTACAGCTAACCATGTACGAATTGAAAACTAAACAAAGCATTATGATTATGATGACACAACCGTTCTTGAATATTTTCCTTTTTGCTAACAACTTCTTAAATGGAAAAATGTGCATATTGTTCGGTTCATTCACATTGTTTATTCTTGATTCTTGAATGTTCAATGCAATCAATAGTTCAAAAATGAACAATTTAAATTTATTCAAGAATTTTCAAGAACGCTGGAAAATATTCAAGGACAACAAGGTATTTTTCAAGAATCAAGGATACAACGAGTTTTGATAGCAAATTCAAGGACAATTCTTGGCGCTCAAGGACGTCTGGCAACCTTAACTGGTTCAATCAAAATGAAAATAACAATCGATCGTTCTTAACTTGCAGTAAGGTACACAATAAAATGAAACACTTAAGAAATTACGGTGCTGAGTTTCCCTAAAATGATGTGAGCATGCACTTTGAAGAAGAAAAATATAACTTTAGCAAAATGTAAAAGTGTATGACGAACATGTATTTCATTCAATTTTTTGATGCACAGATTTCTTTGATATTTGCAGTACTGCAATGTCGTTAAGTAATATTTCAGAAATCTGCTGTGATTTCCAGTGATGGAGTCTCAAGACCTGGTCTCGGTCTCGAGACGAGCCTCGAGACCCGTTTTGCAAGTTTTGGTCTCGAATGTTTCAGGTCTCGTCTCGGTATCAAAGGTTTCAGGTCTTGAGACTTTGAATATTACAAATAAATGGTTTATTACAATTTCTATAATTCAACGATTTTCGTTTGTTGTATTTGCAGGTAAGAAACAACCAAAACACGTCGGAAGAATGCCAGAAATTTGAAAAAAATTCAAGTCAGAAGTGATGACGAAATTTTTTCAAAATTTTTTGCAAAATGGACAAATTGTGAAGTCTCGAGTCTCGGTCTTGAACTTCAAGTCTCGAGTGTCGGTCTCGGAGTTTTTGATGAAGTCTCGGTCTCGTCTTGAAATTTTAATCAGGACTCGGTCTCAAAGGTGACGTTATCGACTAGATCACTGCTGATTTCTCATTTCTTTCTGCCAGCAAAAATGCATACAAGTGCCATTAAGCCTCGACAAATATTTTATCTATCATATTTGTTTTATGAACAACAACGAGTGCTAGGTCGGGGTCTTGATATGCACTTCGTCACTTCAGAGCGAGCGCATATGGCAAACACACGATGAGCAGTCGACATAATCTTCCAAATGAAAAACGAAATGACAACATGCATCATGATTGAATAAAGAATGAAGCACCACAAAACAAATCGTGGAATAGTAATTCTTTCTGGTGTGTTGAAACGGTTGAAAAAGCATAGATAATTTCAAACTGGGCTGTAAAGTTTGTACATATGGTGTGTAACCACGAGTTTTCAACAATAAATCACAAGAGAAAGAAATACGGTAGATGATGAAATAGATGCTGATTTTGTGCATTTGACCTAAGGCAACCTTGCGCGGTGTAAACGCTAGAAACACTGCTCGTTTCTGCGAAAAGATAGTAAGGTACGGTAGGCTGGGTCAGAGGGAAGTGTGTGCTGTACTCGACTGATTCCGTTATTCTCTAATGATGGTAACGTGGTGCAGTCGAGATGAAAGAAGATAAGCTTGCATTTGTAGTAAATTGCGCAAACTAATGCAAACAATAGATGATCATAATGAAAGTGGTGTCAGTCTGGTCCAGAGGTGACGAACATGTGGGCCCGCGGGCTGCATGCAGCCTGCAAAAGAATTTTGTGCGTCCCACGAAGCATTCAGGTGAGACCAGCAGTTTTGAACTTTGTTTGACCTGCTTCTAATCTTTGCGATGCGATATCAAAAGCTGATAGCATGATTGAATTACCCGCATATCAAGCAGGAATCATACAAATGTTGTACAAACCTTTTATCTAATTTAGGATTTAGCTGTTTAGCCCTTTTGGTACTAACGGTACATATATATACCGTAGTCATAGCGGCCCTGTCTAAGAAGGCTAAAAAGTTGTGCAGCCCGCTTACTCAGCGATAACTGACAAAGTGGCCCGCAATAGCAAATAGGTTTGTCACCCCTAGCCCAATCAAGATGTATTTTCGTTTCAGAGTTGCTTACGCAGCACTAGTATTCTGTTTCTTTTGATGTAAAGCCTCTGGTAACTTCTACTGTACATTGAAATGAACAAGATTGTTTTTATGTGCGTTGAAACTTAAATGTAAAATTATCCTAGGCTTTACCTTGCTGTTGCTTGTAATTGTATATCTTACTTTTGACCAGGTTGTGTAAGACATTTTGTCAGAGAGAAAGACTATGATATCTTTGTCTATGTATCAGCTAACTAACAAAAGTCTCACAATTGCTCCAGAAGTTTCAGTACTAAAACTTTACTTCAACAATACTAATGATTAGTTTGCATCTTAATTATCACTACTCATTCACTGAAAAATTCTTAAGGCACTGGCTATAGATACACCTGTGGATCTCGAAATTTTAAAACTAATTAATACGCCACCTGTGACGTAACAGTAATTGTTAGACTTGTCATCAGATCTTATGAGTAGAGCAAGTTTTTCAATTTTTTTTACAGCTTTCAGCAGCCTCTGAAATGCTCAGAATTTATGTAGTACGATGGTTGCAGGAATTTTATATTGCAACATATTCCTCTTTCCCATGCAACTTTTATGAAGTAGGCCTATTGCGCAAAATGTAAAAGTAATTGTAGAAATGACCCAGCCAAACAAACATCAGTCCAGAACTGTAGGTCAAATTGTTAAATTGCCAAGCAGTTTCATGCACTGTGGAGCGAAGTTTTAGCATGCTACGCAAACTGTTGGCAAATGATCGCCATTTCTTGCCAGATCATGTTTGGAAATATTTTGCATTAGATGTAAACAAATCACTTGAGTAAATCACTGTCAGCAGGTATATTTTGGGGATTCTCGCGAATTTTCTCAAAATCCCTAGTTTTGTGGGGTTTTTGCGAGTTTCCCTCATGTCCCCCCTGTCTCTGTCGAAGCCCCTTGACCTTTGTCAGGCCTCCCCCCTGTTCCCCAGTTCCCCTCTGTCTTCCCCAGGGCCCCTCTGTCCTCCCCTAGGGCCCCTTGTCCTCATCCTCGAAAGCCGTGAGTTAGGGTATTTATTCGATCTGAAAGGATAATTCGTTTGTCGTCAAAAGTTCAGAGGGCTATTTTGAGCATTCGCGAACGACGATCGTGAATCGCCTTGTTACGTTTTAGCGACTTTCTAAACATTTGTGTGATGGATGAAGGCTGTCTAAGCACACAACAGTGTTTTATTTCACCTCAGAGTTTCATACAGTTGGTATCTGTCTGTAGAAGTTGCCAGGGGCAGGCTTTAAGTTTGTGTGATTAGGTTTGCATTTTTCTGACTTAATTGTTTGAAATATTGTGTTCACTATCGGTATAGGCTAAGAATGGCTCATGCTGCTTGTGTCTTAATCTGAAAAAGTGTAGAACTAATATATTTTATCTGTATTATGCATTCAGAGTTATTCATTGTTTAGCAACAGAGATTGAGTATTCATTAGTTGTAATTAATCTCATACTATCTTTGTGCTTATTTTAAATCTGAACGCAAAAAGATCACACAGAGCTTCTCTAGTTTATTGTTTTAAAAATTGCCAGGCAATAGGTTTAAGACTGTGTAACCATTGTTTTTATTTTAAGGTATGGCTGTACCATAATCGCTTTTCTTTTTGTTTGTAATGATTTGGTTGTTATTGTTTTGCCTTGAATTTTGATTGATATGCTATTGCATAATCAATGTTTTTGAAATTGCTAAGCAATGTGCTCTGTGTTAACCCTTTTCACCAACAAATAGTTAGATTGGTTCAAGCTGTTTTTATCTGGAAAGAGATGTTGAATTTAATTTATTTTCTTGTATTGCTGTGATTAAATATGCATTTGGATTAATTCATAGCAAAGTAATAGACGTTTTTTAGTGTGAAGTTAACTTTCAAGTCTTTGGTTATGTTTTTGTTTGACATTTAGTTTTTTCCAATAGGCATTCGAATGTTGCATATCTCCAAAGTGCTTTCAGCTCTTACACAAAAAAGGTTAAAGGTCATTCGGTCTTATTGGACCGCCTGAGCTTTGTCCAAAGATGCACAGTTCATGCTTTGATGGTTTGTGAAAAAAAGCAAACTTTCAAGGTGTGATGCTCATTTGTGACAAAGCGCTTTCTTAAAGCCTTGAAAATGGCTATGTCTTTCCTCAGATTATGGAAGAATTGATTACTTTTGCATTATTAATTAATGTACTTAATTTGCAAGCAATTCACAAAGATTTCTTTTCCCTGTGAGCAAAAGAAATCATATCACTCCAACTTACATGAAAAAATTTTCTTTACCCAATCCCAATTTGGGTCTAGAAATCACGTGCAAACCCCATACCATAAAATTCTCCAAACCAGGCAGTCGAATGAGACAAATTCGAACAATCGAATTTGACTGTTCCAAATCAGACTACCCCATACCATAAAATTCTCCAAACCAGGCATTTGAATGTTACATATCTCCAAACTGCTTTCAGTCATTACACAAGAAAAGGTTAAAGGTCATTCGGTCTTATTGGGGCGTCTGAGCTTTGTCCAATAATGTGCAGTTTATGTCCTGATCGTTTTTGAAAAAAGCAAAAATTTTCAAGGTGTGATGCTCATTTGTGACAAAGCACTTTCGTCAAAATATGTTTATAGCCTTGAAGACTATAAATATAATCTGCTTTCAGACATTTTCATTCACAGCTACCTATTGCTCTGGTCTCGCTTACGTTTTCAACACCAAAACTTTCAGCCACAAATTCATCATGATTTATGTCAGCCCGTTTTTTCAAGAGTTTTTAAGTGATTCTTCAGAAATATCTGAATCTTTCTCAAAGTGTTTTGGTTTCAAAGGTCAAATAATTTTTACCGTTTTTGGTTTTGAGTTTTTTTCTATTTTTTTAATAATGACTTTTGCTTGCTTTGAGTTAAAAATTGCTGTAACTATTACATTTTTTGCCGCACCATACATTTCTTGCACTGTTTGTATGTCAGATCAAAAAAGAATCTCGTGTCTGTTTTCGACATTAAATCCTGGTTTATAAATTGGTTGCATAACACTGCCTTTGTCTACAGAATTGTGAAAGAGTCCAATGCAATGACCAATTTCATAAACAGCAACTGAAAATAAACTGAATTTCCCAGCTCCTGAAATTGTTTTCTGGTCTGGCCATCTCTCATTGTCAAAATGAAGGTCGCCAGACAATGTTGAATTACCAGGATAGAACCCATGCGCCAAAGTGCCAGATTTTTTATTATTTAGTTCATAAGGGCAATTAATTTCCACATTCTGCTTTTCATCATCTGTCAAAAGTGCAATATTCATCACTTGACCCCCATCAAAAACTCTTTCAATTTTCAAATTGCAATTGAGTTTTCAATGAGCTTGAAGGATATTGAAATGTTTGAGAGACTCAATCCATAGATTAAAGTTAATGTTTTTGGATATGAAGCAGAATGTGTTTACCCTCTGAGAATATCCAAGCTCAAAAGAGAAAAAAGGTTCGCCTCCTTCTTCTCGAGAACAAACATTTTTGTCTTGTCAAGAATTTTTCAAGACTAGTGTCGGTGCAAGTTTCAAAACATCGTTGTGCAATTGAGATTTGTGAAAGATGACTTAATCATTTCCCAAACAAAAAAGCCTTTTAGAGTTTAAAAATCATAAACATTCGATGAGAGTGCCGATTTGGTTTATGCCGATTTCGAGTCTTTCACAAAACTGATTGACTCGTGTCAGCCGGATCCTGACAGAAGCTTCACGAAAGCTTACCAAAAGCATGAACCGTCTAGATTCTGCTTTTGCATTGTTTGTGATGGGAAAAAGTCGCGACCTGTCTTGTATACAAAACAAACAGAAGGTGAAAACATGGCCGAAATCTTAGTAAAGATGCTCCAAGATGAAGTAGACCAAGTTTGATCAACAGAAGTGAAAGAGATGATCTTGACAGAAGAAGAGAAGACAAATTTTGAGAAAGTGGCCGAATGTTGGATTTGTAAGAACCCATTTGAGGATGGTGAAAAGAAAGTGCGAGACCACTGTCACTATTCCGGCAAATTCAGAGGAGCGGCTCGCAATCAATGCAACTTGCTTTTCCGAAAACCGAAACATATTCCAGTTATTTTTCAAAATTTAGCCGGATATGATTCACATTTATTCATCAAGAGTCTCGGGAAAACACAAGGTAATATTGATTGTATTCCAAACAATGAGGAAAAATACATAAGCTTCTCACAAAGTGTTAATGATGAAAACTCACACCTGAAATATAAAATTCGATTTATTGATAGCCTCAATTTTATGTCAAGCGGTCTTGACAAGTTAACAAATAATCTTGAAAGGGGGCAGTTTGAAAACATGAATACACATTCCAAAAACTTTGAATTATGTCTGCGAAATAGTGTGTTTACTTATGATTGGTTTGATTGTTTGGAAAAACTGACTGAAAAACAATTTCCGCCTAAGGAAGCATTCTTCTCAAAACTCATAGATTCAGAAATTTCAGATGAAAATTACGGACATGCCCAGAAAGTTTGGAAACAGTTTGAAATGAAAAGTTTCCGAGAATATCATGATTTGTATCTCAAGACAGATGTTCTTCTCCTGGTAGATGTTTTTGTAAACTTCGGAGATATTTGCATCAATAACTATGATTTGGATCCAGCGTGGTATTACACGGCACCGGGATTGGCCTGGGATGCTTGTCTGAAAAAGACTGGAGTTCAACTTGAGCTTCTTTCTGATCCGGTATATATTTGATGTTCGAGCAGGGCATTCGTGGAGTAGTCTCGATGATTTCAAAACGATACGCCAAGGTGAACAATAAATATATGGGTGAGAAATTAGATCCGAATGAAAAATCAAAATTCATCCAATATCTTAACGCTAACAATCTCTATGGTTGGGTGATGAGTTGGCTGCTACCTGTT
>JGI24021J15306_10012797_pt1 | contig 10432 bp, 8 predicted proteins | sample Ectturendosymbi1_FD_15306 | JGI IMG/M metagenome (IMG submission 15306) | reverse complement strand
TTTTTTTTTATCTTTTTACATGAAAAGCAGCGTTGCCAAGAATCAACTTCCTCTAAAATCGCAAAAAAACGACCTTTACGTTAGTTTATTTGTGCCAGGTAAATGAATATCACACCAATTTAACTACATTTAAGTGCTTTAAATCTGCAAACAGATAAACAAATAGGAACTGTCCTTTATTCACCCGACTGACTGCACTAAACTACATCCATTAAAGGAAAAGTTTCTTGTTTGCTTCCTCAACAAAATGGTAATTTTTTATTTTTTGAAATGCATTTACACTTTGAAGTATGTTTTCTTCCAATAAATATTCTTTTTTGGAGGCTGTCTGATGCATGCTCATTTGTGGCTCTTCCAAGGCTAGTGTATTTACCAACCTTTACCTGGGTTGCATCGATGCAACCGAGGTCGTGTTTGCAAAGTTGTTTTGTGAACGGACCTTTCTTAAACGCTTTATGTAACCGTTAATCTTTTCACAACTTTCCGGTGTTATCGAGCAAAGAATGAGATTGGTTTGTTTGCGTGTTTGTTTCTTTCTTTGCTCGGTCAAAGAGCGTAGGCTGTTTAGCTCCAAATAGCATACGTTTGCAGCGTTATTCCAACTTTTTCGCTTTCTTTGCAGGTCATATATGCTCAACACTTGATCTATCCTATTCTGTCGCTGTGGTCGTGGAGCTTGTTGCAGTACACGCTGATGATTACTTCAACAAAAGCGCGAAAAACAAGATTTGGTGGAACGGACGACCAATCTGTTCATTTGTCTCTCTCGAATTCGAGGTAAGGGCCTGTCGCGCGGTTAGGGCCGCAACACCTTGTGACATTTCAATATGTCGCAGCACAGATGACATCGCTGTACGGGTCGTCAGTTTTGTCTCGCACGTTGAGTTACAGCGAAGCAACAACAGGTCGACTTGCGCGCTAAGTCGCGGCAGTGCTGTTGCCAATCAACGTCTTAGCCAAAAGTAAGAGCCTCAAAAACCAGTTCACTAATATCTCCGGGGATGTTTTGAATTTTTCAAAGGTCGTACTCAAGTTGCGAATCTTTTCGCTCCCACACGAAATGCGACCTTTGTCGTGTGACTGTACCTAATATATTCAGCAAAAATGCCATCAATTTCAGCAAAACCAGAAGATCCACGTGACTTGCTCATTTTCATTAGAGTTTAATGCTATCGCAGCACAAAACATGAACAGAGCACACATAAACGTGAGTTGAACCACCAGGCTGACAAAACACACACCCTCTTTTTGAATGCCATATTTTTGCTTACGCAACTTCGTTTGTTGTTATTTTCTTGTAACGCTGGGTGAGGTTATCACGACAACTTGCTCGTTCCGGATTCTAAGTTTAGAAATCCGGTTTTGAATGAAGAGAAATATTGAATTAACGCACATGAAGAAGCGCTGTATGTAGACATGGCATTTAGAGAGCAATGGAGCATGCCCATGCCTGATTTACTGTAACGTTTGTATCATGATGTGTGTTACACTAAGTTATGCGATTGGGCGAGGAGCCTGGGGCTCATATGCTGAAATGGGGTAGTTTTAAGAAGGGCGATATTCTTCTGGGTACGATAACATCGCCCGTGGACCACCACAAATAGGAAGCTGCTCAATGTCCACACTATGGGCAGTCGCTGGTATTCATCAGGCAGTGGGTCGCACTTCTTATTCTGAAAAATATTTATCAAGTTAATTGACCATTTTTTGTTACTTTCTATTACTACTAAAACTTTCTTACCTCTTTTTTTATTTAAAGGGGAAGATGCTGCAGCAGCGCCTGCTGTACATTGGAAGAAATCAACGCCGACATCATTGGAATCATAACCACCATAGTGATGCAGGATGGTCCATTTCTATGCTTCCGAATGTATTTGTTAGTTGGTAAGTACATTGAAAATATTCGCAAATTTTTCCTGCTTACCTTTCACCACGTATATCTGCAATCTGAATCCAGATTTAGTGTATGACAAAGTGGTAAAGATTAGAAATAAACTCCCTGCTCAAGTTACCTTCAGTGCGCCCACTGCCTTCAGATTACTTGAAATGCAACCAGGGGTGTAAAAATTGCAAAAACATCATTATATTGCAAGCACTGACTGTGAGTGAGTAGCACCTCAGTTAACCAATTTTCAAAACGAAACTTTTCAAAAACACGTTTCTCTTCGTTTTTCTAAAAATTCATAGGTGTGATTTTCATCTCTACGTTCACACAGCAAATCAATAGCTCTGATGATCGTAGAAACCAAAGATAGTCTGCACTGCAGTCCATAAAAGAATGACCATACGCTACGTGGAGCGAAATCTCGTTTTTTCTGGATGGCCACAAAAGCATTTTGTTACAGTGTAGTGAAAAACCCGCATCGCAGCAGAGGTTGTTATATAAGAGTTTTATGCAATGCGCAACATTATATACCTTACAGCAGGAGTCTCCAAACTATGTCCCGCGGGTCAAATGCGGCCCGCGAAGCCATTTTATCTGGCCTGCGATGCCATTTTGTCAATAATGAAAAAATGATATATTTACGAAAATTTTTTTGATTTAGTAGAATGTAATATATTCCGAAACAATCATATTACGCAAGATGTCTGGCCCTCAAACTGTTGTGTAAAAACTTGTGTGACTCTCGGACAAAAAAGTTTGAAGACCCCCGCCTTGCAGCATGCCCCGAAGAGAGCACGTGAGGAACATATAGATTTCTCTATCTTTAATTATCACGGTGCAAAATCAGTGCAAACAAAAAAATTAATAAGACATCAAAATTTCAAGGCAAATTGGAATTACTGATTTACATCCAATTCCACGTACAACATTACTGCCAGTCTGTTTGGACATATGCTTCAAGTTGTTTGCTGAAATTTTTTCACGACTATTTAAGCGGAGGTTGTGTAAACTTCCGCCTTTAGCTGTTTCAAAAGTTGTATTTGAAAGTCCTATGTGTTAGTCTTTTCATACTGTTCCTTTCTGCATTTATCAGACTCAGTCTCTATTGCTTTGCTCTTTCACTTGTTTTTCGGGCAACATGTGTGTCTCTCAACTAGTTCTTGCCAACCTCAAAGCATGTTCCACAAAAATGTATTGCATGCAGCTGCTTTATGACGTCGGCAAGGAATGCCGAAAACAAGTCAGGTGCAGCTAGTGCCAAGCTTGTAAAACAAAAAATTACACCCTTATTCTCCGGCACGGTCTTCATGGCAGAGCTCATGGAGCCAACAAAATGGTTTTGCCCAGGCGTGTAATCAGCTTGGGACACTAGGTGGGGCGAAGAGTTTCCTGATAGGGTTCCAAAAATTTTAANGCATGTCCAGTAGTTTTAAACTTTTTTCNAGGGGAGCGAAAAATTTCCCAGGGGTTTCTCCCCCCTGCGCCCCCCTAGTTACGGCTCTGGTTTTGCCATATATAGTAAAGCATGCTTTTTTGCTGATTGGTTTGCTCTTCGCAGGCTTGGGAATCGTAAGCCAAATGATGATATTCTTCACTTGCAAAAATCTTCTGGTACTTTTACTGCAAATTTACCGCTTGATCATAATCTACTTGGATCCTGATGATAAAGATGAGGACGGCGACGCAAGTTCACAAGACTCTTCGGCAAAGCGACAACATTACAGCGACATTTCCGCCGAGAATGCTGGGTCCAGCGTTTTTACAGAAAGGCCGAATGTGGGCCGTGCATCCGGGAACGGCGACTTGTTGCAAGTCCGGTCGGAGACACCGGGCGTACCAAGAAGCAGGAATCGCGTGTCTCCTTCGCCAGCAAGCGCCGAACAGCGAGCTTTGGCGCAAAAGGCAGGGCTCTCCGAGTCACCGCACTGGACTGCTGACTCACGTTCTGTCACTCACAGGAATGCCGATCACATCGGGAAGGGCTCAGAGGACAGACTGTGCCAAGTCGAAGCGACTGAACAAACTACGCCCGGGTCAGACGATGACCTGGAACACCCGCACTCGGTCGGCAGTTTGAGTAGCAGCGAGGAAGGATATTGCAGCTACGCTGACCCGAAACGAAAAGGTCGCAAAGCCAAAGGAAAACAGGCGGCAAAACGTGTTTCCGACCAGAATCAAAATATTCAAGAAAGATGAAGCACAAACCTTCTCAAGATAAAAAATGCGATCAGGTTGCGGCTGGAAACAGCTGTTCGTGCCTAACAGTGAACACATGACATGAGCAAACTGTAGCTTTGAACTTATTTATGCAACATCTACGAGCGATTGTTCTTGTATTTTCTACGCATTACTTCCCAAACAACTTCCGCCTTTCTAATTGTCTGGGAAAAAGTTTAAAAGAAACGTTAGCTGATACGCCAATAATTTTTAAACGTTTGAAATATCCAAAAGGTTGAAATATTTTAGCTTACTTATTAACCATGAAAGAAACGTACCAGTGTATCAAACAAGATAGCCATTAAAATTGTTGCTAATTTGTAAAGGTGTTACGGAACAAAGAAGACCCGTAGCCACTGGGGAGGAATTCGGGGGCATTGCCCCCAAATTTTGTTGTGCCCAGAAAAATTTTGTTTTAAAAATATAATAAAACCAAAAATCTTTCTCACTTAAAATGTGTTTTGCCTTCACAAACCTTAAAAAACCTTGTTGTGGGCCTGAGACTTATGCATTGAATACTTGGATAATAGTTACCAAACATTGTTTTATGACAGAAAAAACACCCTCTTCTGGTTGAAATGTTTTCATCAAATTTCAGGCAAAAAAAGTTGTGTTCGCAATGTCACCTTCGCTATAAAACAGTCAAATTATGTAATGGTGCATTTATAAAACCACGTGGAGAATGGTTTTCCAGGTCATTGTTGAAAAGTTTTCAAGTTTGATGGTGACATTTGCATTTCGGGTTTGCACAAAGGGGAATTTCAAAGGATTGGATAAACTTCAAGTAAGCCATAGTGAAGAATTTTTTATTCAAAAACTATATATTCACACCGCAGAAATATGGAGGTCAAGCAGAAACATTAGCAAGAATTTGGTTAGGCTATTGTTTGAAAATAACTAATTTCAGCTCGTGTACCTAGAAAATCGTTTTCATTCCCGTATGTCTTTCATTCTCACATGTTATGTAAGAAAAAAATTTTGGTAAAACCTCTCGGCACATTGTTTTCTAATAAAGATGGGAGAAAAAATGTATAGGAACTAAGTCATTTGCCGTATTTCTAATGTTTGTGATTTTGGATGACCTCGTGATTTCTGCGGCTTTTGTGCTGATCATGATGTCATTTTTCGATATGTGCTATAACCGTGCTATGACCACTCTTTGCAACAAATTCAACAGTGTTAAAGGTAAACAACCGCTAGTTTCACTTTAACAACTCTAAATAGATGAGGGGATAGCTTGCAATTTTCAAGTGCTAATTGAAATTTATACTAAATCAGAAAAGTTGTTCTGGTTCATGACTGAGATCAAAAAGTAATTTTTGTTTGCGTAGGCAGCAGCTGAAAAGAGTCTATGCACTTATTTGTTAAGTATGTTATTTTTGTTTCTTCGTTTCAAAATGTTTAATAAAAGATGTTTACTCTCTCTTACCCAAACCCAGCGATAACAGCGTTTTGAGGGGTGTAACCAGTTTTTAGCAAAGTCAACGAGAGGATTCTTCACGGCTCACTGCTGTTGCACCCATGGATTTACAAGCGACAGGGTTTAAGCAAGGACAAGAATTGCCTTGGAACAAGTGTTTCGTTTCAGCATTGTCTAAATTTTGGACTTGAAAAAGACCCGCCCAACTATGTTTCCAGCGCCATTTAGATAATTAACATACGTCAAGCCAGTAAAAGCTCTAGCATACGTCACAGGAACACATCTTCGCAACAGTGCCAACAGAATTCCACTAAGTTCGTCCATTTTTAGTCTCTAAACAGAGAATTGAAGAACGTAAAACAGAAAGCCACTTACTTTCTTTTCGAATAATTATGAAAAAGTTTTAAGATAAGCGTTTTTCGAAGGCAAGTTCGTTTCCGCTGTTGCGATACAATTTTTCAAACACTTTGCCCACTACAGTTTAGTGAGAAATTTTACTTCAGAGAAAAATCTCGTTTTGTCTACTTTACAACTCTGCGCATTGGCAAAGTTAAAAAATCTATATTAAAACTGATCCACATCCACAAATTACTTAAATTATTCAGATTTAATTTTTATGTTTACCAAAAAACTAATGCCATTCATTCATCGCATTTACGAATATTATTTTGGTTGCCAAAACACAACCGCTTTTTTGCCTTGAAAAGTAAAAATTCGAAAAATTTCCCGGCATGTTGAGTGGGGAATGATGGTCGAGTGCGGTTCAATTCATTCACAAACCAAACGATGTCCATTTCTTTCACCGCAAAAATAATTTTTCTTGCATTAGAAAAACCCCAAACTAGAAAAAAAAACAAGTTTATTTTATCTTTCAACCTACCATCACCTTCTCTCTTTGCGCAGATGAACATTTTGATCTTCGATTGATTTTCCTTGATGCGTTAATCCATTCTCAAGATTTGCAATGATTGGTTTTCTTAGTATTGCCATTTTAAAAAGAAGATTTAGCGTTTGTTGATCCCAACACGACCCTTCTAACCAAATCAGTTCATCGAAAAATGTTTACTGACAGCTCGTCCTCATCGCTTACAGATACAGTTCTTCTATGTACATGCCATCTTAATTCGAGTTGATTACTGCAGTTTCGGTTGCAACGCACCTTTTTGCAACCAGCGAAAGTAGACCAATTGTTTCGTGTGTGTTTTACTGAATCAAAGCACTGCTAAGGAAAGGTCCACATTCCGCTTTACTGACGGTGCACGTCAACAAACGTGCGTCATAATGAAAAGCGTTAGCGAAACATTTTGCTGCTTGACCAAGGTCGTGATGCCAAACGTGGTTACTCAACGTGATGTGCGAGGTGTAGGCTACCACCAAGACTTCTCCGTTGCGTGACACTTCTGACGTTTTCGCTGAAAGAAATTTGGTTGATGTAGCGAGTTAGGGGCGCTCGAACAACGGCTCCTTGCCGTCCATTAAGTAAAGTTTGCCCCAAGTAAGTGACGCTTCGCTACACGTATATGTATGGGTGGGTGAGGTTTATCCCACAGGGTGAATAAAACAATCTGAAATGGCAGTAGCGCGTATAAGCGTTCAGGCAAAGCGATGCTGAGTGTACACTGTGTAAATGTCACATACAGTCGGCCTCGTCGTGGTATGTCTTCCGTTTGAATGCCAAATCGAAACACAAAAATCTGTTTGAATTTATGAAGCCACACCTGCTCTGAATGGTAGCGTAACCACAAAAATTCCATAATTTTTTCAGCCAGTTTTGTACAAGTGAGCAAATTTTCTAAAATTGAGGTGCTGCCACCCCTTAGTTTTTATTAGACTTGTTTGTACATTTTCTTTGCGCTCAGTCAAAAGCGCTTTTCCACTTAGCACCAATGCAATAACTGTTTCACACCAGTTGGTTGCGTCTGTGAAGTTCTTGCTTCTTTGTTCCACATGTTCTTTGTGCGGTAGGATTTCTGGAATGACAAAATATAAAATATAGGCATACTTTCACTATAGCGTTTCAGCCAAAATTGTTTTTCTTCAGTGGCGTGCAGAGAGGGGGGGAGGGGACGAACGGGTCTACGGCCCCGGGCATCCAAGGCAGGGGGGCATCCAAAGAGTGAAATTACAAAAATGAAAATGCTGTAGATGATTTCTCCTATTGTAAGACTACTAATATATGCTGCATGGATTTAATTTTCCGTTTTTTTGTCAACACTAGTTTTTGCGTATTCAAATGCCAGTAATTCTCATCTTCTGCAATACCAGGGACGTGTACTCTGGGTGTGCGCCGCACACCAAATCAAAATGATAGTGACGCGACTTGTTCCACATCGTGCGATCAAGGGAAAATCACAAAAAAAGAGTGGAAGGTAATCAGGGTTGAAAAAAACAACCCACTTGTTTTTTTTAATCCGTTTTTTTGAGTTATTTGAAAAGAAACAGGTCTTTTTTCTTTAAAAAAACACAAAAACCCGATTCTGAATTGTTTTTATTTCATCATGCAGTATCACCATTTTCAGAATTACACAATAATAACTTATTATACCAAATATGGCATTCAAATTTGAGGGTAAAAATGTGCCCCATCTTTGTTTTCGCAAATGTTGTTGGTCAATTCACTCCAAAGTGGTCAGGCTTGACAAGGATGCGCACAGCAAACAGAGAAAAGCCACTCTACAAAACTCTGCAGTTTCACGTCAAGTTCATGTACATGCCCTGCTAGTTCAGCATCTATACAGTCAGTGATGAGATTCAAGTTTTTTAAAAGAACGGGTTCTCTCACTCAAGGACTCACTAACAACAGGTTCTCCCATTATCACTTGAGAACCCCTGACTTAAACCAACAACAGGTTCGCTGTATTAAAGAAATTCCAAGAACAGGTTCTTGCGAACCGGTCGAATGCCATCACTGCATAAAGTGTATTTTTTCAACATATGGTTTGGTATGGTTCAACATCAGAAACAGCTTGGATGTAGTGAAGGCAGAAAAATTGATTAAAATATATCGATTTTACAGAGCTGAAGAAGATAATCAGTAGACTTTACTCAAACTGTTCAAATTCTTCTTCTCTCTTTTTCATGTCCTTCAAATTTCGTTGCTGTTCGTTTGGATTCATTAAAAACACATTTTGAGTTAACTGTACAGGTGTGCTGCTTATTTTACTTTTTACTTCATGGTATTTTTTCAAAGGAAAAGAAAAGAATGGGATTTTTGGTGGGTTTAATGTTTTTTAAGTGGGCTTTTTGAAAAAAACGGGTGTTTTTTTGGTTTGGTCCAATTACATCAACCCTGAAGATAATTATGGATGTTTAATTGATTTTCTGAGCCAAATTTCAAACCTGTTCTATTTCAACTTGCTTGATTTAGCTGATTTTATGAAGCATCGCACTAGCTTCCCGTTCGTTTTTTGGGGTAATGCAGTCGCACACCTGTGCTGGCAATATGTGCAGCATTTCGAGCTTCGTCATAAATGAGCAGTTCAGACGGAATGGTCATAACGGCTCACACAAGTCGTATCTGTTCTTACCCCTCAGTAATTGTGCATATAACCAGCGCCGGATTTAGGGGGGGCCCAAGGGGCCCAGGCCCAGGGCCCCCACCAAAGAGGGCCCCCCACCATGTTCATGTGTTTAGCCATATGTGCGACATGTGCGTGCCACTTAGTCGTTTTTAACGAGAAAAGTTTGTTTGTAGACGCTATTAATTACCTGTCGGCCAAACAGCAGCATTTCACTTGAAGAATATTTGATATTTTGACGAAACAACTATTAGACATATTGGTTCCCTGAAAGTCGGTGAATCTAGTGACTGCAAGCCCAAGCCACGTAGAACACGTTAGCTTACGTCTCTACTCATTTCTGGTAGATTTTGTGTCTACTTTACTCAAATTTGCAAAGGTCGCATATGAGTAGCATTGCTAATTATGGCTACTATACATTGCTAATTATGGCTACTATAGCATTGCTAATTATGGCTACTATAGCATTGCTAATTATGGTATTTTGTAATACATGTCCACTTTTTTAATGAGAATGTCCTCATTTTTGAATTCTTGTTTTACGTAGATGTAATCAGTGGCGTAACTAGAGCTTTGACTCAGGGTGGAAAACTAAGCTAAAAGGGACCCACTGGCCACTGTACAGGGCCCACTAGCCAACACTCGGAAAAAACGTGAGAAATAATGGTGAATCCGGATGTGGATAGCTACGCTAAAACCTTAATCACCGGAAAATAACCCGAAAAAGGCAAGAAAACGACCTACTTTAAACCAAACGAATATTAAAACTGAAATATCACTTAAGATGGCGGTGCGGTTTTCACATTTAGATTACCAGGGGGGCATTTTTCCCATCTGCCTCCCATCATTTGCGTCACTGGCTATGATATATTGGATTTGCATGCAGTTAGCTGTCCCTACTCTACTGCAACAAGATACGAGATGGTGGCGAAGCTTAGTTTGTAGGAGGGCCTGCAAGTTGTCTAATTAATCTATGTTTTGGTTGAGTTAATTCTCGGCTGGAAAAGCAGGAATGCTTTCACATTAATTGTTACATAACAGTGGTAAATCTTTTTTCAGTATCTCAATGACCTTGGCATTAGTGTGCAAACTGCTGACGCCATCATACTGTACTAGCTATGCTGATGAACCGTGATACGGTTGATCAGTGTATTGTACATAGCTTAGTGTAGTTGTTTCTAGTAGTTATAGCGAATCCAGGGGTAAAAAATGCGGTCACGTACTCACGCCGCGCAATCAAAAACTAAATGTTTTTGAGGCTGAGTGAATTACGTGTGGTTGCATTTGCACAGTTCTGTTGTGGTTAAAAATAACCCCAACATGTTAACACATGAAAAGCGATAATGTATGGAAAGAAAAATACTCCCCTGACACTTTGACAAGCAGAGAAAT
>JGI24021J15306_10012795_pt1 | contig 10433 bp, 7 predicted proteins | sample Ectturendosymbi1_FD_15306 | JGI IMG/M metagenome (IMG submission 15306) | reverse complement strand
AAAAGTTATAAGTAAAATTCAAATATATTTGCATTGAACAAAAACAAAACTATTTACATTCAGTAGTGATTACTAAAACCTTCAGCAAGTCAGAATCGTAGAGAAATCAACAGATGTAGACCTACTCACTGCAACATCAGAATATAAACTTTTATTCTTGTATCGCTTCCGAATCACAATTTTTCAAAGGAGTATTTTATTTAAAACAAATAATTATCATCACGGGGCCCCCTTGGAGTGAGGGGCCCTGGTGAATTACCCTCGTTGCCCCCCTTGATCCAAACCTGAGTGCGGGTGCTTTAAAAAACCAGCGTGAGTCACCCCTGCACACGGAAGGGCGCAACCTTGCAAAATTTCAAATGAATAGTCACCTTGCAAAACTTCGGGTCTCCCGCAAAGAAGTGGAAAGTAGATCTTAAAAGTGATATACAGTAAATCAAAACAGCTTCACTTTAACATGGCGTAAAATGAATGTGATCTCAAATGAGTGTAGTCTCAAATGAATTTGGTCTCAAATGAATGTGGTCTCAAATGAAGTGGACTCAAATGAATGTGGTCTCAAATAAATGTGGTCTCAGATGAAGTGGTCTCAAATGAATGTGGTCTCAAGTCTCATGTGAACGTGGTCTCAAATGAACAGGTCGCAAATGACTGTGGTCTCAAATGAAGTTGTCTCGAATGAATAGGTCTCAAATGAAGTGGTCTCAAATGTCGTGGTCGCAAATGAAGGGTCCCAAAAGACTTGGTTTCAATAGTCATGAAACCGATTTCTCCCAATGCGTTTCACACCCCTTTAATCCGGAAATTTCGCTGTCCGACTCCGACAGGGAAATTTAGGAACGGACATTCAAATCAATAGAAAAAAAAACGCTAAACTGGATTACGCCAACTGTTAATTAGTTGTATAAATCACAATGGAAATGTGAAAGTCAATTTTCTACGCACAATGAATGTATCAGTGGCAGAACTTGCAGGATGCAGTTAGGTCTCTTGTACAGTTCTGTTTCGCGCGTGATCTTATTCTGAATGCATACGAGCATACGCATATCGATCGGATCTGCTAATAGACAAAAATATGACTATTTCATTTAGTCATGTCCAGCATGCAGTCTACAAATTTGCCGCTGACAGTTCGTCTAAATCTACAGTTTTTTCTATTCACCTCTGAGCGTCTGCTTAGGCGAGTTCTACTGTGCTGCACATCGTCACCTTTGTTTACATTACTGGCATTTGCTCTGGAAAGAATTTCGCTGTATATATTTTCGATTTCGATTATCCGGATACCTCGCTAAACCGACAAACCGACATTATTTGACGAAACATAGTGGTCGGATAAACGAGGCTGACTGTATACACCCAATAAAAATGAAATATAATTTCATTAGCATATTTCAAAAATGTTGAAATTTTTGCCCAAGTATTTTGAGATTTTGCCCACATTTTTTCTGCAAATCAAAATGTTAGGGGGTTCGTTTTCACCCCCACCTCCTACACCTACACCACAGTATACGGTCCATTAACCCACGATATTACATATTAAGGCGGGGTCTTGTAGAAAAATACGTTAAAAAACAAATTGAAACGAGACGCTGCCAAATTTCACTCCGAGTTTTGGACTTTAATTTGATGATGTCGGTTCTCGCTTCCATTAGTAATGTTAAATTTTACCCAGAAATTAGGATTTCATGAAAGTTACGGTTAAAACGCAATGACGGAACTAATTTTTTCCATTTTTTCTACGATATCAGACTCTGAGAAATATCGGGAAAACACTGCTACTCGAGGCTTGAAGCTAACTTTTTTCGTGACGATATTTTCATAAACTAAGGCAAAGTGAAATGATAGCTGAGCTGCTGAAGGGTACTTTGGCAAATATATGCTTTTAGTTCTCTTTTTGATTGCGTTGTTCACCTTTTCTTGCAAATTGAATTTGCGAACAAGCATTTGCATTGTTCCTGTCTCGTGTCCACACAGCCATCTTGCACGGAATGACAGATCAGTGATGTGGCGGAGTTTGGGAGGAGCCGTGTAGGCGAGGAATTTTCCACGTTCCAAATCTGTCAGTGTTGGCTCTCAGCACCTCGAGAAAAGATTAGCTACCGTTGCAAATGTAACTCCTAAACAAAATTCTGTTTCTTTTGTTGTGGCAAGTGAATTCGAAACCGCATCAGTAGAGAAAGAAATCGGTTGGCTATGGTGTAATTTTTACAAACGTTTTGTATTCAACTTTTCAAGAAAGTTTGTTGTTTCAACCGCTGCTCGTTTTATGAAATTCCCTGGTTTCCGGAGGAAGCACTAGTCAGCCTATAAACATCGGAGAGTAGGCTATCGGTGCTTTTCAAAGTAACGAATTTGGCATCGCTGAAAAGTCAAACTGATGCTGTTACTATTTTTGTATGTTTGGTCTAAATACTGTAGGTTTAACCTCATACGTTGACTTTTGAAAAGCTGTGCATCAACACCGATCTCGACAAAATCTATGTTTGTCCTGCATGAATCTTGTACGAGCTTTGCAGTAGCTTAAGCGCCCTGTTATAGAGTCTGAAAGGTTGACTTTTAACGTTTGCGTCGGTCAAGATTCATGCTCAGTCCGGCACCCTCAATGCGAAAATTTTAAAATCTCTGTCTGTACCACAGAGCGGGACAAGCATGGTCAACTTGTTCGTTCCACTCGATTTAAAGGTAAATTTTGATTTTTTGTATTTTTAAATTTCAAATTTAAGATTATGGACACACGCACAATAAAGCTTGTCTGTCTATACAAAGACCCAAAATAAGTTTTCGGTTTTTGTGGTGTCGATAGACAGCTTCTAATTTCATCGGTTGTTCTAGTTTCACTGCCTAACATTCCAAACCTTCTGCTGTTTCCTTAGGCGTGATTGCTTGACATTTAGTGATTAGTTGTGTGGAAAATCTGGTGAAAATATTTAAATGCAGCTGAAACAACTAAGCTCAATTCAATTAATGCTTCAAACACAGATATTTGGTTAAAACCCTTCGTCAGGAAACATTGTGGAAAATATTTTAAATGGTATGATCTCTATGCGTTTTATAGGATGTAGTGCCTAGAAAAACAATAAAATTTGATTGTTGGAAACAGAATTGCATTGCATTGCTTGTACACTCTTTTAGGGCAGAAGCAAGAGTGACCAGAAATTTTGAAAAAGAGTTTGCTACTTGGAGGCGAAGATGAATAGAGGAAGGAGAACGCTTTGGAGAGCTCTGCTTGGTACAATTAAACATCATTTAAAGTGATGTGCCTGACTTTCCATGGTTTGTGTCGAGAGCTTAGGTTAGAAAACATACACATGGCGAAAGTAGTTTGTAGATTTCCTGAGGTTGTAGAAATGCACAGACAAGTCATTGTAAAGGAAAGCTAGAACAAACAATTATGAAAGCCACCACTCATTAATGTTGGGAAACTTTCTACTCAGCGACAAAACACCAGATATTTTTCAAGGAGCAACTGAGATGCATCTTGTAAATGCGCTTTCGGGCGCCGTCAGTAATTTTTCAAAAAGTTCTAGGCATTATGCCTTATTTGCTTTTTATTTTGTCTAGATCACTTACAGGTTTAAATACATTGTCAGACCATGGCAAGAAAGCACTTCACGAAAACGATGATGAATACGAAGTTTCGCGAAAACATTGAAACGATTAAAATGATAGTGTCGAGTTCCTGAAATATGCTGGACTGCAATGGCTGGAATTAGGGCTTAATCAATTTTGCTTTAAATAAGTTAGTAAATGTTGAACACGAGAAAATTTTCGGATTGTGCACTTCGAATGTGTTACTTCCATTCATTGTTGTAGCATCTGTTTCGCGATTTCCGCTAAACGTTGCTTTGTATTTTATGGCTTTGCGGTTCTTCCAACTTTGAAAAAGTAGTGCGCACGTTTCAAAGTGCAAACAAGCCAGTGAGTGGCCAAACAATTTTTGTTTAAAGTAAGTAACAGTACTTGGTTTGTGACACCGCATCTCGAAGCATAAAAAGCTACTTTTATAGCCTGGAACTAGCTTTCATGAATGCAAATTCCACTTCTCCAAACAAATTTTATATGAAATATAACAAATATTTACAACGTCATCAGCACATAGCACCAAGATTAAAAGTCCATTCGTCGGTTCCCGCCAGCCAGGCTCGTTACATCTCGATTGATGTTCTCATTTGTTTCTCTTATGATGGCAATGAAGCACACACAAATCTGTGAGGCGATCGGATGTTATCCATTTTTAATATGAAAACGTTGCATCTTTTATTGGAAACAACCACGTCATAATCAGGACAATCTTGGAATTCAAATATTTTGTACATCTGTAGTTTGCAAACCTACACTTAATAGTTTTCATAAATTGCGATGCATTTACAAAAATTGTTCCCTATACGTCAACAATATGTTTGCATTCGCTCTGTCAGAAATGTAATTAGAAATTTTGTGGGCAATGGCCCTTTTGGCCACCCTGCTCACGCCTATGAAACAAGCTACATAAGCAAGCAAGCATGGTTGTTTAACTATAGTACGCTAAAAGCCATGGTACAAAGCATGAACACTGTGTCCAGGAGTACAATTAAATCCAAAACTCTACGCAAGTAGCAGTCACCCAATCGATTGGAAATGAATCATGCAAATCCAAGCTGTGCTGCAATTGAATGTAACGATTACCTAATTACGCTCTAATGGCTCAAGAACAAACATTTTCATTAAGTGTTCTCCACTGCATTTTAACTCATTTCCATCTCGTTCTTGGCTGATATCTTGCAAAGGATCTGATTGTTTAAAAAAACGGCAACATTCGCAGAAAAGTTGCAAACATTCTTGTTGTTGGAATGAAGTTTCATTCATCGCTTTCAGTGCTTTATGTATCTTCATTGGATATGCGACGTCAGCACTCTAACAACTGCGTTGATTGTCTATGACCCTCGCCTGCTGCAGTTGTTGGAAAGCATATAAAAACATATCGACATTTTTTACAGAAATGAAGAAACAAGCCAATTGCAATATCAAAGCAGATTTTCAGACGCTTTATTAATGCCCCTACAAAGTAACATTAACAATTAGTGGTCGTTGTTTAAACGCATTGTGCAGATATTTCCCAGATATAGATTAAACACCTTACCCAGATAGAGCTTCACGCACTTGAAGAAACATGCCAACTGCAGTCTTAAAACAAGTTTGGGGGTTCCGTTGTTTTTCCTTTTTTAAGAAATGTTGTCAAAATTAGTGGTCTTTGTATACATTTCCCAAATACAGTGGTGCAACTTGCTATTACAACCTGCAGCAAGTCTTGCCAACTGAATATTCGCTAATGATCACGTTGCAAGACCACAATGTGGCGAGGTCAACGATTAGTTAGTGAAAACTAAAGAGTTCCCATAGATTCGAATTCGAAGCTAGAACGTAAGAGGGCCGAATCAAGTTCATTTTATATTTTATTTATACATATAAACTAATGAATTTGGTTCGATTTGACCTGTAGTGTTATTTTCTGAATACAGTAAACGGAGGATATCTACCTTGTGGTGTCCGTGAATGTGTTTTTAATCAGAATTCTATTACCTTAAAATATTTGGCTACTGTTCTGCACAACATAGGACGAGTCACCACTGACGACAGAGTCAACGACAAGGAATGCCATGGCTTTGGAAGACAGGCCCGTAACCAAGGAGAAGAGGACAGAGTGGACAATTGTCTTCTCTATGTTCTTGAAGCACACGCATCTGACAAAACATAAAGTCCAACGCACTTTTCAAATTAGGTTTCAAGCAAGCTGCCTCGAAGCGTTTTCAAGCCTTGTTTTGGCGTGACCAACGTGAAATTCAAATATTCTGCACTTATGTTATGAGAAGTTAGCATTTCGTTTGCTTCTGGACACAGTTAAAGACACAAAAAGCGGTAAGCGTTCTGTGAATGCAAAACCATATTGGTTTCCTTCTTTTCGTTCATGTTTGTGAAGATTGAGATCAGCAGTGTGAGCTGGTAAATTTAAGCAGGTCGCAGTGTGTCAAATTTATCAACGGTTTTCAACCTTTGGCTGCGTGCGCTGTGAATCTTCTTATTTATAAATGAGCAATGCAGGTTGTTTCATAAGATGTAGACTAGGCTGTAAGAGGCTGACGTAGCATGACTATCTATTGTCTACTTTCTTTCCAAATCTCATTACTCGCTCGTTTTTCAAATAGTGCCTCTTATTTTCAAATTAATTAAAACTGTTGATACAACATTTACAGTGGTGTGGGAGCTCGGGGTGCAGGGGGGCAAGTTAGGGCGACGGTTAGTTAAGTGGAAGAGTGTGCACCTCTCAATTGGAATTTTAGGTGTTCGATTCACGAACACTGAGTGAATGGGCGGCGATTAGATCAGTGGCAAAGTGTCAGCCTCTGATTTAGAAGGTTGGATTCGATCCACGATCCCTGAGTGAATCGCCGTAGCGCTCCTTCGGCAAGAGCGTTCACCTCTTTGTTGATGCAAAATTTAGGTTAACTGCATTAGTGCAAATGCCTAGGTTAACGGAAGTGGTCAGTCAACGTCAGTTCAGAGCAAATATCTTTCACGATATAACTGTCAGGCTGGTATGAGGTAAACAAGGCCTGATGCAGCAGCTTTGGAATGTGGCACAGTCGCCGACTCGGCTGCAACTGTCTATCGAGTTCGTATAGAGTAGATTATGAATAGTAGTGACAGCACACAGATTAGCAGGTGTCAAATATCTAAGTCAAACGGTTTTGATTTATCGATCCGAAAAGTCACAAAATTCTGAGCAGGAATAGGCCTACAATGACTTGACGGCCAGTAACAGGCAAGCGTCAACAGTGCACTTCCGCAAAACTCTCGAAACGTTTCTTGGGGAACCTGGTTATACGTTTTTTTCAGGTAGACCAAACCATAATCTTCATTTTTGGCATACTCCAAAAATTTCTAAAAAATGTGTTAGAGAGTGAAAATTTAGTCTGCAGTGTTCCAGCTCCAGAATGCAAACCTCACTATGGGCATCCTACAGCTTGGTTAAAATATCTCCTAACAAGTTTTTACATGTGATCTCGAATGTTCTTTCTGGTTGCGACCCTGATTAGAACCAGTTGGGCCATGGGAAACAATGGTGGAACCGTCATCATTGAACTAAGTAGTTCAGATACATGGTTAGCCGCCTCTTGGTGCTTCGCTTTAAACTTAGTTCAAAACTTGACGCGCATAACCACTTTACAGCAACTTCCTTGGGTGTTTGAAACGCACTACTGAATTGTTTCAAAATGAATATCAGTGAAATCCTTTGTCTTGCTTTTTGACGAACAATGCACTCTCCCCCGCTCTATCACTCTTTACAAAATTTTTTGTTGCAATGCCCCTATTTGTCCCATGTTACCAGATGCCGGCATTCCTGCTCAGAAACGCATGCTCAACAGTTCATGTGGGGACGAGTGTTGACGGCAATGCAGAAACAAAAATCAATTCATGATATCCACAAGAACTCCAGACAGTTTTTATAACTTTTTGATATTTGCACTAAAAGGTTTAGTTGTAACACATGGTGTGTTATCAACAAGTAAACAATTGCCATCAGGGTTTCTTCATTTCAAAACCTGCAACGTTTGTTTCACAAACCAACACCTAATAACGCTGCTGAAATGTGTGCAATTTTCACTGAATATTAAACACTTGCTAATCCCGTGGTGTATGATTCTGTCTACTGTTCAATACTAGTAGTAAAGCATGGAGAACATTTGAGAAATGGTGCACAAACTTTAATTTTCCTTATTTGCAACAGAAAGAATAATGTCATGTCATATGTTTGTGCAACAGACCTGTGAAACATTAAATGATTTTCCAATATTTTCAACAAAACTTTTCTAAAAGCTTTTAACATACTGGTAAGTTGTTTCATCCATATTTTCCTGTTTGATGCATTCTAAAATAAGTGTCAATGTAGTGTAGACACCAGACAGCATTTTTCGTGTGTTCAGCATCACTATTTGTGCTGGGTACCACGTCTTGCGTACTATATCATATATCGGGTTCTCAGCATGGCAGTGGTGTGTGTATTCGCAGCTTAGTTTGTTCATGTACCTGAAAAAGTTGCGCTCGCCAGCTGCAGAGGATCGTATAGAGGCAGGTAATATAGTTGTTTGCTTCTTGAGCGACGGAGCATCCGGAGTAAGCACATATTAACCTTCCTAATGCTCGCATTTGGCTTATTCAGCAGAATCGCCACGGTAGAAATGACCGCTGACCAAAGATATAACACCGAAGCAAAGCTTGCTTTCCCTGTGTGACTGAAGGTGAGGTGATGTTTTTTGCTTTGCGAAAGTGTCAAAAGAAGATAAGTGCTATTGAAATTTTCAAGGTACTTTCGAGATATTTATACCGTAGGCACAACGGTTCAAGAAACAACAATAATGCTTAGATGCTTTTGCTTGCGTGAAAATTAGCAGACTATTTGCTTTGTGCCATCTTCCAGTGCTGTTACGATTCCACGGCTTTGTTGTTAGGTTCTTTTGAAAGTTGTCATGACGACCTCGGAAATACGTTATGGTGGTTCGTGAAATCGTTGGTTGCATTTGCTGTTAGAAAAGTCAAAGACGTGGAAAAAACTCTCGTGTTAAGAGTGGGCGTGTATTGCTAGCTAAAACCAATGCCGGATTAACAATAGTAGCAAATGTAGCAATTGCCACCCACCGGCCCCTCGCTTTTGGGGGCCCCGCGGTTTTCTGTAATATATCCTATTTATTACATTATTGTAAGATTTTTTTCAGTCTAAGATGTCAGTATTTTGCTAAATTTGCCACAAGTAGTAAGCGAAGGTTTAAATTGAACGCTGTCTGTGTCCAGAAACTCTTCTTTGATTGTTTTCGTACAGTTACGTGACAAAAGATGTAAGATTGCGGTCAGCAGTGTTGCCATTTGAGCTGATTTGCTGCTAAATCTAGCAGGATTTTCTCACTGTAAGTTGTAAAATTTTTTATATAGCAGTGATTTTCTAGCAGGATTTTGCCAACCGTTTGGCAGGTTTAGTAGGTAACAAATTCCTGGCCAACAATCTTTTTCAACGGTTTTTCAAGATGAAAACTTTTACACCTTCTTCATCAAAAAATGTACTTCTCTTCTTTATGATGTTTTTAATTGGGTAACACCAGGAAAAAGCACAACCAGCTGCCTGCAATTATTTGGAATTTTTATTATGATGCAACGAAGCTGCTTCAAGCAGATGTTTGTATCATAATAACAAGTGCTGCAATGTACTGATGATGAGAACAGGAGTTATCGAAGACAATATGTCGTTTGTATCATTTTCATTGGCCGTGATTTTCATTACAATAACAAGTAATTAGATAGCTTGGAGAAGCTTAAATGATTTGCTTCTGTGCTTAGTGAGGGCGTTGGGTCAAAACACCACATTGGCAGAATATGTTTTTATCCCACGACACGATATTTTCAAGTGGTTCAATTACACTAGTAAGAATAGTACTGTCTGGTAAAAAACTTACTAGTAAACCAAAACTGCCAAAAGTTTCGATATATGTGGTTGCAAGATTCAGAACGTAGAAGTTGGCTCAGTGCCTACTGCCTATCCTGCAGATTCAAGAAAAGTCTTTTGCGAAGTTTGCAATAAGGCAATCATAACGAAACACTGTGAGCTTGAAAGGCATAAATGGTAGAGAAAGCACTCAGACAAGACTAAAGAACTTTTTGAATGCCACTAAATGCAACACAAAATTTTAAGTTACAACTGGCCTGGCTGAAAGTATGTTCAGATTGTTTATCGCTGAACATTGTTCTACTGTATAAAAACATGCAAACATTTTAAAGAGATCGTCAAGAACTGTGTGTCATATTCCCACAAATCACTTCTGGTGAACAAAGAAATTCGAAGGCAACATCTCTGCAGACTGGATTCCAAGAGTACCAAACCAACCATCATCCAAATACAAAAAAACACTGCAAACAATTTGTAGAGCTTGCTGGATGCGAAAGGGTCATGACAACCTGGCCAGAGTTTAATTTTAGCTGGGTTTATACTTTCTCTGCCACGCCCAGATCCTTGCGGATCTGAGCAACCCATCCACCGAGAGAGACCGGTTGCGACCCAGCACCCACTGCGCAACTGTGTTGATCATCTAGCACAGGAGTTCCCAACCTGGGGTACATGTACCCCTGGGGGTACATTTGCCTATCCGAAGGGGTACATTTAAGGTTAGCAAAGGAGGTAAAAATATATTTTCATGTTGTTTATTTTCAAATATTTGTACATATACCACTTAATATTATTTTCAAAAGTCATTATATGCTTATTGTTAAATTTATCTGCGAAAAATCATGAGAAAATATTTTGTCACAAGGCGTTTTAGGGGTACATGTTCATCTGTCAAAAATCTGAAGGGGTACATCCTTATCTGTTGAAATGCTGTAGGGGTACATGCTCATTTGTCGGAATGCTG
>JGI24021J15306_10012794_pt1 | contig 10433 bp, 6 predicted proteins | sample Ectturendosymbi1_FD_15306 | JGI IMG/M metagenome (IMG submission 15306) | reverse complement strand
CTAAGGTTTTCTGTAATTAAGCCCAAGTCGATGGTCGCTTTCTCCATCTGCAGCGCTGGTAGTTTTAACCAGTTTCCCCACTAAAATCTTCACAAATCCTAAATTAAATTTTTCAATGAAAACTTGCCCAAGCTTTTGGCTGGTTTATTTGCTTTTGTTGTAGTCTTCCTTTACGTTGCAATAATTTGTGGCTATTACCTTATACAATCAAGTAACGTCGAGCAGAGTTTATGTACAGCGTATCGTCAATAGATTCCACGCCGTAAAGCTGTAATAAGCCGTATGTGAGAAGTGTGTTGTCGCTTGTCACAGAAACTCGGGTGTTTAACAAGAACCAGCGCCACATTTTACTGCCAGAAGATGCATTGCACATAGACCCGTCTACTATTAGAAAAACGCAGTTCCTTGCCAAAGTTGTTCAGCCTGTTTGATACACAACAGCCAACAGCATGAAATTAAATTCGGCGCTCTACCGTTTTCCAAGGTACGCTTACTGACAGTTCACACATTTTCGTAATAATTGCGCAAACATGTGGGGGTTACTTCAAGTAATTGTAACTATCGAGCACTGCCATTTGTATTCAGGGCTCTCACAAACGCAACTCCGAAAATCCCTAGAACAGTACCAATAAATCCCTAAACCTGTGGTGGTGAAGCATAAAATCGGAGCGCCATTATAAGTGTTCAAAATACATGTAGAACCAAACATGATTGGCAAAATAAACTGAAATTATTCATTTTAAACATTTTCAAACTTTTCCGAAAATCACTAAATCGGTCAAAAGTTTTCTACTAGTGTACACGTTTGCCTTGTACAAAAACTACCATTGAAGAGTTACTGACAGTGACAATGAAGCAACCTGCTAAATCCAAGCATGATGCAAATGGATCATTATCATGTTTGAAGTCATTTGTCTGTGTATTTATGTCAGCTGTGTGGTTCAAAAATCTAAGCAGAAGAGACATCTGGATGTAAGGTATCCATGACTTCAAGCCTCAAGAACGTTTTCCAAATCTATATATTTGCTTAACAATTTTGCTCACAATTCCAGCCACTCTGGCATCTGCAGTGAGATATTTAGTAAGCTTAAACTAATCAAAAATTATTTGAGAGCAACCAGCGGTCAATCCCGTGTGATGTATCTTGCCAGATTTTGTATTGAATCTAAACTTGCACAAGAACTAGAATATGATGATACTATCAAAACCTTTCTAAGAAGGCACGAAAAGGTTTATGAGGCAATCGTGGCATTTGCACCTATTTCTGAAAGTGTAAATTGTTTGCAAAATTATTTCAGACTGAACTTGGCAGGATTTAATTTGAGGATTTTAAGAATCGGAATGCAACTGCGCATGCAAGAAACGTCTGACGCGTGAATAAGACTAGGATCCGTTAAAATATTTCAAATGGTGCATATCTTGAAAAATAGGAAGTCCTGCTTCCTTCTTTTTTCAAAAATCTCGAGGAGATACTTGTTTTTACTTCCTATACTGAACCAAACTGAACGTGTTTTGAGGATTTGTTTAAATAACTTGATACGTACAGTAAAAAGCTATGATTTTTTCTTCATGCTAGGACGATATTTTTCTGAGTGAGAACTTATTGAAACATTACGAAGCTAATAACTTGCAATGTGTTACTCGTATAGGCCAAACAAAAGCTCTACGGTTTTGTGTAGGCTTTCGAAGAAACAGCCGACTGAGTTCTGATTTCATCTTTTCGCGATGATTCAAACTTGCAGATGTCTATATTCCAGTAACGTCACTACACACTTGAAAGAAGCAAAGAATCAATCGCAAATTTTTAATAGGAAATCGATGTCATCCATAACACTACGCATCGTCAGTCCTTACATCTTGTTCAAAGAGTATAGCCCAGTTACAGAAAAAATATTCAAATTTGAAATTTGTTGAAAAGCGTGTGAGGTTATATTTGTTAAGATCAACTAACATGTTACGGCCAGGGCCGGATTAAATGAACGCGAGGCCACATGCAAAGTCGTCACCGCGAGGTGCCAAAGTGCATTGCGCAAATTTTTACCTTTTCACCTGCCATCGTTTCAACTTTGCAGCAGCATTGGTCAAAAACGTCAAAACTAATACGATTTGTCAGCTTACATTTCAGGCCCGTAGTCACGGGGGCATTCTGGGGCAGTTCCCCCCAAATTTGTTGCGCCCAGAAAACATTTTTTAAGCATAAAAGAAATACAAAAATCTTGCCCCTTAAAATATGTGTTTTTTCCGTGCCCCAGCGTTCATTGTCTTGAATGGTACATCTGGCGCAATGAACTCAATACTCCAAAATAAATCTGTCTATCTATCAGCTAAGCGCGACCTTCTCAAAGTGGCCCTTGTGCCAAATTAATTTCAATGACGCACACACGCAGTGGTGGGTTTACGGTTGGGGGGCCCGAGGCAAGACTAAAATAGGGGCCCCTCTGATGACGTCATCATACACAGCCAACCGTGATAAGCACTTTTGATCAAGCCTAAGATGCATCCACTCAAGGATACGTTCCTGAGATTTCGGCATGACTGACATAGCAGAAGGGGAAAATGCAAAAAGGTGCTCATGATACACAACTTTGAAAACACTGAAAGTTGGGAAGACAAGGCTGGCAACACATAAGAGTTAGGCAACAGCAAGTTGGCATTTTTCCCACTTCTTTATTTTTGCGCCCCATTTTCTGCATTCACCATCAATAAACTACAAAGTTCACACCTTTGAAAGTTTCACACTATCCCCCTTTGATAAAATGCTTGGTAGTTGGTATCCTGAATTTGTTCACATTCATGCCTTTATGGAAATCAATGAAACTACAAGTAACAACAAAAAAGATTTAAAACACAAAATTTGTTTTAAATTTCATCCTTTTAACTACAGAAACATAGCATACAAAAGCATCCAATCTGAGAATTGTTTTGAAAAGCTGTGAGGCTGGATGAGCCAAGGTTGCCCTCTTTTTGCATCGTCACTAGTTGTTTGAAAAATATGCAAAACTAGGAAATAATTCATCATATACCTTATCGGAAACATTTTCTACTGCAGCAAGTAGCCTACACAATTGATTAAATCTGTGCTAAGAAAAACGGTTCAAGCTATACTGGCTAAGAGCTGGCAAAAAAATTTAACATCACCCACCAAGTCTACCTTCAACCAACCATTTACTAGTCAAGCTTCAAATAACCTGCGACTTCAAGCATAGGCTAAATTCAGACCACCTAAAATACCTGAAATATCTGTAGACAAAATGACTAGGCCTACTCATAATACTCAAAAAATGCCATTTCTGCCATCTGATAGGAAGCATGAATGTAGCCTTGCTTATTAACAGTCTTTGCAGCACAACAGCAATAATACAAAATTGCTCTGTAAACTAAGAACAAAATATCCGATAAATTGAAAGATATAGTGTTGTCCCTGCTGCAACAATTTTGCATGTTGTCCTACTTTCTGATAGAAATGTCCACTAAGGTACAGCATCACAAGAAATGAGAAATTTGTCTAACGCTTTCAACCCAGAGACATAAAAAAGACTACTTTCTGTTCAACTGTGGCATTTTCATAGAATTATCAATATACCAAATACTTCAATCTCTAAAAATCATCAGTTGGTCTAAAATTATCATTTGGTACAAAAAGTTATCATCTGGTATAACTATTTGCTCTTATTTGATAGGGTCTTTTCAGAACTCTATGGAATAAATTTTAACCCACAATTATTTTAGGTGTAGAAGTTGGTTTAAACTTTTCTTTATTTTCTCATTGGAGATAGTGGTGGGGTCCTTTCGAAAGGATGGTACTTACGCATTACAGTTGCTGTTGGTGGCCCTTTGAAAGCATAGTACTTCCACGTTAAAGCTGTTGTTTGGGTCCCCTTTGAAAGCATAGTGCTTGCACATTTCAGTTGCTGTTGGTGGCCACTTTGAAAGGAGGGCACTTACACATTACAATTGCTGTTGGAGGCCCGTTTGAAAGCAGGGCACTTACACATTACAATTGTTGTTGGGGGCCCCTTTGAAAGCAACGCTGTACACATTACAATTGCTGGTGTGAGCTTCTTTGAAAGCAAGGAATTGTACATTACAGTTGCGTTTGCGAGCCCCATTGAAAGCAAGGTACTTGCACATTACAATTGGTATTTGGGCCCCTTTGAAAAGCATAGTACATGCACATTGCAGTTGTTACTGGGGGCCCCTTTGAAAGCAAGGTACTTGCATATTGCAATGGCTGTTGGGGTCCTCTTTGAAAGCAAGGAATGTTACATTACATTTGCTGTTGGAGGCCCCTTTGAAAGCAAGGTACTTACATAATACAATGGCTGTTGGGGCCCCTGTGAAAGCAAGGTACTAACACATTACGATTGCTGTTGGGGCCCCTATGACAGCAAGGTGCTTACACATTACAGTTGCTGTTGGGGGCCCTTTAAAAGCAGTGTACTTACACATTACATTTTCTTTTAGGGGCCCCTTGAATGAAGTTTAAAAGCAGAGTACTTACACATTTCAGTGGCTTTTGGGGCTCCTTTGAAAGCAGATTACCTTCAGACGTTCAAATTGCCGTTGCTTTTGGGGGGCCCTTTGAAAGCAAAGTACCTGCACATTGCAGTTTCTGTTGGGGAGGCCTTTGAAAGCAGAGTACTGATATACTCATGATCTGCTTTGTAGTACATTATATGAGTGAATAAGAAGTTTTTTACCAAAAATAGGGAAAATTTAAATATCATCTGTATTGTACAGTTCATACATCTGCGTCTGCATCCCTTTATCTGGTAGATCCATTAGGCAGTAAAGAACAAGATACTGTGCAAGCAGATAACAGTTGGAGGTGTGAGAAAATATTGTTGAACTGTGAAAAACCCGCTTTATTACTCATTTCGCATTTTCTTCTGTTGTTCAGACGATTCATGATTAAAAGACCATCCGGAGAGCAATTGAAAAAAGTGTAATCAAAAGATGTGCAGCATTGTCTTCAGCAGGACGGTTACAACTGTGCGGTTTACGTCATAAAAGTCATGCACAAACCATGAACGGAATGCTTTGCAATATTGTTTTGTTTCATTTGTTCAAAAGTCAAACCGAAAGGCTATGAACAGGCAATACAAATATTGAATATATTTTTCAACAGTTCGCATCAGAAATCTTTAAACAACTGCCAGAGCCTTCAGCCAATATCAACTTTTGCAATAAGCAATGCACACTGCAAATAGCTCGAGTGGATTTGGCAAATGAGATTTTAACTACATCAGGTTAGTAAGGCACAGGACATTCGGCCTAAAAGCCGCATACTAAACAGCTGCAGAAAACGTTTTTTTGCAGGGCAAAACGTGTAATAGTTGTTTTGTTGTGCCTTAGAAACAACTTTCAAACTCAAGCTGACTTGATACAAAGATCAACTTTTGAAGATCTCTTTTTCATTTCATTCAGAGGACATGAGCGAACGCTGCTGCCAGTGCAGAAAAAAGCATCAAAACAAGACCAACAATGGGTAGGCAACACGTTACGCTAATGAAACGGGCTAGCGGATTTAGTGTGAAACATTATAAAAATCTGTTGAATTTTGATTTTTTGGAACAGATTGGATGTGACATATGTAACCGATGGTTTCATGAAACTTGTCTTAAAATGAACGAAAAAGAACGTTAACGACGCTAAGGAAACGTCTGATTGGAAATGTTCAGTATGTAAGCCGATGTAGCGTGGTATGTCGCAAGAAAAACTATGGTCAGTTAATCGTCTCCAGCAAAGCGCCGAGAGAAGGGCGTTGCAGATAAAAGAAAAGATGGAGGAAGACAAAGGCTAAGCTTGACTAGCAGGTGGTCCTATTCAGGGTGCTCTCTAACAACAAACTCGCCAGCATTCTTTTGAGAACGGCAACAGAGTCAGCAGTGGGCATTTTGGCGCTATGCACTCCATGAAACACAGAGTCAACTGGACGAAAATTCCACATCGAATAATGAAATGGATGGAGCCAAAAATTATAAAAACGTCCCTGCAAAATTCATGTGTCTATGAAGCATTTTGATAACTTTCGTGAAAAGTGTGGTGAATCTATGATTGCCTAGTCACGTTTTGTTCATTCTATATAACGTTTTTGATGGCACTGTATAACTGCAGTGGTGTTGTAGTGCCACGACGGAGTTTGTACAATGTCTGTTATGATTTGACCCAGTTTGCGTTGTGTTCCGGTTTTTGTCACCTGTAGCTCTTCTGGACGATGTGCGCCTGGTACGAAGGCTAAAGTACCAACGGACAAGGTCTTCGTAACACCCGGCCGAGAATTCAGCACTAGACATAGACATACCAGCACCGAAACCGACGCGCTATCACTTGGCCATTCCCATTAAACCTACTGTGAATGCATAGATGGTGTGACAACAAGGCCTCCGAGATAAATTTTACCAGGGGGTACAACGATCGGTACCGAGTATGACCGATGTGCCTGAGTTAATGTTTTGGTCCAGCGGGGGCCAAGTACCTTTCACCAACGGGCATTTTACAAAAACGAGACAAATTGCGGGCCACTTCCGATGTAAAAAAAATCATTGATGTAACCTGATGAAACCACCGTTCGATTCTTGAAAAACTTTGCTGCAAGGTCTGGGGTAGGGCAGACGTCGGTCATGTTGATCGATCAGTTTGATAACTTTCGTAAAAAGTGTGCCTATTGAAGAGATGTTTTTTGGATAGCTGGTGATGACAGCATCACATATTCGTTTAAAAATCATCGCGGTCCCGTTTATATGATTAGAAATCGTTGTTTTAATTGTAACGTTAATGTTCATGGAATCATAGTAATAATTTGGACTTTGAAGCTTTAAAATTATGTGCGAGTGTGTATTTTGTCTTGGGATTCGATTGAAATCAATATTTGGTGCATTGTCAGTGTTTTTGTAGCACATTATGAGAAATCTGCTGTTGTTGAAGTGCGTTCGATTCTTGAAAAACTTTGCTGCAATGTTTAGGATTGCGTAGAAATCGGTCATGTTGATCAATGATTTTGACAACATTTGTAAAAAGTGTACCCGTTGAAAAGAATTTTATTGTATAGTTGTTGACATCAGCATCTGATATTCGTTTGAAAAACATCGTTTGCTGTTGTTGAAGTGCGTTCGATTCTTGAAAAACTTTGCTGCAATGTCTAGGGTAGCGTAGAAGTCGGTCATGATGATCGATGATTATGATAACTTTCGCAAAGAGTGTAGCCACTGAAAAGATGTTTATTGGATAGTTGGTGATAACAGCATCACATATTGGTTTAAAAATCATCGCGGTCTCGTTTCTATTATCAGAAATCGTTGTTTTAATTGTAACCTTGATGTTCATGGAATCATAGTAATAATTTGGACTTTGAATCTTTAAAATTATATGCGAGTGTGTATTTTTTCTTGGGATTCTATTAAAATCAATATTGGGTGCATATTCAGTGTTCTTGTTAAATATTTGCTCCCTTTTTCTTTTGGCGTTTTTTTTCACCAAGCGCAAAAGTGGCGGCTGGGCGAGGTGGCGGCTAGCTTTACCCTGGTTTCTACTGCTAAGGTTTTCAGGTTCGAATCTCACCTTGCCGACATTCGTTTTGTTTTTTTTCTTTCAGTTTTCGTTTTGTTTTTTTTTCTTTACTTTTTTTCGGGGTTACGTTTTGCGTTAACGGGTTAGTGTTAGGTTAGGGATAGGATACAGTTAGGTTAGGGTTAGCTTAGGGTTAGTTTAGGGTTAATGTTAGGTTAGCATTAGGCTAGCTTAGGGTTAGCTTAGCTTAGTCTTAAGCTTAGGCTTAGGTTAGGGTTAGCTTAGCTTAGGATTACGTTAGCGTTAGGTTAGAGTTGGCTTAGCTTAGGGTTAGCTTAACTTATCTTATGGTTAGGTTAGTGTTAGGTTACCATTACGTTAGGATTAGGGTTAGGTAATGTTTACGGTTAGGGTAAGGTTGGGTTTAGGGTTTATCTTTTACATTTACTTCGTTTCTACCAATCCTACTGCACTCTCCTCGTGCGTAACTGTTACGTCACAGGTGGCGTATTAATAAGTTTTCTTATTTCGAGATCCACAGGCGTATCTGTAACCACTGCCTACAACTAAAGCCACTAAAGGGTAGGAGCACCTGAGAGGAAGCACTACTGAGTCATATGACAGGTCCGACTGAAACACTTTTGAAAATCTACTGACTGCAAGGGCTAAATAATTACTTCACAATTCAAAGTCATAAAATGTTGAAATAGTATGGTGTTGCTGTAACACTAACATAAAAATAGTGATGATAAACTTATCAGTAGGCCTAGCATCTGGGCTAACTGACAATACAAAATGCCCATAACATTATCATTCACGCACTGCGAGCAGAAGTCTTGAGATACAACTCTTAAAATAGTCAAATGTGTTTTATCATGGCCAGCACACTTCGAATCTGGCCAAATTATTCGACAAATTTGGCCAATCTGGTAACCCTGTACACCAGGGGTTCCCAACATTTTCACGATCTCGTACCACTTGGGCACACCATATTGTCAACGCGAACCACTTCTTCCAGAACAACTAATTTGATCGAATCTGACTTTTTCAGAAGAATGATATACATTAAAATAACAATAAAAGACCACAACTAAATTTAATGAGATTTCTGTTTTTGTTTACGTACCACCAATTGGTCGATGCGTGGCGTAAAATTGCTAACAGCGCATCGAAAGTCATAATGTTACGACGAAATAGGAATAGCAGACTACAGGAAAATTTATTTATTTAGAAACAAAGCCCGATACGTAAACTAGAAAGCTGTNAATCCAGGTTTTTGTGAAAAAATAGAAGTTACTCGNGTTCCACTTAGAAGACCTTTGCNTAGCNCTACTGGTACGCGTAACACACGTTTTGAAACCCTGCTGTGCATCATCAAACACGGCAAGAGAAATCAAGCGCATNGAATTCGAGAAAACTGCAGACNTTACTTAGGGGAATTACANTAAGCAACGTTTCNCTAAAAAATTTCCATAACAGTGGGTAATGNNTATGCATCAGAGTAGAGATGGCACGGTCCGCTAACAGTCTATTTTACGAACGGTCCACTAGGGGTTTTGAAACAGTCCGCACGCAATTTTTTTACNGCATGCAGTGCTTNCACACAGTGCACTGCCTGCACACAGTACATTGAATCCATTGCTTGAACACAGTGCAATGCATGCACACAGCACAGTGCATGCACTGCTTGCACACAGTGCANTGCATGCACACAATCCAGTACATTGCATGCACTGCTTGCACACAGTGCAATGCATGAACACAGTAGACTGCATGCACAGCTTGTTCACAGTGCACTGCATGCAGACATAACACAGCATGCACTGCTTGCACAGAGTTCATTGCATACACAAAGTAAAGTGCATGCAAAGCTTGCACACAAAGAACTGCATGCACAGCTTGCACACAGTGCAATATATGCACACACTGCAATGCCCGAACTGCCTACACACAGTGAACTGCATGCATACAATACACTGCATGAACACAGTAAACTGCATGCACTGCTTGCACACAGTACACTGCATGCACTGCATGCACTGCATGCACTGCATGCACTGCATGCACTGCATGCACACAGTGCACTCCGTGCACACAATGCACTGCATGCACACAGTATATTGCATGCACTGCTTACACACAGTGCATAGCATGCACACAGTACACTGCATGCACACAGGACACTGCATGCACTGCTCGCACACACTGCACTGCCTGCACACAGTGCACTGCATGCACAAAGTGTACTGTATCCACTGCTTGCACACATTGCATTGTGTTGGAAGTGCACTGTGACGAAGCAGTGCATGCAGTGTACTGTGGGCGTGCAGTGCACTGTATGCCAGCAGTGCATACAGTGAAGTGTGTGCATGCAGTGCAAGCAGTGCAATCTATGCATTCGGTTTACTGTGTGCATGCAGTGCACTGTGTGCAAGCAGTGCACTGTGTGCATGCAGTGCACTATATGGAATCAGTGCATGCAGTGTACTTTGTGCATGCAGTGCACTGAGTGCAAGCAGTGCACTGTGAGCATGCAGTGCACTGCTTGCAGGCAGTGCACTGTGCGCAAGCTGTGAATGCAGTGCACTGTGTGCAGGCGGTGCATTCAGTGAAATGTGTGCATGCACTGAACTGTTTGCAAACAGTGGATGCAGTGTACTGTGTGGAAGCAGTGCATGCTGTGCACTGTGGGCGTGCAGTTCATCGTGTGCAAGCAGTGTATGCAGTGTGCTGTGTGCATGCACTGGAATGTGTGCAAGCAGTGCTTGCATGGTGCTGTGTGCATGCAGTGCCCTGAGGGGAAGCAGAGCAGGCAGTGCACTGTTTGAATGCAGGGCACTGTGTATAAGCAGTGCATGCAGTGCACTGTGTGTATGCAGTGCATGGTGTGCAATTTGAGCATTCAATGTCCTGTGTGCATGCAC
>JGI24021J15306_10012793_pt1 | contig 10434 bp, 5 predicted proteins | sample Ectturendosymbi1_FD_15306 | JGI IMG/M metagenome (IMG submission 15306) | reverse complement strand
TCTCCATCATCAGTGTTTCCTCTGAGGTGCGCAACTGCGCAATTGCGGAATACCACCAGACAATTTGCGCAGTGATATCTCATTCTCGTGCACTTCCAACTTTCTAGATCTAATACGGTATATATATATCGCATAGTCCTTTTAACGTTGGGAACGCTTCAGTGTTTGTGTGTGTGCATGGTTTCGCAACTGCATGCGCTTCGTGCGCAACAAAAAACATTTGCTCAGTGTAGGATTTTGTGAGAGGGAACACAGTCCATGATCATGAGAACCACGTGTCTATCGGGCAGCAATCGCAGCAGCTTCCAGGTGAGGCCGCGGAGAAGGCAAAAGCGCTTCTAATCAGTCTTGCGAAAGTTCCAGCGCTCCACCGGATCGCTGTGGGCAGGAACCTTGAATCTTGGTAGCGTTATGAGGGAGAGCCGATGTTGTGACCGCGGGAACTTTCCTAGAACACGTCTGTCCGGCTGTCGGCTGTCCTTGCCGAAATTCGCCAAGGCCAGGTCCGGGTTGGTGCCGACGTTGCATCGGTGAGAGGAGAAACTGGCTGCTTCCTTTGGGTCATACAACAGTCCAAGGTTGTTGGATGTTGCCCAGGAGTTCAGGATCGCACCGTCATAAAATGTTTTGTTGTAGCCTCAGTTGACATGTTGGCAGTTGAAGTCACCAACATTAAGACTGGGGTGTGAAAAAGTCGGGATGGCTGTTGGCGTGAATCGCGAGCGTGGGGGTTTGTAGACGTTGATGATCTTATATCCTGCGACGTCTACGCACAACCACTCAACCACTGATTGTTCTGGAGACTAATCGACCAGTGACCATTCCAACCGCTCGTGAACAAACGTGGCAAGGCCGTGCTTCCTGCTCAGGATTGACCCAGCTAGTGAGAAGTTGGGAATCACTAGCTTATCTGAAGTTGTGCAGTGGGTCTCCTGTAGGACAATGATGAAGGCCTTGTTCTTATAGGCAGCTGCTCAATGACGGAGATCTTGTTTGCAGTGAGCCCCTCGTTGTTCAGCTGGAATATGCTGGGTCGTGGGTCATCTTAGGCAGCATTTTTGTTGCCGCGCCCTGGGAAGGGCGTATTATGACCAATCGCACGCCGAACACATCCAGCGCGGGTAGCAGTGGTTGCTCTCGTGGTGGCAGATTTGGTAGGCTTTTCAAAAATTGCCACAACGGGAAGGGCTACGTGAAGGCATCTGTCTGTCCTCACCAAAGGTAAACCGTAACGATTAAGACACATTCACACATGCTTGCAGAGGCGTATTCTAACAAGTCACGCAACGTCATACGCGTGTGAAAAAGTGCCTGCACATACTGTACGTACAATAGTCTGATTGAGTTATTCACTCAGGCACATCGGTAACACTCGCAGTCTCAAACTAACAATGCACTTTTCAAACTTGTGGAAGCATTGCTGGAGAATCGCTCATGCTTCATTTTATACAGTATAAAACTACTGACGTCACACCGCTATCAGCAGTCACTGACTCGCTAAATTACCTATCAAGATGTCTGATTTCAAAAATCCCTTACTGCAAAACGCCTACTACCGTAAATTGAAGTGAACCTTTGCAGATTTTCTGCCTGTTATTGTTATGCCAAAAGGGCCAACAGAAAAGCAATGCGCTCCTGCGTTTCGCAACCTGCCTCTGCAGGCAAAGAAGTGGACAAAGGTGACATGCAAGCTCACAAGTCCCACTGCATGACACCAGAAAAGTGAATGTGGCTTTTCTGCAGTGTGAGTGTCCTACCGAAAAATAATCTGTCATTTCAAGAATCAAATCAATTAGACGGAACTTAAGCTGCAAACTTCAGGTTTTCTAATGTTTGTTTCCTAGCCCAATTTCCGGTGAGAAGCAAATGCCCGCTTTGCCCCCCTCTTGCGGACGCCCATGCTGGAACAGAGTGGAAAACCTCGCTGGTGTTCAAAACTGTTTGTCATTCATTACACAACTAACTTGGGTTTTCTCCTTACGCCAGTGTATTCAGGTAGCGGTATTCCGAACATGAAAGACTGCTTGATTTGCTTCTTAGTTACTTTGGATACGGATAACTATACAACCAGCACTATTTTCCGTGCAGAAATGGAATGAAATTCTTAAGAAATGAACACCTCACTGCAGTTACTTTGTGGGTTTCATTTTGCAGGCAGAGCTAATGCTGGAATTTCATCAAAAGTTGCTGATATTCATGAGGACAAAATGTCACATAAACAGTCCACAAGATTTCATTCTGAACCAGGTGCAGTACAAACGTGTGTGTTGAAACATTCAGAAGTATTACAGCCGTTTGAACGTATCAGAAGTTGTTTTCCTAAAACGATCTTGTGAAACAAACTGATTGTTGACAATGTCATATAAAAACTGAAATTTTCCCAGTAAGCTGAAGTAGTCTAAAGAAGAAGGGCTCATTGATTTTCTCCCTTTTTGTTTTGGATTATTTTGTTCTTTGCAACTACCACGGTTAATACTATATTTTCAGTGAAGAAATCGAATACAAAAAATAATGAAGTGCTTCTTTGACATTTCTTAAATGTAGATTTTCTTCCGCAGATGGATCAAGCGCTGGGATTTCACCGAACGTTACTGATATTCACCAAGACGAAATGTCACACAAACAATCCAGAGAATTTGATTCTAAACCAGGTTCAGTAGATTGAGTGCAATATTGTGCTTTAAAACAATAATTTGTTTGACGTGCTGATATACATATCACAAGATTTTTTTTCATGAAAAAAAAAACAAAATTTTGTTTCACCAGACCTACTTATTAAAAGAATGCATCGACCCTGTCATTAGCTATCCCAAACATTGCGACGTATAGCTTATTTTGAGGCGTTTTTGATAGGGCTGTGACGGCACAAAAATGACAAAGAAACTGATGAAATGTTTTGATTAGTTTATTCCGTTTTAAAAGAGAACTTTGTTGAAGGAAGGTATCTTTTCATTGGAATGTTGCGCCTAAGCTATCTTATCTTTATTTGAGATGATGAAACGCGGATATTACATGATGCTTAGCTTTACTGTTCATATTTTAATTCCCACTTTGCTGGAAACACACTTCCAATAAAATTTCGATTTTTCACCGAGAATGCTGCATGTTTTTAAAACCAATTTCCAAGAATAATTTCCACTTTACCTAAGCAGGTTCTACCTCTGTGGAAGTGGAATCAGTTGGACACAATGGAAAAGTCGCTGGGATGAATATAGTGAATCACGATTTGAACGGTAAGAAGATACTGCTACCTATGTGTTGTTCAAATCCTTTTTCTAACGAATGTGTACACGAAAAGACATAAAAACCCAGAAAAAGCGCGCTATGTGCTGTTGCTATCCGACTCTTAATGCTGGTATACTTCGTATTGGAACCAATTAACGAATTAGTATTTCTTGTTGTACAGTCTTCGCGTGTGACTGGGGTTGACTTTGTCTTAAGGTGAAACCATTAGAGGTGTATCCTTAAGCTGCAGACCTCTTGATCACAGCTTGAAGAAGAACTGGCCACAGCAACACAGGCTGTTAATATGCCTCATTATTGAGGTAGAAAGGCACCAAGGTCGTTGTGTGGAGATGTACACCAATAAATGAAACACATGCAACAAACCCTGTAATTGCAGCCGAGGATTCAACTTACGTGGACCAGGGTGAAAACCAGATACCTGTGATGCAAGAAGGACTCAAAAAGTTTTCTGAAACTCAGCATAACAGTAAGGAAGCAATTAAGTGTTTTTGATTATCCATTTATTTTCATTTTGTTATTTATCTATATACCAACTCTTTGTTTATATAAGATCGTTTCAGATAAGAAACGTCTATTTGTCTTTATTACTTGGTTTAATTTCAGCAATCCTGGTATTTACCACTTCTTTATAAGTCACTTGCCGATTTCCTGGTAGCGAAACCTTCGCTGCGCCCTGAAACAGTGCACGCATATTTTTGCATCAGCTTTGGTGTACATTCCATTTGAGGTAAACCTTGTCTGCGCCCTGCGATTTTGGAGCACTATTTTTATTTGGCAAAAGTATCAGTAATGCGCATTTAAAGGGAACCTCATCGCAACGGTTCTTGAATGTGGTTCTGGGCTCTAATTAACGGTTGTTTGCTTTCAGATACAGGCCTTTCATGCATAAAGCCCGTACAGGCGTCATTTTGGTTTTGTAAAAGTTAATATTTTTTTATTTTGATGGCTTGGGCTGCCTTCATAAAATTTTAAACTGACATTCAACAAGCATTTAATAGTGACGGAGCGTTTGTTGTGGGAATTGCACGTTTGCAATTTATCTGGTTGATTATCAACACGCATTTGACTAATTTGCTAACACGTAAGGTCATGCTTGCAGAGGGTAAGTTGAAACATCGTGCTGAATTCAGTTGAAAATACGCAAAATTGTCAAAATTTGGTGTTTTTTGAATATTGGCAAGTATGGCAGGACGAGAATTGTCCAAATTTGCTGGTATTTGTGGTTGATTGTTGTTGAAACTTGTTTCTCCTCAGGAGAGACATCAACTTTTGTTGATCGCAGCAGCAATCAAGTTAGCTTTTCCGAAGGATGTTCTGCCAGTGATGGATGTGAAAATGGAGCAGGTCAGTCATTTCTGATTGTGGTTTGTTTGCTTGTTTACAGTTTCTTGAGGTGCATCCTGAATTTCATTTAACATAAAACGAGTTTGAACTTTTTCTTAGTTTTACAAAATGCAGCCGAAAGGAAAAGTAGCATCGATACGTTTTTCGAATGGCTGTAATTCAAAATCGTTATACGTTGCATCTTTCATACGGTTTTATAAAATGACGATCGTTGTCATCCACACTGCAGACCAATAACTTGTTAGCTGAGGCTGTTTAACATTTTCTCATTCGTTTTTGAACGTAATTTATTTTCCTGCCCTGCCTACAATTTAATTTCCAAAAAAAATTCAGGATAAGTTTATTGAGTGTAAAAGGGCCACAAACAAAGGATCTGTCCTGATCTACATTGTAGCCTAAAGCGTCGTTGCCTATAGTGGCCTATCAGTGGTAATATCTTTGCTCACGGGCTGACTTATGGCTGCAACTTTGACAAATCCTCAGGGCGTTGTTTACGTAGGAATCGCATACGCTTATTTCGGTTCCTTGCCTTTCGTTAGTTCGAGACACGTTTGTGTGTTTCAAACAACAAAAACATCATTTTGCAGAACATGAAGATTTGCAAAGTCCCAGAAGGCCATCCGCAATCGATTCTTTAAGTACTCATGGATCGACTTGTGTTGATGAAGCAAAAAGTATGAAAGCAAGTACGTGGAAACTCATATAAAAAATACTAGAAAGGCTTGTCATCTGAAGTGATCATGGGAATACTCCCATATTGGCATCACGTTCATGACACTTCATATAGTTTTTATCCGCAATCGAAACTAGCTAAACTCATATTTTAAGTATACTTTAAGTCAGGTGACATTATTGCAACAAAACAAAAAGGAGACGCGCTTGCATATAAGTGGATTGTGTTTTGGTTGTCAAAGGTGTTAACAACGTCATCTTGCAAGAAGCCGACGGACCACAATATGTAGACCAAAGCAAGAATCAAATATTTGTCGATCTACGTGGAAGAACTGAATCAGCGACAGATGACAGGAAAACTATACCGTTCGGTACACGTACGATTTTGTTTCTTTAAATTTTACGATTAACGTTTGTTTTCAATGCATTAGTTTGCTACGAAGTCCGCTTTAAAAAATCTATGCCAATATATTTACTTCCGTCCACTTTTGCAATAGATGATGATCCTATGCTCCATACTCTCTAGAATTCTAAATGTTTTCTCTGGACGTGTAGCCGGTTTTGTAATTTTTTCCCTAAATATTCGATTAATTTCGTGAAGTTAAGTCAAAACGATGAATTTTTTTGCCACACGCGTCTGTGTTTCGATTTGTAAATTGAAGTTTTTTCCAAGCTGCATTGCGCCTAAGTGCAAAACTTTCGGTTGTCAGTTTGTAAAATTTCCGACATGTTCGTCGAGATTTGAAAGCGTTGCTTCATGTGAGACTACAGTTGTACCAGGCCGTTTGCGGATTCACCCAGTCCAGGGGTCGATAACCTGTCCAGGGGTCGATAACCTGTCCAGGGGTCGATAACCTGTCCAGGGGTCGATAACCTGTCCAGGGATCGAAAACCTGAGCCTACGGAGACGCATGCGGATAGCTCGTCTAAAGTGGCTCTCTGCATCTGACAAAACTTCGAAGTTAAATTTGCATTTCATTAATATCAGAATCGAGTTGATTGCATTTTAGCCTATATGTCCCTATGAAGTCGCATGACAAATAAGACGGTATCAACGTTTTGTGGCTTCTCACCGATTCTTTATGCTGGAAGATGAAGCAGAATGGCTCTTTTGTCAAGAAAGGCTGCCGAGCCCTGGCCTGGTCAGATGGTCATGTTTAAACTTGTGTTCATGAACTGCTTTGAATCACGCTTTGCAGTTCGGATACGTTTCACTATTTTTGCAGCAAGTTGCGGTTTGAGTTTACTCAAGCGTTAAAGCTATCGCAGGGGTTTACTGCGCACACCGAGTGAACATTTGACAAGTTTTTCCTCATTGCGCAATATTATACGGTTTTACATTTTGTTCCTTACTTAATGTTGTTTGGGTTTTGAACCAATGCTTTGTGCTCAACAGATCACCAAGGTTCTGATGACGAGAACTGCAAAAGTTCATTAAAATCCGAGGAGCTTTCGGTTAGGGATTTTACTTCAAAAGGTTAGTGAAGTAATGGTGATAAAACAAAGGATTTGTGAGGTACTAATGATGAAATTAAAGGTTTGTGAGGCAATAATTAAACGTGTCCGTTTGTCTTGAAAAGTTCCAGGTCATGACTCCCGACCCGGTGTCAAGCGGAATTTCTGACGTATTGTATGTCAGTTATTTTGCTTCTCAGAGTAAAGAAATAAAATTTGGTGATTAAATTTTTGATGTGTGTTGGGTAAATTAAATTTTTGGTCAGATGTCAGATAGCCCACAACAAGCTGGAGTACGGGAATGACTAACCACTGAAAAATATCGGACTTGGTCGTAGACCTCAATTATTTTTCTTTTTCGAACCCAAACCTCAACCCGACACACTTACCTAAATACTAAACCCTAAGCCCTAATCATCAGTTCTCAGCGTATTTGATATGCAAGTGAGCAGCCACCGCTTGCGAAACGCATGACCTGGAATATTACTCTGTGCATGCGCAGATGGCATGAAGTCAAAAATTTCGCTTGACACCGACATCCGCGTTAGCGAAGCAGGGGGTCCATTAAGGGGGTCTCTTGTTGCATAACAGGTCACATGATAGCACCGATTTTAAAAAAATCCCCATTGAATATGCTACCGACTGCTTTGCTATGATAATTTGAGTTCACTGATTTATCATCTAAAAACAGAATCCTTCCATCACGTAGGTTTTCACGTGTTGCGTATCTTTCACTTGAGCAAATTTTGGGTGGGGCCGCAGAAAAAATAAAGTACTCATAGGTACGCAAGTGGGAAAAAGATTGAGCATTGCTGATTTTATTGAGTTCGCAATGACGAGCTGTGGGTAAACACCAGTATATTGGTTCCGTTTGAAGCTGTCTTTTTGCAAACAACAAACCGTAAAATTTTCATTCAACTTCTGTTTGACCACTAGCAGGCGCGGATTTACCGTTAGGCTAAAAAGGCTTCAGCCTAGGGTCCTCGATTTAGGAGGGCCCCAACATTTCAGGATCGAGGACAATTTCCAGCATTTCTGTAAGCAATTATATTTGTATTTTTGTTTTGGTTCAACGCACGTTTTTTTACTATGCCAAATTGCCGCTTACAAAATATATCTCTATGAAAGAATGAGCGCGAAGATTTGAAGTGAATGACGGTGAGCATTCTCTTTTTATGGCGTTGAGGTCTGGCTCTTGTCACGTATAATTGTGGAAAAAAACGCCTGAATCCACTTTTCAGATTACACGAGGCCAGTGAGGTACTCGATAAATATGTGATGGGCAGGCCCTTAGCCACGGGCGGGGGCATTCGGGGATAATTCCTCCCAAATTTTTTTTGTGACCCACCAAATTTTGTTGTGCCCAGAACATTTTTAAGACGTACAATTGAAAAAAACATTGCTCCCAAAAACGTATTTTGCCGCCCCCCAATCTTAAACCTGGCTACGGTCCTGGCAATGGGGTGTGTGGTCAGGTAACTTCGCCGTTGCCCTTTTCGTTAGTTTCATTGTGACTGTTTTTGTTCCTGATATCGAGGGAATTGAGAATAAAGTAGCTAAATACGTCTTTGAATTGGAACAACTTGTTCAGTGAATGTAGCGAACACGTGTAGTGTTAGTTTGTATGACATCAGTCGTCGCAAACCTTCCAGAGGGCCCCCAAGTTCAAATAGCCTAAGGCCACGAAAATGAAAATCCGCCTCACCAAAAAATTACAATGAGATTGAAACGTAATATTTTCAATACCTAATATTTTTAATCATGGGCCATGCGATTGTTCTTATTTTTTCACTGTGAAGATTTCAAAGGACGTTTGCATAGAACTAGCTGTACTTTTTCGCTGTAGCTGATAAAGGCATGACATCCGTTGCTGTTGGATCTTCGGGAAATGACGTGAAAATTGCGGGCGACAATATTATCAGCCAAAATACAAAAGGTAAAGAAATTGTTTTGTTGCTCATGGAACTTATACAAGTATCTTGTGCAGTATCGCCGTGTCTAACATAGTCAGCGGAAATATTGAGCAATGTGCCACATAATTACAGGGATTAAATACTTTCTGCAATATAATGTTAACGATGACCTTCCCAGAGTAAACACCTACGTTTTTCTCGTGTATGTTGTTTATTTGGTCTTTTTCCCAAGCAAAAGAGGGTAAAATCTTTAATAAAGAAAATCGTATTTATGAGGCGCTGCTTGACAGTAAAGAAATTACACAGCTCATTCAACCATTTCCACAAGAATGTTTACGTTTCAAATGTTTTCGGACCTTTCTTAACACCAGAGCAGGGCATCATAGAAAAATATGTCTTTTTCAACGTTTTTGAGCAATAGCTTTTTTGTGAAGCTGATAATTCAAGCATCGTGGATCAAAGTAAAACTCAAGTAACCATAGCATGTGATGGGGATTTTCTGCCGAAGATAAATGAAAAGAAAGGTGAGCGTTTGTTTGCTATAACTGCAAGTTGAGATTCTGGGAGGTGCTAATCAGGGGCGACTCCAGGTCAATAGCGTCACTCGGGCTCATCACGCACTTTTTGGGACTGAATACAACCGTTCGAGGCTTATGTCACTGAAATTTCCATTTACTTTCATTCTGGCTGCCACTATCATTGCTCTGTGACGTTGGTGACGTAACAGTAAATGAGAAGTTTTCATGAGAACCTGTGCATTGTTATGTTACGCGCGTCACAAACCAATGATGACGCCAATTAGTCCTCTGCGTACTAGGCTCATTGATTTTAGCCCGAGTTACTGGACAATTTTTTGTTCGTTTGAAATTATTCTCAAATGGGAACTGTCCATTGGAGTGGACTTCAAAGTCAATGTTCTATGCAAATCCATTGCTTCAAGAAATATTCAATGTGATATGAATTATATTTTTAAAAATACTTTAATCGCAGAGGGCAGCTCGAGCTCATCCGTTAGAGCGGTGCAATACGCGAGAGAACTTAAACGAGAGAATGAAAAAAGCAGCGGGTAGCTCGGGCTCTGACGGATGAGCCCGAGTAAACCTCTGTGTACAAGGCTCATTCATAATATCCCTAGTTACTTGACAATTTATCCTTGGTTTGAAATTATTCTCGAATGGTGACTGTCCATTGCATTGGAATTTAATTAAATGTGCATTGCAAACCCATTGCTTGAGAAAAATTCAACTTGATATGAATTATATTTGAAAAAATACTTAACCGCAGAGGGCTCTAACGGATGAGCCTGAGTGATGCGCGAGAGAACGTATGCGAGAGAATGCCTACTACGAAAAAAGATGAAAGCAGAGCGCAGTCAGCTGATTCCTCGAAAGCATACAGAAAACCTAGTGTTAACTGCCTACTGCGAATGACATTTTGTGATTCAAGTCACCTGCACAATGAACACGAGGCCAGACATGAAACGAAAACATATGAACACTGACAAGGCCCGATGGAAAGAGCTCGAAGTAAGAACCTTAATCAGTGAAGTGGGTTGTGGCACAAATGTACAAAGTAAGCAAACTCACGTTCTACAATATTAATCGTAATCGAAGATTCGGGCTGAGCCCGAGTACCGGAGTCGCCACTGGTGTCAATGCTTAGATACATTGCGATGAAAACGTTTTAAATTGTAAATCCAAGATGGCATGAAAGGTTTAAATTCCTTTGCGCCAAAAAAGAAGAATCATGCCACGTGTTCTTTGTGAAAGCAAGTCAAGTATTGAAAAAGTTAAAGAATGATATT
>JGI24021J15306_10012790_pt1 | contig 10434 bp, 7 predicted proteins | sample Ectturendosymbi1_FD_15306 | JGI IMG/M metagenome (IMG submission 15306) | reverse complement strand
GTTCGGTAGTATCTCCACTTCATTCTGACGATATCCCCTGAAGAGTGTCAGACGAAAAGCTTTGGGATGAATCTCCTACTTCACGAAAATCTATCTCAAATGCACCTGCTTCATAAACGGCACATTAAATAATGGGAAACTACCCGAACCATGGATGTCGGCAACCAATGCAAAAACCCGAATGTTTCTGCCGATGCACTTATCCAAAATTGATGAATTAAAACGATTGGTAGTACATGGCAAAGAAAACAGGCATATTTATACTCATTAGAAAATATTCGCTTTTAACGTTGAGCAAATATTTTTATGGTTGGTTTATAGAATTCATAAGCAAATTCAGAAACATTCCACTAAATCTAACTATAAAAAAGCTTGACAGATGAGTCTATCAAAAGCGAAAATGCCATGCTTTTGTTGACAATGTAAGCAAGCAGCTCAGGTGTGGCACTAAATATGTTGTAACCTGTTGACGAAAATTATGCTACCGGTAGTTAAATCAGNGCGGTGTCAAGAACGTGACACCATTTGCCCAATTGCAGTATCTGTGAAAGCTACGTNATACTGAAAAAAGGCAAGAAAGGTATTTCACACTACGCCAATGCCACTGCGAACAAGTGAGGTGTTTTTTTTTCAAGTCAAAGGAGAGAAATCGGTGAAAGGCATATTTTCGTGATCAAGGCTGTGTCTTTCGTTATAGCAGAGCAGGCCAAATGGTCAAAGAATTGAGTTTGACGTGCTGACAGAAAAACCGTGCGGTGCGGCTTTTCATCGTGACATATTGTGTTTATTTCATGTTTGATTGAAGAGTCTGACACTTTTGAGGTTCACCAGCTAAATGGAACATTGTTCCTTAATGAACATTCTTAGCTGAACGTGATCTTAACAGACTTTCCTGCTTAGCTTCAATAATGGCTTGAAAGAGCTTCAGACTGTTGACCATTGGTCTTTACACTCATGCCAGGAAAATGAGCATTGTGAAAGCTGATATGACCTTTACCAAATTGGTGTGAAGCAGTTAAGCAGTTTTAACAACGCCGGAGCATGTTTTCGAAAACCAGACAGTTTCATTTGCAAGCAAAAAGTTAACGGTTGGTCATACAGTAGATGCATTCTTAGAGGTAAGATTATACAAAACTTACAAAGAGTCGCTGAAACGCTGTCCAGCTTTTAGCAAAAGCCGTGTTATGTTCACATGATCATAATCAGACAGATTAGCGTAGTGCATGGTATCACTTCCACTCGTCTCGTTGATATAGTCGCTGATCGAATCTAATACGAAACCTCCATACAAAGTCTTCAATGCCTGAAGTTCGTGGGCATCAAGTTTGGTGCGTCTGTTTGATATAATTTGCTGTGTTAGCATAAAAAGGCACGTAGTTTTTCAATACCAATGTGTGCTGTGAGGCAGACTCTCCTTTGTTCTTTATGTTGTTGCTTTTAAAGTTTATTTATTCGCATATTTTATACGGACTTGTCATTCATGTTAACTCTCCGAANTAAGCACANCGACTTATTCTAGCAAAAGCGCAATATAAAACAATTAAAACCATNTAAGTCTCGACGCAGTTTCACAGTTGCTCGCAAACATGCATTACCCTGAATCAGATCACTGCNTACAGCTTCCTGATTTTTTGCATGTCCTTTGGTTGTATGTTATTTTGTTTGTTGTTTCTTAAAAACATAGGTTCCTATGTGCAAGAAAAGATCGTGTTTGGAAACGCATGGCGACAAGATCCTGACAAAATTTCTGATGCACAAAATGTTTGTAAGCACACAGTTACTCTTGACATTGTAGAGTTATACACGCCCACAGGGCCCCACCAAAAACATTCGGTCCTAGAAGGGAAACGGGGAAGGGGAGTTGGACCAGTAGCCTCTCGTCTCATACGTACATTTTTTGAGATGCTACTCAAACGTATCACAACAACGACGCCAGCTTATGGCAGATATTACAATTAATCACGATACTCACTGAAACATGTTGTAGTCGCATATCGTCACTGCCGGAAAAGCTGATCTTGCTTCGAAGACCTCCTCTCTTTTAAAAATGCTCGGATAGGTGAAATACGACATGAAGCTGACGCAGATAATGTACGTGCAATAAGCCATGCCGCTTATCACAAGCATAGCCCAGGCAAACCTGACAGACAGGATTTGTAGGAAAAACTACTTTATGAAAAGCAACTCTGAATTGGCTGAAACAGATTATTGGCACTATTGATCTAAGGCAGCGGTTCTCAACCTTTTCTGAAGCAGGCCCCACTTTTGGCTTCAAAACATCTCAGGCCCCACCAGAACTACTACATGTCAAAACTATTTGTTTTTTCTTCGTCACTACACTGCTTACTATCATGGGCGTCGAAAGGATCTTTTCCTGGAGAGGGCCACTAGGCGATTTTTCCAAAAATTTTCTAGGGGGGGCCAAAAGTGGCAAAATTTGTTTTTTCCTACTCCAAAAAAAAGCAATCTTTTTTTGCTAGTATTTTAAAAATTCAAGGACCGGCCCACCCTGCCCCCGCTTCTGACGCCCATGCTTACTATCTGATATGAATTACAAATGCATAAAATATACTCAAATTTATTGCGATGCTCAATAATATTGTGAATGGGAGTTCGGCGTTTGATGCTGGTCGCATGTCTGTTTGATTCGAGGTTCTAGTTTAGTCAGTTTCAATCTCAAATGACCACGTTTGCTGATTTCCAGTCGATTTCCCTTAGCACGCAGCAACTCCACAATAACACTAAACCCAGATTCGACCAAACAAGATGACGGAAATCTTATCAGTAGGGACATTTTTAATGACGCAAAAACACTTGATAGCATGAATTTATTTTTCAGAAATATGACTTTATATGACCAAACAAAAATTACTAAGCTAGAACATACATCTACTGTACAAGACGCATTACCAGCAAAAATACACGTTAGAGATGGCATCCTACGTTTTGTTGAAGCCCCACTAAAATAAAGAGCTCAAAACATGAGCAAAACGTTTTTTGTAAGCAAATCGAAATCATGCATGGACATTAGTTTATTTCTTTTGGGCAGCAAGAACAGGTATTTTTAAGCGGTGTATTACATTTCATCCAAATAACTTGGTTCACCTATGTCTTTGCCAACATTCACAAGGTGCCCAAGTGGGTTCAGTTTTCAGGATGCAGCTTAGACCCAGCAATATAATAGTTTCACCTGCTATTTTGAAATTGTTTCAATGGTTTCCTTATTGTAATAGGTTGAAAATTAGCGAAATATGACTTCATGACCTAAAATAGAAAATGTGACTTTTTATGACTTTATAACTTTTGTTATACATTTGTAGGGGTGCTATTTTTGTTTTAAGATTCGTTTCTAAGCTTCCTGAAGCACAGAAAAAAAATTGATTTTTAAAGTTTTAAATGGCCCTACTGATCAGTTTTTGCCTTACCAAAGTATTCGAGTGAGGGTATTTTTTTCGCATTCCTTAGACAGCCATTATGTGGCTCCTTTGATCTTGAAAAGAGTTTTCACGTTGCAACTCACATAATTCCTGTTGGCATTGTTCTGATACTACAGATAAATCTGTTAAAAGTAGTTGAGTCAACCAAAAATAGAGCTCCACTGCTTCCAATTCATAAAATCTTTTACTGAAGTTATGAGCATTTCCACGTGTGCAGCAATAACTGTATTTAGTGACATCACATTCTTTTAACCAAGAAAATCGGACATAGCTTTTTGACAAAATATTGCTTTTGCACAAACTGAGAAATGTCACAAATCCAAATGTCTTTGCTTTTGCATCGCCAAGAGTTGCATTGGCTCCTTTGAGCAAAGCACGGCCTACCTAAGATGGGCTGTGCTTCAAAGAACAAACTTTCTCAAAAATATTCGCTAAGTAGCTCACATAAACTTTGCCATTGTGCTCATCAGCAAAATCGTTTCAGATTTATCCTTCAAAGCTCACTGAGTGGTGCAAGTACTTCATAAATCTTTTTAGGCAGTTTCCCTTTGTTAGCCAAAGTGCAGAAGAACAATCTCCTACGATTAGTGGCGTAACTGACCGGGTCTGGGATGTTAACCGTTCCCCGTCAAAAAAAGTCTACTTATCTTATATTTCGGTACTTAGTGTTTTTTTGGTTTTAAGTAGATGGTTGTATTTTTTTTATTTTTGGAAGTTTTTCGGAGTGTTTCCGCTGATTTTTGGTTTTAGTGTAGACATCGTCCACATCTGGATTCACTATCATTTCTCAATTTTGTTGAGTGTTAGCTGGTGGACTCCCATTCAGCTATGATTTCCCCCCTGGCTCAAATCTCTAGTTACGCCACTACCTATGATCTACATGATTAGTCTCGCAAATCCTCTAGAACAGACGTTCTGTTTTGGGATTTGCTTTCATTAAATTCATACATTTCATCACAGAATATAGTATTTCGTTCAGTTTAGGAGCAACATTTTTGCAACTAAATTTTCCCTGTGGAGTGTGGATAACACAATGCTCAACTAACATGCTTTGATTGTCGTCCTAGAGGAGTAAACAAGTGAACCAGCTTTACCAATCAGTCTAATTGTGGGCAAGTGTATTTTCATTATGTATTCCCACCAAAATTGGTTCATAATGTCTTCAACCTCCACGCCCACCAAAATTTTGCCACGCCCCACGTTGAGAACCACCGATCTAAGGTAAGTGAAATCAAACACCATTCAAACTTGAGTCTTAGTGTTATTGTTATAGTCGGAAATTTTTGCTGGAGAAAAAATGCATTTTGTATTTGGATGGAGTTAATGTTTCACGCAATTGTGTGCATGGCAAGCAATCGAACAGTAAGCAACAGATGCCTGTGTGCTTTAACTCTGCGCTAAAAAGCTGTGCAAATAATGAAAAATAATGTCCGCAAAAGCAGTAGACGTTTGGCTCAATCCAAAAGATTTCAATAGACTTTCCGAAAAATCGAACCAAATGAACGCAGTTCCAAAAGTGTATAGGAGTATTTGTCGAAGTGTAAACGTATTTGTTGAGAAAAATAGAATTCCTTGTTGAGTCATTTGACCTGCGCAAAATTACTGGTGTGCGCAGCACTGCATCGATTTTTTGTGGCAACAGCGTGGAAATCAAATAAATCGATTAAATTTCCTGATTAGGATCTTCAATAGATGAATCTAGTGGCAATGGCGTACTGAACTATAGTCAAAATTTTGTATCGTTTCTAGAACAAGTTCAAGCCGCTGATTTTGCATTATCAGCCACCCAAAATATATTTTGCATTTTTGACTCGAAAACATAAAAAAGAGATACTAAGTATCTTTGTACCACGTATCTTGTCCGTCACTTGGCTAAATATATTTTTGAAGATTTGGCCAAATTCTGCAGTGCTTACTTACGCAAAAGATAAAACACTAAATACCTGTCAACCGTTTGAGGGTTAAAGAACTCATTCTGCAAGACGCATCTATAAAATCGACCCTTGTTGAATTACATCTGTTATAGACCATACAGAATAACATACCTTCTAAGCCAGTGGCTATTTTTAGAAAAAATATAACGCAAGCCGTGCATGGTGCTCTGTTCGCTGAAACTCCTAACCGTCAAAGAGAGTTTCAGCTTCCGATAGCTCTCTGAATCATGATCCATCTTCTCTGGCTTCCTTTAAAGTGTAGGTGGAGAAGAGTATTTCTTTGTCTGAAAATAGTTTGTATAAAAAGTATCTAATTGCGCGTATAAAACATATCGTAGAGTTTGTCATTCTTTCACATTTTCTGAACTATTTGTAGAATGAAACTTGAAAAATGAAATGNTTTCTTGAATTTCGTAAATTAAATCATCGCATAAAACGATCACGTTGGACTTCTTGTGATCACTGCACTCTTAAATGTGGTACAAAGCCACAAAAACAGGAACACAACGTCATCGATATTTGAGAGAGCAATTGCGCTGATACCTGTAGTTCTAACTTCAGTGAAAATCAAAATCACGACTACATCTGTGCCAGGAGAGCGTTTTGCCATTGAGCTATAAGACAAACGATACATCTCTATCCTGTAATTTTGCATGACTCATCATGTCCAAGTGCTATCAGTATATGTAAGCAGATGGCGAAATTTACTTATCGTTACTCGGCGGTATGAACGGAGAGTTTGAACTCAATCAAAGTATTTCTCAACCTCACTTGCGTTTCAAGATTCAAAGCAACCATAAAAGTATTTGCTTTAAGCTTTCTACTAGAACGCCCAATAGTATATTAGATCTTGGAGAGGTAGAAATGCATTTATTATTAACCTTGTAAAAATAGCGAAAAGTACTGTACAATAAAATGAGTAAGTGCAGCGTGATATACATCTATACCCCCTGAATTTAAGAACTAGTTAGTTTGGTTTTGCTTGTTTCTTATTGAGCCACTTGGTTTTATTGGTTAGATCATATATTTTGTAGGCATGATTATCTTTCAACTACCGCGAATTATTAATTAAAAAAAACTCTTAACTACCGCTTTTTCAACTAATAATAAAAAAACTCTTTTAACTTCCGCGAATTATTAATTAAAGAGACACTTCTCATACAAGAACAGGAACCCGAGATTAATGTGTAGACAATTTTTCTACCCCTTTATACCTCTTCAATCAATACGTAGATTGTTATGTCAAATAATTGGCTGATGCTCAGTTCTTATGTTGATATATGTTTCGTGCATTGCTGTTGGTGCGGACGTTAACATATCGTGCTGGTTGTAGTACTGGTAATTGGTAGAAATTTTGCATCCTTCGCTTGCAATGCTCTGTGAACGGTCTCTTGCTGCTGGTCTTGGCTTGTTTTCGTAGATTACGATCTTACGTAGGATTTGTTATAACACTTTCTGCATAGCTGCTGGTCCTGCTTTTACTTTTAGGGAATTCGACAGGGTTGGCGGTCTTGGCTTTGCTTTTGACGTCTTTTGCGTCATTCTGTTATTTTTTGCGTCACATAGTCTTTAGGTTTTGAATTGCTAGCATTGCCAAGTGTTGCTTTATTTTTTGACTGAAGATGATTTGAAGAAGATGAAGATGATTTGAAGATTTTTAACTGAAGAATAATCCGAAATGTCTCAAAATAAAACATGTATAGTGGTTTGAAAGCTGTTTTAGTGTTGATGAAACTGTTAAGTCTAGCCAATGTTATGCTCCATGATGATCTTGTTCTTGAGAAAGCAAACAGCTAATCTTTATAGGCTAACCAATACGACTCTGTCTGCAATTTGACAAAGGATTAGACCAGGAGTTCCCAAACTTTATCTGACCAAGTACCCCACCAGCATTTCGATAGATGAGCAAAATTTCCTATGACAAAAGGCTGAGGAAAATAACAAAAATATGTTTACCAATAAGCATATGATTTTTGAAAATAACACTGGTGTTGAATTGGTGTTCTTTTTTGCCCCAAACATTACAAACAACCTGCTCCATCAGATGTGTTTCTGAACGGTGTACGTGCACAATTTTTTGACCAAGTGAAATTCTTTGGTGTGTTGCTAAATGCCTACTGAAGGATGATGATGATGTTCAGAGACAAGCGAAATCGCTATACTGTACAGCAAACAAGCTCCGAGGCACTTTTGATCAGTTTTCTCCTGCAGTAAAAAACACTTTACTTTGGGCCTATTGCATGCCAATGTATGCTTGCCAATTGTGGAGCAAATACACACAGACTAATATGAAACGCTTACGAGCTGTGTATACTAATGCCTACCGAAACATGCATTGCATAAGCCAGAAATGTACGTGTTCGCCCACACCAAGTTAGCCATCGTGTCACGACTTTTGTTGCCTAATTGATCATTTGTACCGCTTTTTACGTTGTGCATCTTCATTTAACTTTTTCATCCGATCTCTTCAAATGTCGGTGCTTTTCACAAATCTTCGTTTTTTCTCGCTTATTTAACGCACGTGTATGACGGTGACTAACTGATATAGTTGTTGATGCGTTGTACCAGCGTACACATCTCATCAGTTGCATAACAACAAAATCCTCCGCGCGCTTCGTGGCGTCCTAGGATTTTTTTATTTACTTGTTCAAATATCAGACAATTCGTGCAAACCAAGTATACAAAAAGTAAGACATACAACTCGTAAAATTTTAATCGCCAAATCCTGCTTTGAAATTCAGGAAAATCAACTGGCTGTCGATTTCATGATAAATGTGTTGCACAGCATGTGAAACCTGGATCGAAACAGTTTACGTGCGTCTGAGCGCCAATGTTCATTCTCATTTGACTTACCTTTTACTTTTTTCTTTTTCTCGGTTAGCTGTTTACCTCAAAATTTTGATGTTAGAATGCCTTCATTTATCTGCCACTACTGGATCCGTGCATTAAGATGCGTGAATGACGCTGCAGTTGACTGTTAAAGTGTTTTGCTTCTATCTGTGTTGGTCGTATGCAAACACGTATTCTACAATGCGCTAAGGCTAACCATTTCTTGTGTTTTTGCGTTGTTTGATTGTGCCTGTGATACGGACTACTGCTCTGTGATAAATGAATTATTATTATTATAATACCACGGCTCTATTATTAATGAATTATTATTATAATACCACGGCTCTATAATTAATGAGTTATTATTATAATATTCACTGATATATGTATAAATAGTTCGAAATGAATAATGTATAAACATATTTTTTTCTCTTTTATTGCTACCTTTAAATGTACCCCTTCAGATAGGCAAATGTACCCCTAGGGGTACATGTACCCCAGTTTAGGAACACCTGGATTAGACGGTTATGAAGTGATGAAAATTGGTGTAAAGTTCCTTTAAAATGAGACACGTCCTTCTGAAGCCAAAACAGTTTTAAACCTTTTGGTTGGAATGCTTGAACAAAAAGACCACTTAAAAAGCGATGATATTTTGCTGTCACGTCAAATGTAAGGAAGCTATTCGTCAAATTCAAAGACTTCGGAGAATAGTGTTCCTTCACATTCCCACAGCAACACCTCAGGAGCACATGTACCGGAATAATTAGTATATCTGTTTGTCTAACACATGTTAACCCGACACAGAGATGAAGTTATTTTGTGTTGCTTGAAATGTTAATGTCTTGGTTGGAAACAGCGTTTTCTGGTTGTAATCGAAATTTTCTCAAAAATGTTTCATTCTGACCNATGTGATGATCTTCGCTTAATCTTGAACAAGATGGCCATCTCCTTTGCTTGTTGTAAGGGTGGTATGATCCTTGCTTGTGTAGCAAACTAGGAAATTAACCTTCATACTTTTAAAAGGTTACAGGTACCGGCAATATCCGGTCTTTCAACCCAATACGGCTTAGCATTACAGCTCGGCCTAACAATTTTTGCGGTTTGGCTAATAGCATTTTTATATGTTTTTAAATAAAACAACTATTCCTTAGACTTCTTACTTTCGGCCTAGTGTGTCTTCTTGAACCTCTGAGATGGCCTAGCAATTCAAAATGATTGCTGAATGCTGACTCCTGATATTTAAAAGTGGACAGCTTCGTTTATTTAAAATAACACAGAGGGTCTTTATTTGCGTTGCTAAATCACATTGTTCTGGTTAGATTTTCTCCCGCTGGCTTTCCCATTAGGAGAAACGCTACATAACGGTTATTCTAAATGATACTAAAGTGATGCATTATGAATATATTTTTAGAAATTAGTAAAAGTAGAGACTGTCATAATTTTAAACTCACTTCGTCTACTTGGTGCAGTATATGTTTTTTTTGCAAGTTGAACGTCAGTCAAAAACAAGTAGGCCTAGTTTCTCTACAAAATAGATCTATGCCTTTTTGCTTACAGCGTTCCCATCATTCAGAAAAAAACATGTGCTTATCTCGCCCGTACAGAACATGGTCTGGATCACAGTTAAAGGTTTACATCTATTTTCAAATTATACAATGCAGAGAAACGTCTCCAATTGTGATGCTTGTCATTAATAATTTAAGAACATTTGTGAAAGAACGTGACCATTGAAGGACAGCTGTGAGTTAAAAATTACAAACGTCAAACGTGCAATACTCCAAGTGTATATTTGTATGGAGATTGTTCAGTCTCCACCACAGTAATGCAGCCGAACCAAGCAGCAGTTGGTGGAAATCGATTTCATGTAACTCTAAGCATGCTCACTCCTGAAATTTAAGCAGTTGCGTGCTGGTGGAAAGCTGTTGCAGCCTGCAGCATTTCAACCGTTAGCACTTGTTAGCAGATTTTTGGACTGCCGATGCGTGGAGTTAAAAGAATCGAATTTCCATTAAAAGGATTGCCGGTTAACTCGGCTGCATCACCTTGGTAGCGACTACTTACTTAAACACAGGTACGTGCAAGACTGAATCATCGCAAAGTTGTGAAATCAGAAACCAGTCGGCGGATTTCTAGAACGCTTGTAGCAGTCTTAGAGCAGTGGTTCTTAACCTTTCTACGCACTCGTACCCCCTGAGCTTTCATAAAATTCTCTCGTACCCCTTGTCTGAAGGCAA
>JGI24021J15306_10012788_pt1 | contig 10436 bp, 5 predicted proteins | sample Ectturendosymbi1_FD_15306 | JGI IMG/M metagenome (IMG submission 15306) | reverse complement strand
TGGGGGTCGTTGTTTATGGTGGGTTGCTATAATGGATCGCGGACTCGCGATACAAAAAAGGTTGAAAAAACACTACTCTATGCAAATCTGTTGCTTCAAAAAAAAACATTAATCTGACATGAATTATGTTAAAAAATACTTAAATGCCTAATTGCAGAGAGCAGCTCGGGCTCTAACAGATGAGCCTAACGAAGTCAAGAGAACGCTTGCTGCGGACGATAGTTTTTGATTCAGGTCACCTGCAACATGAACGCGAAAGGCCAGGTATAGAACGAAAATAATTGAATTGTATCAAAGCCCAGTGCATAGACCCCGAGTTAACAACCATAATCAGTGAAGTGTGTGATGGCACAGATATACAAAGCAATCAAGCTTGCATTCTACAATATTATAAATCGCAATCAAAGACTCTGGCTAAGCCCGAGACACCACTGATTCAGTTACTTTGCCCGACAACCAAGAACTTTACGTACAATACCTTGCCGCTTTTTGCGATTCGTGAAGGGAGTACGCTTTGAGTGGAATGCCTCGAGCTTTGGTAACCTATGATGATGGAGTGCGCTTTTCAGGGTTGCCAGATTGGCTCTTTTGGAGCCAAAAACCAGAAATTAGGCTCTTTTGAGAATCAGTTGGCTCCAAATTTTTTATTTGGCTATTTGGCTACTTGGCACTTTTGCAACATTTTCATTCCACAAATTTTTCTTGGAGAAGAGTTGCGAGTGGTGCGTGCAGCTTGTCCGTGCCACCACAAAGCGAGAAGTGGGCCACCATACGGTTGTGTAATGCTTAAATGAGCACCTAAATATATCTAAAAAGAGATAGAGAAGATGTGCAAGTCGAACGCGCAACTTGTCTCATGCAGTGTCCACTGAATCTGTTCCTGATGTGCACTGTATTGTTTCGGAGGTTTACGGTATCGACTCATTACTGCCGACAATTAAAAGAATGTGCCTGTGTCTCGCAATGAACTTTTCTTCATGTTGTGTTAAAATGTGATGCTGAGAAAATCAAATGGGCATTATTGGTATTGTTTTTTGTATTTATTAACTTCTTTGATTGTGGCATAACTAAATATTTTTGCCATGTATCTAAAGTTTTAGTTTGTTCATTTGAGCTAACTGCTTTTTTCAAATTGTTCACTGAAATTTTCTTTGTCCTACATTATTGTCTCACCGATTTTGTTGAGTTGCCTCAAAAACGCAAGGAGGTTAATGTTGAAACATTTGAGTCCGACCGCTGTTGTACGCCACCATAAAATTATTTGTGCTTGGGAAGGCCGACATTTGTTTCCAATCTGTCGAACTCTATTTTTTAATTTGGTTCGTCCACTTCCAAGCCATTTGACGATATTTACGAGAACTTAAAAGACTGAAAAGGAGTTAAAGCTTCGAATGGTGCATTAACATGAAAGTCAAGATTTTGTTGCTTGATCAAACGCTAAGCTATTTGATCAAAAACGTAACATTGCCGTGACCTCTCACTCAACGCGCAGAGGTAATCTGCCAGCGTATCCTCGGGGAGCAACCACTCTCTGTTGGAGCGGTCTTTTTGCATTCTGCTCGTAATATGTTCTTCAGCCTACAAATTGCGTAAGTTGATTGATTGTCTACACGAAACACATGTCGTTGCAAAAAAAAGGATTTTTCACACGCCGTACGCATTGGTTCTTCCATCGCTTTTTTCTTGATTGAACTGGAGCCTCGAATACGTCATATATACGGTAGCCACCCACCGAAGGTCATGCCAGAAAAAGCAAACTGGTTATCTCCAGCAGTTGCGCATTATTTCGAAGGGAGTACTGAAGCTGCGATTGGGTATGTTGCTGTCCAACGACTTCAAACTGCTTAGTTATTTGGCGCAGTTGGAAGTTGGACACACTTTTGTGATTTTGGAAAACTGGAAACAATTGATATAAAAAAGCTCAGAATAAAGTATCATGCTTTGCAGCAATTCTTTCCAAGACACAGTGCTATTGTGGTATAAAGCACACTGCAGATGCTTGCCTGGCTTGATTTACAATAAGGAAAATTTTTTGACAGAGCTTAAGAGGAAGTTTCACGATGGTTAAGGCTAGTAATATCCTAATTTCATTTGTACTGTACTGCTACGTTTTCCAGTTGACGAAAAGCGAACTCACAGGTAAACATTAATTTACATGATTTCAGGATCTACTGCAAATTTTGCGTTGTAGGATCTTTTCATAGATAATGATTCTATTTAGTCTCCATTTTTTGTTGCAATATTTTAGAATGTTTTGCATATTCTTTCCAACCGTTCAGTCAGAATTGAATTATTCATTTATTTTTTCGGGGGGGAGGCTAGGTCTGTGGCTGTGAAGGGCTTTGAGAGCGACGTGGTCGAATTGACCCTGACTTTCGCCTTTTGCTCCAATCTCTAGTGCTGTGTATTTCGCGAAATGGTTGCAAGTGCCAATTTTTAAAAACTTGTTTCGACCCGTTTGACGTTTTGAACCTCGACCTGCAAATCACCAGGTTAGCGAGCCGAAAAATTGTATAGAACAATATCCAAGTTTTCACCTGCTAGATCAGACAGTTCCATCTAGGTTTGAAAGTAGTTGGAGAAACCAATGAAGTTCTTTACACTATGAGCCTTTTAAAGGTATTGCTGTAGAATTGCTTAAGTGGGTTTTCTAACATCATTACAAAACTATTCTGTATTTGTCTTGTCACAAACTCTTAACCTTCATAGAATAGATGCAGAGAAGAAACAAGAAAGTAAGAGGCTTTGAAATGAAGTACCTTTTATCTATTGTACAGTACATTCTGGATTTTTCAAACTGAGATTAAAAATGTCTTATTCTTGTTGTGTGTTAGAGCAGACTCACCAACCTACTAACGTCATTAATATTTGTTTTTTACATTTGTTTCAATTTTTCGACAGCTTTTTGTTTTGTCGCACTGGTTTGTACGTATTTCGAATGCCGGTTTTTCCAACACTTCTCAATGCTAGAATTTAGTAGGGGGCATACAATCAAGGAGCTGCCCAAGTTGCCCAGGGCATCACCAGACCTCTGCACGTCCCTGTATTGACCTGTGGTTGGAACGGATTCTTTACTGATGTTTCGCTTTTATATAATTTCCTTGCGTGACCGCAGAACCAAAGCACAATCGGCCAGTACTGATGGGAACGCAGCAGTGAAACTTGAGTTGTGAAGTTTTCTTGTAAATAAACGTGAAAGTTTTTAGCCAATACGGAAGTTCAAAGAACCTTGTCTTTTTTCCATGAATGAAACACTAGGCCTAACGCCTTTAATAAAACAAGTTTTGAAAAGGTGTAACCAAAAAGAAATTACAGCATTTAACTTGCCAAGTACGGCCTATTTTCCATGATTGTTGGGAAAAAGCTCTTACTGCACGGGGTAATTAATCGATGCTTATGAGCGTATAGCAGTGGTTGAAGTCATTTTCAAGTCAGTTTAATCTGCGTGTGTTGCTCTACCGCAAATTTAGGTATCTACGTCGGTATAACAATGCACCATACTAGAAGTATACCTCGTGTGGAAATAAATATAAAACTTCGAGTTTTAATAAAACCGGGTTAAGTGGTACAAATTCTGTGCAAATTTACATGGAAGGCTTGGAGTATGTCAGTGTTTTGGAGGTAATAGGGTTAGTTGCACATTTTGTGCTTGCAAAAGTAACTCAGCTTAAGATTAAGCGCTTGGTTCGCGCTACTTCATTTGTTGTCCCTCTTTTCGACCGCTCTCCCAAAAATCAAATCTATTTACGCGATTGAAGAAACATTAGTGAGTTTTCTATTTCAAAATCCGGCAGTGACATAATTTGGCGATTACTATCTTCACCTTATGCGTCTATCTTGCCACCGTGACTTAAGTTTGCTCTGCTACTTTGATGCAAATAGAAGGTTGCAGGTTAAGTTTTGAAAGATAAGCGCCGCCCTAAGATTTTCTCACAAAGGTCACTCCACAAAACGTCTGGCAGTATTGTTTGTTATTCTGTAATGTGCAAAACGACTTTAGGGCGGTGGATTATTATTCGAGGCGATCAATAATTCAGAAAACAATTCCATCAGTTGATTACATTCTTCAAACTAAAAGAGTGCTTCATTTTAGACAATTTATGTTCTTTATATTAAACGTCAACTACCAACGCAGAGCAGCACAGTTTGCCTTTACCCGGATGAATATATCACCGCTACAAGTTTTGAAGTAATGCTTTAGTCTGCGTGGAATTTCATGTAGCTTACTTGCAGTTTGCGGGCAACAGCCTAGTCGATTCAGATGCCAGTGACATGCTGTTGATAGTTAGCATACATTGCATTCCCTCCATCTTTTTTTCAGATTCGAACGAAGCCATGGATGAGATTGATATGAAAAGATGGGTAAAAATCCCTTTTTCATTATTGTTGTAGCGCTTATTATTCAATAGACAAACTAGTACATCTCAGTTAAACTAAAAAGCATCAGTTCTACTTGACGTGGAAACCCTCCGCTGTTCATTATTGCCTGCAACATTTGTTTATAGTGTATGTTATTTCTTCGGCAATGCACTAACAGGCAGCCATTACGGTCCGGGCTAATATTTAGTTTTTTCCAACCTTTCTTCTTCACGATTTACGACGTTTGCGCAACCAACAACTTAGTCCAGTTGTTTTCCAAGTACATGCGGAACTGTCTGTCAAAGAGTGGAGGCGGTTGATTGCTCGTTGCGGTTTGTCGTGACGGACAGCACAGCACAATTTATCAAACTTTTTCCAACGTTTCTGGCTACTTCGAAATGAAAAAACTTTTGATTCTCCCCTTTTCATTTTGTAAAGATACTTAGTCTAATTATTTTCAAATAGGTTGCGAACCCCAGACAGTCATACTCTGTAAAGAACAGGAAGCTTTATTCGGGAAAAAATCTTGCTGACAGCGAAAAATATCAGATGAAAGATGAGCGAGATCGAAGATATAATGCATTCATTTTGAAACGACGTCCGGAGAATCTACGCCCAGCATATGCATTGACGGTAAATTACGGAGATTGATCTAAGAGATTAAAAAACATTAAATATGCATGAGGGTCTTTCCGGCTGTAAAATGTAAACTTGCTCTGGTGTGTTAAAATCTTACTTTGGGAATTCAGGTAAACAATCATGAAGCAGATTTGCCTAGACAAAATTAAACTCTCTGATCTCTGTTATTTTATCAATCCAGCTGCTACACAATCGCGAAGAATCTTCTTTCACACAAAATCATCAAGGGAAAAGTAAATCCCCTTTTTTGCCAATGGGATCGTTCAAAACTTATAAGTATGGAACGCCTAAGCAATATAAAGGAAAAATGGAAATTCCAATGTATTTCCAATATCCTACAATGTTTCGACGCAACTTTAACTTTCCCTCTGTGATACGACGATCTTTCCGAGTGCCTGCGGTGATCAAGAAGTCTTTTACCGACAAGAATGTTGCTAATCAGCTGAAGGAAAACTTCGGTTAAGTATTGTGCTGTATGTTTTTTTCTAATTTTAATACCAAATTAAAGTCGATACGTCAATTTATTCCAATTCTTTTAAAAAATGTGATTCATGATTACTACCTGGAAACAGTAACCAATATTTTTATTCTTTTGGTGTGTGAATAATTTCTGGTAAAACCTCACCATCTTAGTTTTGTATAAAGTGAACGGAGTTTGTTGTGAGGTTTGGTTTGCATCATATTAGTCGCACAAATTTTTTCCCAATCTTCGAAAGTGATAGTGAGAAAACGCAGAAGTCTTTCATTCAATAAAACTTTTCAAAGACCATACGTGATCAATTAAATAAGTTCTGAAATAGAAAAAATTTCCGTGCAATTAGTAGGAGTGATTGCAAACAAATTGCTCTTCTTAGCTTTTTCTGAAATTTATTTGCCATGTAAATTTCTGGCGATTCAGGTCAGGGCATATACTCTGATAGCGCTAGATGGAGGATTTCCAACCGAGGGCGTACGTCTCACAAGGGGAAATTTGATGTATAGGGGGAAATTGAGAAGTTCCAATGGCAGCTTTTCAGTGGTCAGTAAAATGCCTGCTGGAAAAATTAACCAGTACTATGGCTTTGCACAATCTTTGTCACAACTTGGTATTATGTTCCTTAGCACTGCAACTGTTATTTTATTTATCTTTTCATGGTGTCGCTGTAGCGTAGCCAGCCCAAAATTTTTTGCGGGTGCAAAAAAATTGGGGGTTGGGCAAAATGTTTGTTTTTAGACAAGCAACAGTGTTTTGTTTGTGATACCGCCTCTCAAAACACAAAATAACTAGATAGTCTAAAAATTTTGCGGGGGGCATGGCCCACCGTGGCTACGCCTATGTGTCGTGTTCTTTGGAAACCTGTTTAGACCACGTAAATGGCGTATAGGCTTCCTCCACGTGAAACGAAGTTCGTGTTTCAAAAGATATAACTTAGGTGTCCCAAGGGGGAAATAAATGTTTAGGAGATGATTGTTTGGGGGCATGGCTAAAAAAGGTTAGCAAACACTGCTCGGGATATACATCTTCTGTTCCTAATATACCTCAACAGCTGTATTCCATTTCGTCAAAACTGGAATTTGATTAAACAAAGTTTAAAATTATCAAACCGGTGAAGTGGAAAAGTTGGTTGAGCACGCGCCACCAAAGTTGGTGTGGCTGGCTGGGTTCGCTTCCTGGTTATTTCATCGGTCATGTCATACCAAAAACTTGAAAAACTTATTTGCGGCCTGTCCGGCCTCGTTCTCGGCGTTGATGGGCGGTTGCATGCTAACGGTTCAAGCACGGTGCTGCCGTTGACTAGCCACCAATGCAGCATTCACTGCGAAAGCAGCCATGTGGCCTACGGTGCAAGCAAGCGAAGATGGGCCCCTGCAGACCATACGTGACACTCCGAAAGGAGTACAAATCGGAGTTTATACGAAACTGAACTGAATATTTCATCGCCAAGCGCATGATCTTGAACCATTTAAGGAAGTATCCAGGTGTTAAATTCTCCGAAGTTTCCGCCTTTTCTGAAAACTAACTTGCAAACCAGGTCTGTAGATCCGATTGAAGTTGCTCTCCCGAAAAAGGTTTTATTTCTTTCTCCTTCAGAGCGACATTATGAATCACAATAAAAAAGTGTTCGCCTGCTTAAATTTTTTTGTTTATGTCTCTGCTGACAAAAAACTATTTTTTTTCTTCCAGGTTCTGTGACAGAGGAGAACGACGATTTTTATTGACACAAATCTGCAAAGTAACCAGGCTTGCATGTAATTGCATTTTTGCCTATCCCGTGCTAATTGATAAAGTCTATTAAGTTGCTACTTGATGTGGAGTGTAGTCATAGCTTGTGTAATTTCCAGGCTTGTCCATGCGAATGGTATTCCCACGGGAATCCCTGGATTTTGTCCTATGGGATCGGGTAATGGAGTTGAAATTGTCCCATGTCCCATCTTGAGTAATTTTAATGTCATATAGCAGGAATTTTCTGAAGTTGAACAGCACAGTCAGTATTAAACGTAGTGGTTTAGCGACTTGGCGTAGTAACGCGAGGCCTCCATAATAAGGATTATTTGGTCTTTTTCAGGCGACAACTAAAAAAAGGGTCACTAAATTTTCATTGGCCCCCCTAATTGGAAATTTTGCGGTGTTTTAGTCACGGCACTCTAGAGGCTAAACATTTAAGAGGCACATAATGTAATGTACTTCGTGTTACTAGTTTCGTGGGAATTCCATGGGTTGGGATGGCACAGTCATACGTTGATGTACGAGATGGAACAAAAATAGATGTTCCATGGACAAGCCTGGTAATTTCTTCAAGACATTAATACGCTGTTAACGTTATTTGTCCCTTCGTTCTTAGGAAAAGCGAACCCTGTGTGTTCTTGTCCTTTAATTACGTTCCAAGAACAGAATACCGACATATAAAGTAGCCGTGTCGCGAAAAGGTGAAGATGGCAGCTTGTTTTAAACAGTGTGGAAAAGAAAAGCACCGGAGAACGAGATAAGAATTTTGAATGCCCGCGACGCGTCTTATCATGTACTTTATCATTAACGGTTACGCATACAATATCATCTCCTGCAGTAAACATGAGTCACGTACACATTTTTGGCATAAATAAAAGCAGTTTTTTCTTACATGGCTGATGAAAGCGCTCGTGTTGTTTACAAACCTGGAATATACTTGATTCAAGTGTGCTGTTTTCAAAAAACCAAAGAATCAATAGCAAAGAATTGTACTGGGGTTTGTAACTGTTTGTAATTGATTCGCCGACGAATAAATGACGAAATAGCTTGGTTGTGATCAGCAGAGTGAGAGTACTATAGAATTCTTTCACCTTTATATCATTTCTCGGTTGTGAGCGTGCGGACATCCCTTACCGCAAACGTAATGCCACATGGGATAGCATTATACGTCAAGGTTGCCAATGGTTTGAAAGCAAAACATAGCTTAATTCTGCAAAGTTTTAGCTTAATTCTGCAAAACTTTGAAGCAGCAAAGTTTTTTTTGATACTGCAATGAAAATACAAAATTAGTTGTCCCTAAATTTGAAATGCCAGGACAGATTTATTGCTCGCATATTTATGAGGGAAACTATTCGCATTGCTGTTTTTTACAAGCAAGGGCGTACGCAAGGGGGGATTGGGGTTAAAGCCCCCTCTTGAGCTTGATATTTTACAAAATCTTTATTACCTTCGCAAGGAGATTAGTTGTTTTCGCATCCTTTTTGCTTGTTAATTTGTCGACTTAATGCAAATACCACGGAATAAATTTGCATGCAAATTTCAGGGAACATTGGAAATGGGCCAAAAAGTAATAATTAGGTTTCATGGGAATCTGCGTTATCGTCTGCGTCCAGAAACCACCTCACCACATTTTGCAGACGTTTCGTCCACTACACATGTTTAAGATTGTGTTCCACGATAGTTCACTTTATCCGAAACAATTGTCTTTATTTTGTCTGCTACGGCTGATCAGCGCAAGCGCTGACTGCATTGGCTGCATTAGGCCTACCAATTTCTGCAGCATGATAGAACTGTTGCACGAGCTCAGAAACAGCAGTTGTTAACATAGAAGGATCCAGGCATTTATTGTGTCTCAGCAGGAAAAAAGGAAAACTAAAAGTTTGCTGGAATTCTATAAATAACAACAAAATCGAGAGTTTTCTTGCGTACTTTATGCGCATTCTCAATTCTTGTGTAGTTTAGCAAGATTCGATTTTTCATACCGGGGTGTGCGCCAGTCAGTCCATCCGCACTTACTCTATGCTCGACTGCTCGTATTCGAAAAGACATTAGCACAGCCTCATTTTTCCTTTGGAAATTGCCCTGACGAATTGATGAGTGTATTTTACTCCCCTGTTTTAACGTGCAGCCTGATATTTTTGCAGTTACAAACTGCTGTATCGTAGCGTTAAGCGTTGGGTGTATTTTCCTCCGATAGCCTAACTTGGGGCGCTAATAGTTTATATTCAGTGCAATGACACATAAATAAGGAGAGTGGATGTATAGCAAAATGTGCATATCATGTCAACAAACTTCGCCAAAAACGTTGGTTTGAAAACAGGACTATGACGTCAAATTGTGATGTCACAATCAGCGCACACCAAATACAAATGACTACCCTATGCCACTGAATGAAACCTCCCCCATCAAAATTTTCTGTGTACGCCACTGTTTACAAGTGTTTGCACTCGTTCAAGTTTTCTGTTCAATACATAAGAAGTTGGCTGTGGAACGACTTAACTCAAGCCCTATCACAGCGGCGTGCAGAGGGGGGGGAGCGAAAGGGGCGACGGCCCCGGGTATCCAAGGCAGGGGACATCCAAAGAGTGAATATTTTCGAAACTTGCTTTTTTGTCAAGACTAGTTTTTACGTATTCAAATGCCAGTAATTCTCACATTCTTCAATACCAGAGACCTTTACTTTAGCTGCGCGGCGCACGCACAATCAAATTGATAGCGATATGAACTTTTTCCAGATCGTGCGATCAAGTGAAAATCACCAAAAAGATTGAAAGATAATCATGGACGTTTAATTGATTTACTGATTCAAATTTCAAAACCTTCCTATTTCACTTTGCTTTATTTAGCTGACTTTTTGATGCATCACTTGTTTCTCGTTTCGTGTTTGATCTCGCAACCTTAGGTGTGCGCTAATACAGCCGCATGCCTGTGCTTGCAATATCTGTATCATTTCGAGCTTCGTCGTTAATTGGCAGCAAGGACGCCGGAACCGCGGTAGGGCAGGGGGTAGTAAAAAGGTTGTTGAGGGCAATGGAAACCTAAATAAAAAACAACAAAAATTGTTGCCAATTATGCTTGCTTCTGTTAAACAACAACGTTGACCTAAAAATAATTAAAAAAAATTATAGAAAATTTGTTTCAATTTCACCTTGATAACCCATGAAATTATCAATGATTCTGTTGTGTAAAAGACACCTCCGCCCTGTTTCCCCCCTTATGAAAGGCCAGGAGG
>JGI24021J15306_10012787_pt1 | contig 10436 bp, 6 predicted proteins | sample Ectturendosymbi1_FD_15306 | JGI IMG/M metagenome (IMG submission 15306) | reverse complement strand
TTCTGCTGAACAATTATTGTTTTAAAAGAAATGATCTGCTTACCAATGATAAATTATCAAAAAAGAGAAAATTGCAGACTTTAACTTGATTTGACAAATGTAAGCACTCACTTCATGCTTAAGCACAGCCATTTCGCGATGAACGTTGTGATTAAACCGCTGAAAAGTTTGTTTTAACTATTAAGTGTGTCATAGATGTCAAGGAATTTGTGCAAAGTATTGCCATGCCCGTGTACACTGTATAGTTTAAATAAAATTATGGCCAAAAAACTTCTCGCAGCACAACTGAATGCATCGCATACCCGAGACAGATTAAGTCACGTTTTTTGACGCACGCTGAACGGCCTTGTTCTCTAGGTGGCCTTGGTGGAACACGCGTGTTCAGAGATGATAGGATATTGTTTTTCTTTGCTATTCTATCCTGTTTTTGAAAATAGATGACCGTATCTCAATCCTGTTTTGGTTCAAACCATATTATCCGTATCCGAACACTATCGAAAAGTGTACCTTTAATAATGCATGACAGAAATCTTATCTCAAACCGACAAGGTCTAGAGCAGCTATGTCCAACCCAAATAGCTTACTGAGCCAAAAATTATGCCACTATCTCAACCAGGGCCGCACATCGAACGGCTTACTTTGATCTTAGCAAACTAAATTTAGCTTAAGCTAACATACTGAAAGTGTTCGAATCCTAACAGCAATGAAAACAGACGTTGTAAAGTGGCACTGAGCACCACTTGCATCAAAAATGTCAAATTCAACAGAATCAAACTAAGGACAGGTTGTCAGTATGTAGGATACTTTTACTACAGCGAAGACCTAAACTGGGCCGAAAAAAACACTCGGCTGGGCCGCGGGTTGGACATAGCTGGTCTAGAGAGTTGCAAAACAATTTCAGATTATTGGATTTGAATAAACGAAGACAATGAAGTCTTAAGAAAGGATAAACTAATGCCATAGTCTTACATGCCTTACCTTATGTAAACAACAGTTAGCTTTTTTCACTGTGTTTACACTTACAACAAGTGGTATTAAAGAAGCTGTTGCAACAAATATCAATGCAAACAACAGGTTTTGCTGAGTCATTCTTCAAATATTCCATACTGTTACATTGGGTGAACACTCAATATTCAAACATTTAAACAGGTGAAATAGCCTCCTGGATCTGGACATGATTCACTNCTTACACTCTCACTATATAAAACCTGTTTTTTTTGCAATAGCCTCCTGGATCTGGATGTGATTCACTGCTTACACTCTCACTATATAAAACCTGTTTTTTTTGCTGAGACATTTCGGTCATTTTTTGCTGAGTCATTTTNGTTTCAGAGACATTTTAGTCATTTGTCCCACAGTTGTATTAAAACTCGCCGGAACAGTGTTCATTAGCCTATATTTTCAGACATTCTGACAGAAGTGACTTAATTTTTTTTTGTCATTTCAAAAATATTTTGGTTTATGACTGAAAAAAAACAGTATAAAACAGGTTTTCAAAATAAACACAAGTCTCAAGTTTAACAAACAAAAGAAATACAAAAAATATTAGGTGCAGATAAACTAATATCGTTATTATACACTTAAACTATGCAAACAACACATCAGCCTGCTTGATTTAACTGTGCTTGCACTCACAGTTAATGTAATTCTTGCAATAAACACAATTTATGCAAGGATGAGATTTAGGATTACAATGAAAACATATGTTAGATAGTGACATTGACAAGCATTTACAGTTAACTAGCATGCCTTTAACGTAAACAAGCATAACAGCTTTCTTGATCCACCTGTGTTTACATTTATACTCACACAATAAAAAGAAGGCTTTAGACACAATATGTATGTTATTCCACACGCACTCTCCTTATTCATTGTTATACAATTTTATGTCATTGTATTAACTATGAATCATCAATGATCCAAGTTAGAAGACCAGAGCAAAATACACTCAACACTATGACAGAGCAGTTCACCACTGCAAAAAATCAGGCTCAGTAAAGCACACTAAACGCTATGACAGAACAGTTCACAACTGCAAAAATATCAGGCTGGGCATTAAAACAGCACAGTAAAGTCATTAAGATTGGCTTGCCCAATTGAAAGCATCTTTGAAACCTGAGTTTAGACTGTTTGCTACCATCATCTCAATTAACTCATGCACATTTTTGAGAAAATTCATGACTTGCATACAACACAAGAAGCTCATTTTTCAAGCAGACATAATTAAAATGTGAGCCATAACAATTAGTTAGCTCGGTTAGCAGCTAAAGCAAGCAATCAGGAAATATCATTTTGTTTGTTTCGTATTTCTCATTTCAATGCACTTGAAAAACTCTAGCTTTGAAAGTGTGGAGTATCTGTAGTTCATCCGAAGGCATAAGCTGTTTACTATAGTCTGAAACATTCCTTAGGAAATTTTTTTCATCACCTGCAACTTGACACTTTTTAGAGCTCTGGTTTTTATGGTCACCGCTGCTAGCCATAGCAGAGTTTTATGGACACTATTTTTGGCTGTAGCAAAAGCACATAAAACTTCAAACCATGTTATGTGTATGGTGCACCTCGGCCATATCCTGCACATTTGGTTGTGTTATTTGTTGCTTTTTGTGTCAGTCCAGCAATGCAAAAACTTGATTGATCCATTTTCTTGAGACAAGTTTCCTCTGAACTTTAGGTATATGTCAATTGGGTTTTGCAGCTCTGATTTGAACCACAGCCTATTGCAGGGTATCCCAACCTGGGGTATATGTGCCCCTAGGGATGTACATATATCAGTTAATATTAAACTATTATCTGCTTATTGTTGAATATCTCTATAATTTTAGGGGTACATGCTCATCTGTTGCAATGCTGAACATGTACGTGGTCAGAGAAAGGTTGGAAACCCTGGTCTACTGAATATGTTACAAATAATTACTCAGTGTTTGTTTTTCAAAACTAAAACATCAAAAAGTTGTGGCTCAGTTCATGCAATAACTTCACTTTTGAAACAAGGGACTGATTGCAAAGAAGAATGTAAAATTACGCAAGAAGTACAGTGTGGAAGAATTTCAAAATATGCCATTTTGCAAATAGCACTTATGCTGGATATATATGGTGTAAAAACGGTGAGCAAATTTTTGAATATGACAAAAATCTAGTGGTACTAGTCATTTGAAGAAACATACTATGAGCGATGTTTAAAATATGAAAGCACTTAAAATTCAGGAAATCCAAAAACAACAATATCTATTACTATCCTTCAAAAAGTCAAAAGCTACCTAAATCTTCAAAAGAAAATCGTAGTGTCTGAATGACCGATGACTGTATCCAGAATTTGTTTTCAAATAACTAAAAAACTGTATCCAGCTTTTAATATCATATCCAACTCTGTGCCACATATAACGCTGAGTTCATGACATTGGCAACAGTGAACCTGGTCGAGTTGAAAGCACTGAAGTATCTATTACTCCTGTGCAAGGGGTTGTCAGCTTGGCTCTCACCATGGTTGCTTTGGTTTTGCTAATGTAGATTCCACTTTCGATGTTATAACATCAGTTTATATGTTTTTTCAACCTTTTTTGGGAGAATTTTGTTGAACAGTTTGAAAAACCAGAGGCAGGTTTAGACTTAGGGTTTACAGTTAAGGTCTGTGATTAAGGTTAGAAATAAATTAATCGCCAGTTAAATCCTTTGCTTTGAGAAGTAACTGACATGCATGAATTAGTGGGATATTTCGCAGAGATCAGTAATTTCGCTGATAAGTCTTTGTAGTCCTTCCAAAGCAATAACTGGATACCGTCGTTTATACACTACCAAAGAAGATTTATCAATGCTGCAGTAAATTAAGAGTGTTCTACAAAATAACATAGTATGTTGCCAAGTGTGTAATTAATATTGCAGTATTAAGTAGTGTTATTATTAGTCTATCATATGCAGGGCCAGTGCTAGGTAATTTGGGCCACCACACGTCTGGACTTGGGGCCCCCAAAATACACTATATTGCATTTAACACATAATATTTACATGAACAAAAACATCAATTTATTTTAACAAATGTTTATAAAAGCATGTTTCAATGTATATGCAAACTAATGACATAAGAAATGGCTGCCTAACATGTAATTCTAAAGTAATAAATCAGAAGATCTAAAGAATTTATTGTGTGCTCAGGTGTTTTTCAAAATTTTGCTTTTCTGGTATGAATTTATTAGGAAAACATCCAAAACGGTATCGTACAACTAGTAATTTTCAAAGGAAAAACAAAAATGTGTGCGAATTCGCGATTAACAGCAATATCAGCAGAAGCTACACATAAATGAAAAAGGCGCTTTTGAAAATCAGCAACAAGACTAAAGATTTCAATATTCATAGCAATACTGTGAATCAAATTTTAGGGGTAGTCACCAATTAATATAACTCATTCATTGTCAAATGACTAAGAACACTAGAGAGATTCAGCAAAACATGTGTAGGTAGTAATGTTCTAGAGTACTCATTTAAAATCTGCCATGATTTCTCCTTCATTCGTTGCGGTGGGAGCAAGGGCACTGCGTTGGAAGTAAATCCAGCACACAAAGCAGTAGGGAATGTTAGACTGAGTCAAACAACACAAAGTAAAGTTACCACAAGAATTATTTTACATGGGGAAAGATTATTTTCTGAACGTTGAATTGTGCATCAAGTTGGTGACACCATTTATTTTCACAGATATCTACAGAGTGAAAACTTGTTTGTTTGGCAAAGTAATGGTGTATGCTTCATGCAGAAATGGTTTGTTTATATTATAGTGCCATGACTCTTTGAATAGTGTCACGACAAGGCCATCTAGTCATTGACAGTTTTACAATACTGTTTGTCCCAATTACTACAATGTGCTAAACAAGACATCTGGAAAATTTGTTACTAGTTTAACCAACATATTATTTATGACATATCATAGAAGTTGCTACTTAAAAGATACTCGACAGAGAAATACTGCCTTTGCATGGTTTACTAAATCTCTCTAGTATTCTCAGTCATTTGACAACAAATTAGATAAATAGGTTGGAAAAGTTTTTAACTAGTGGCGACAACCAGTGAGTTTGGAAGTTTTAGTAAAATTATTTATTTGAGTAAATGTTTTTCTAATTTTATACATCACAGTTTCTTTTCCTCACAGCTGGTGTTCTTGATGTCAGTCAGTTATTTAAGATGTTCTGATATCTGAGCTTGTGTTATGATGTATTAATTTTAGAATTGAGATAGTTTGTTTTCATTGCTCTTACTTTAGCCTTTGAACTTTTCACCCAAAAGTTTTGCTTTCTACTTTCAGGATTTAAAATGCATAATTTTATGTGAAATTGATTTCCTTTCAAAATTTTTCTGATAGATTCCTTGCTTATTTATACCCATCCTAGAAAGTATATAACGCATATACTCAATTGTTTGCCACCCTGTTTATAAGCCACTTTTAATTGCAAGCCGGACAAAATGGTATGAAAAAATTACTGTACGCCGCCCTTGAAGTTGAATGTAAGCCATACTTCAACATAGATTACCTGAGCCTCTGAGATACATTTGCATACAAATGTGTTTAACGTTTAACTGGCAACAGATGTAATAATCAAATGCTGATACCACTACATCTGCCTTCTGTTTATCATAATCCCTCCTGTGACGGATGTGCACATGATCCTGAAGAGAATGGAACCCCAAAATAATAATGGAATGCGAAAGAAAGTTTGGTCGACAAAACAGCCAAGGAAAGACTGAGCGTCATCTACTATGCCTTTTGACAAGATAAAGAAAAAAAAATTTAAACCGCTCTTGATTATAAGCCCCATGAATTGTGAAAAAAACTTTATAAGCCGCGGCTTACAATCGTATAAATACAGTACTTGAATATAGCCTATAGATTAGAATATCTATTACTTAGTAGGCTATTATGTGCAAGTTGAAGTTTGAATCATTGCAAAAAGATGAAAGCACAGCGCATTCGGCTGATTCCTCGAGAGCATACAGATACAGAAAACCTAGTGCTCTTAACTGACGTAACCGAAGTCGCAAAAACGACATTTTACGGTGAGCAATGGCACCACATATTAAAAATAATATTTCTGGTTAGTCTAAACCTAATTTCATCCCCCATCCCTCTCCCACCAAGGCTATTCCATTCTGGGTAATACCCTATCATGGAAACCCAAAATAAGTTTCAACAGTTGTGAAAACAGAAAGATTTGAAACATTGCAACACTACCCTATGCGAAGTGCCGTATCAGCCCAACGCTGCCCCCCCAAAATGCTTACAATGGCTCCCCCAATGGTGATTTTTAAAAATAAGTTTTCAACGTTATGCTACATCTCGAGGCCGCATGGTCTTCAAAACCAAATATTCTAAATGCAGACACAATTTTGGCAGAACCAACCCCGTAGCCAGGTTTTAAGGTTTAGGAGGAAAAATACATTTTTATGGGGGAAAGATTTTAATTTTTGTCATATATTTGAAACAAATTTTTCTGAGCACAACAAAATTTGGGGGGCACAAAAAAGATTTGGGGGTAACTGCCTCCGAATGCCGCACCGTGTTGTCGGGCCTGGGCAAAACCGTCGCCAGAAAGTCTTCCATTGGGGGTCTTCATATTTGTGCAGGGGTTTGGACATTCTGAAAATTTATCTTTAATTCACAACATGAACAACAATTGCAGATCGTGCAAATTATATAAATGTTTTCCCGCAAATAGCTTACCCATAATAGGCTCGTAGTTTCCAACTAAAATTTTTTGAAAGAGCTTAACAAAACGACTTGGGTCGTAAGTCATTGTCATTTAATTGACGGCGATTATTTAGACACGTCGCAATGAAATGCAAAAGTAAAAAAATTTGCAGGAAAGCAGAATCAATCCTATCGTTCAGTTTTTAAAACATTATTACCGAAGGAGCAAACATGAGGCCGGTCAAAGCATGTGCGCCGCGATGAATGTTTTCTTTCATTAGCGCAAATTGATAAATTTTACCATGAGCTTAAGTGAAATTAGCTTATAAAGCATGCCCATTGGGCTTTTTACTGGCCGAAATGCGCGTGCATAAACCTTGATAATGTCTGGAGTGTAAATATCGTGGTGCATGGCACATGTTTAGATTAATAGTATTGTGTATTTCAAATCGCCTGTAAATGTCAAGAAATAGACGCTACGCGGACGCAACGGTTAACGTCCATAACCCATTAACTGCACAGTTCTTTTTTGGGACACCCCCAAATTAGACTCTTCCAACTACACAATTAACTCCATCTGGCTGTCTGAACAGCAGGCTGCGCAAATGTGTAACATTGGTCGTAAGCACCAAAGGTATCTTGCTGCTATGCAGTACAAAATAAGAGAAGACTACCTGGGCTAGACATATTGTAGTAGCCTACATTTTTTTACAACAATTACTACACAAAACACTGTACGTTGATCAAGTGCAAATCAAACTTCTGGACGTATGCAACTTGGCATGTAGGCAGGGATGGATAAATGAACACGAGGCCCATCAGAGTAAGGTCGTGACCGCGAGGCCCCCGACACGCTTAGCGCAAGTGCGCAGTTCGCTCCTTTGCCAGCAGAGGAAGGTTGCGAAACTTGTTTGCGGATTGTTGCACTCTTCGTCTTTAATGCGTAACAATAACACGGCAATAAACCTTCAAATGTTCTCTTCAAGTTATGGGAGTAGACGTTTTCCCGCATGGAACCAGTGCTCCCGCTGAGGGTTTTTTCAACCCAGATCTGTTTTTTTGGTCGACCTGTGTGTCTAGGTTATTATGAAAAATTGCGTGATGCCAGTGTTTTTTGAAGTGATAAACTCATCAACAACTTCAATGTGTTCAATAATATAAAGATAACTTTTCATTACAGTGTTTGCATGCGCACATCAGGTAAGAAAGTATGCATATCGGATGAAGCAGAACGTGTTCAATCGGTTTGATATTCACATATAAGATCGTTCTCAGGCTTATATACAGTGGTGTGTTTAAGGGAAGGCAAGCGAGGCACTTGCCGCGGGCCCCCCTTTGCAACTGTAATGTGTAAAGTAGCCTACCTTGCTTTCAAAGGGGCCCAATAGCAATGTATAAGTGGGCTACTTTGCTTTCAAAGGGGCCCAAAGTAACTGTAACGCACTTTTCTTTCAAAGGGCGCCCTAACTTCACTGATTTCTTGTGTTTCATATTTCAATTTGTGGGATCGAAGCTTTCTCTGGGGGCCTAAGTGGTGACGGGACTGGAATTTTGTGCCCCCTGTGACACCGTGCCCCCCCAATTGGGGATTTGGAGTTCGTCTGATACGGCTCTGCCTATGCGTCACGTGTTTGGGGGAAAGTGCAATAAAAAAATATTTTTTATTGTATTTTTGCCCTCATTTAGTGTGCAACGACTTTTTTGTGCTCTTGTTTTGTAATCACACCATGGTCTCTGCAGTGACTATGGTTACACATCCCATAACGATTTCAGCACTGATCCGTTCTTCGCCTTGTATCCAGATTTATTAATGAATAACTCAAAATTCAGCACAACTAGTCAATGTCAAAAAACAGCAAGCTTACATATGTTTAAGACAACAAAAGTTAGCTAGTGTTGCAGCCACAATACTGGGTTGTCTTGAGCCACCTAAAGAGAGAGTCGAACCCTAGACCTACCCCGCAACAATAATAGAGTTTTACCCATTCGACTACGTAGACTCTGGTAGTGCTGCTATGCATAAGTGTATGGCATGGGGATGCATGAGATGCAGTCGCATCCCCAACGCTGAAAAATTGGCCATTATTTGGGCAAAAATTTTGAAAATTTGGGCAAAGTATACAGCCAATATCACATGTAATGAGGTAGTGCCTATTTTCCAAATTGAGGCAAAACAATAACCAAATCAATGGCAAAATAATGGCCAAAACGGCAAAATAGTCTGAGACTATTTTGCCATTCTTTTTTGCCCTTGATGGCAAATAAACACTGCCCTTGAGTGAACTGGAATCATGTGGTAATTCTAGTAGCCTTCATCACATTTGGGCCAACTAAAATCTTTAATAACGTTTTGGGTAAAATTAGAAACATTTGAGTAAAATAGGAGCATTTGGGTAAGGTAAAATAGCGTCAATTAAATCTGTGCAAATGAGAAAAGCTTCAATCAAATTTGCGTGAAAACAACAACATACAGATTAATTGGAAACACTTGGGTGAAGTCCATCAGTCAAATAGAATTTTGCCAATTTGCAACAGNTTCATTCAATTGTGGGCAACTTCAAACNGTCTTGTTCAAAGATGGGCTATATAGAAAAGCACCCTTAAAATTTTAGTACNTTCAGAAATACTGGGTGAATTCTAAGAGTTTTATTCAAATTTGGATAAAATCAAAATCATTTGGGTATATTTTAACAACCTTAATGAAGTTTGAGCAAATTGGGACTGCTTCATTCAAACTTGGGTGAAGTTAAAAATGTTGCCATAAATTGGAAAATTTGGGTAAATTCCAACAAACCAAATCAACTCTGGCCAAACAACAATGGCTTCATTCAAATTTGGGCCAAGTGGAACATCTTTATCCAATTTTGGATAACTTCAAACAGCTTTATTCATTTTTGGGGATCTTCAAACAGCTTTTTCAATTTTAGGGAACGTCAAACAGCTTCATTCCAATTTGAATAATATACAACCACTTCATTTAAATTTGCCTACATTTAGAAACATTTGGGCAAATTCCAACAGCCTTAATCATATTTGGGTAATTGAAACAGCTTCATTCAAATTTGGGTACAGTTAAAAACATATGGTCAAATTGGAAGAGTGTCATTCAGATTTGCATATATTATAAATATGTGAGCAAAATTCAACAACCCAAATCAAAATTGGGCCAACTGAAACAACTTCATTCAAATTTCGGGAGTTGGAACATTTTATGATTAGGAACGTCATTCAAACTAACCCTTATTTTTGTAAACCTCAAATTGTTGATGCTGTAAAGTGTAAGCTGCAAAATGTTTTGTGGTAGTAATGCAGTGTAGTTGTGATTTGATAGTGTGAAGTTTTCATGTTTCAAACTTGCTTGATGTTGCGAGATTTGCAAGTGCAAATATGTTTCCATGAAGTATTCATGAATAAAATTAACTACATAACTGCAACTGTAATATGTTGCGTGGTGGTGATGTAGCTGTGGTTTTTTACTGTTCAGGTTTTCATATTTTCCGTTTGTTTCATGCAATGTATTGCATATGTTGCATCCTGCCAAATTTCATTGCTTCATTTTAATGCTGTGAAATGAAGTTTTCATGAACAGTACTGCGTAATTCACTTATGCTAATGCAGTGAAGCACTGCCATTTTTATTAAATATTCTTGTTGAGGTTACAAATAACCTTATAATAAATATCACGGCCAAAGCAAACGATACAACTGACATCTTGCAAACGTTTCGATAACTACTGTTATCATCTTCAGTGCATAGCAAAAGA
>JGI24021J15306_10012786_pt1 | contig 10436 bp, 7 predicted proteins | sample Ectturendosymbi1_FD_15306 | JGI IMG/M metagenome (IMG submission 15306) | reverse complement strand
CTTTTGATACTTTGGATGACCTGTTGGGGTTTCGGGTTCAAAAGTTATGATCTAAAGTAATAAAAATATTTGACTAATTAGATAATTAACTAATTTGTTTATTTTAGATCATAACTTTTGAACCAGAAATGCTAGAAAGTTGATCAAAGGCTCAAAAGATTTGGACTCGAGCCTAGTTTCCAATGAAAACTTTTGTTTATAGTGGTTCGTTCTGTGATACCTTCACACCTTCAAGTGCTCAGCCCACCATCCTTGTCATAGGCGTGCTTTTTACCCTCTGTGTATTTTGTTTTTCAATGATGTAGTGCTTTGTTACTAAGTTAAACTGTCTGATGTTCAAATTGTTGCATTTTGTTACTTCATTTTTCTTATCGATTAAAATGTCTTCAAATTAGTATTGCTTTATGCCAACAATAGAACTGGCTGAATGGTTGACCCATAATGTCTTTTGATAACCCGTTTTGTCTAAAACTATGTAGTTCTCAGCAATTTGCGGAATTCCTAAGTTCTCAATTTTTTTTATTTTTTCTTCAATAACAAGCAATTACTTTTTTTGCTCTTTGGTGGTTTGTTCTTTTGAAATTGCATTTCTGCTACTTGATGATTTGAATCATAAAAATGTATTCAATTAACTTCTTTACTTAAGTGTAAGTCAAGGAAATTGTGCATAAATGTGCTCAATTTAATTTCTTTTATTAATGTAAATTAATTAATTAACCTCTTGGGGGATTACCAGAAATGCTAGAAAGCCGATCAAAGCTTCAAAAGACTCAGATTTTAGCCTAGTTTCCAATAAAACTTGAGCAAAATTCTTCCAACTAGCAGTTGGCCCAGGGTCAGGTAACCTGAGCCAAAATGGCCAAAAACCTACCCCACTTATGACATGACCCACAAAAAAAACAAATCCAAAAAATGTTTTTTTTTTTCATTGCAAACGAGAAGACTTGCCGAGTCTTTTGTGGGTTTGGATAGCTCTGTAGCACAATTGACTAGCAAGTTATGGAGTTGCAAAGTGGAATGAAATTAGCGGCTTAATGCGTGATTTCAAAGCACGATATACTTGTACACCGGCTCCAAACATGTTAAAGGGTTCAAGAAAACTTCATCTGTCATTTTGTAATTAGCAAACCATAGTCTTGGGGTCAAAATGTAAAGCTGATTATTCTTTAAAGTTTAAAGCATCCTTAACCTTTGCTCAGGATTTGTGACTTGCATGTGAAGTTTTAAATGTTGACATTTGCTTCTCAACTTCTGATAGAAAAGTACACCCGTGATAAGAGCAATCTGACTTGGTAGCCCGTACATAAAATTAAGAACACCACAACAATAGATTTTGGTGTAAACCTACTGTTAATTAATACTGAATCTTAAGCAGACTTACCTTTTCATGTCTTCTTAATTTTAGGTCGATTTTGTACAAGGGCTGCCTGCATGCTATAAATACTTGCATCAATAGTCTTGTGAAAGTTAATCATAAAAATGAGCGGTGGAATTTTTGGAGGAGATGAAGTTGGGGCACTGGTCTTTGACATCGGATCACACACTTTCCGAGCAGGATATGCTGGGGAGGATTGCCCCAAAGCTGATTTTCCAACCTCAGTTGGTGTGGAAGAAATTGAGCAAATGGAGACAGACGGTGGAGAAGCCAAGTTAGATAAGAAGTTCAGTATTGACACATCGCAGCTACTTTGTCCCAAGAAAGGAATGGAAGTTGTCCATCCATTAGAAGATGGAATGATAAAAGACTGGGACTTGCTTGAGTCACTTTTAAACTACGCTTACAAGCGTGCTATTCGTAGTGAATCGGAGTTGCATCCTGTTTTGATGTCAGAACCAGCATGGAATCATCGTAGCAAGCGAGAGAAGATTTCAGAAATTATGTTTGAGAAGTATAATATTCCAGCTTTTTTTCTGTGCAAGTCACCTGTCTTAGCATCATTTGCTAATGGTCGTTACACAGGTGTAGTTTTGGATAGTGGGGCAACACACACCTCAGCTGTACCTGTCCACGATGGCTATGTTCTACAACAAGGAATTGTGAAGTCACCCCTTGGTGGCGATTTTGTTTTGATGCAGTGTCGTGAATTGTTGCAATCATTAAATATTGAAGTGGTGCCTCATTACATGGTTGCGTCTAAAGAAGAAGTCAAACTAGATGCTCCAGCGAAATGGATAAAGAAGCCAAACCTTCCAGAAGTAACAGAATCATGGAAAAAGTATATGTTGAACCATACACTTGAAGATTTTGCTGCATCTGTCTTGAGAGTTTCAGACACAGTATATAGTGATGATTGTCTCAATATGCCAAAGGTGAGTTTTGTCTTTCGTAAACTTATAACTTGTGTTTTGCTAGTTGTACACTGTATGGCACTCGAAGTGGTATTTAACTCACAGTAGTAGGAGTTGATGGTTGATTTTGCATCATTTCATACCTTCTGTAATTACATAACTGTAGTCATTTCAAGTACTGGCCAAAACCTGTCTGTTACTGCAAATGAATTAATCTAACTTACACAGACAAGGTGCTCAGATTGATTCCCTGTGGTTCAAATCCAATGTACTAATATTTGTACACATGTAGTTCAACCTGTTGTTCAGGGTTATTGTCAGTATTTGTGTAATGGTCAGCTGGAGCCAGCAGACTGTACATCTTAAATAATGCTAACTATTAGCATATTTGTGTTTTAGGTTCCATATTACTTTTCTAATGGATTCAGCCATGAGTTTGGTTCGGAGCGGCTACTTGCAGTTGAAAGTTTATTTAATCCTGCCAAAATCCGAGGTGTTGCACCTAATTCAATGCTTGGAGTTCCGCATGTTGTTACCAGCTGTGTAGACATGTGTGATGTTGATTTAAAACCAGCTCTGTACAACAGCATTATTGTTAGTGGAGGAAACTCCTTGTTGCAAGTAAGTGATTGTAAGATTGCTGCATAATTTCTAACTATTACTTTTTTGACAGATGCGATGATCAAATATGTAGGTGCATGCATAACTGTGTATTAGCCCAAGGCAACCTGCACTGAAGTGATGACATGATGTAAAGCGCTGAGCATACAGACACCTGGAACATATTGCTTTGGTTTGCAAAAACTAAAACAGGGTAGTATAGCAAGGACACTATTTCCAGTACATTTGTTTCTAATTTAAGGTTTGGCAAATATCCACCTGAATTATTCACTCAGTGTTTCTGCATCAGTAAATGTTAGCTTCAAAAGAAACCAAGGTTTTGGTTGTTTTGTGCTGCAAGTAACATTTCATACATTTTAAGGATTGATCTGCTCTCAGCAATTCAACAAAACACTCTAGCCCTCTTTTAACATTTTCACACTGCTGCTGCAAGTATTAGTTTACTCAAATTGATCACCTGTACTTGATCTAACTTGTAGGCTAAGGTTACATAGAGTTCAATCTATCAATCTTATAGGTTGACATAAAAAAAATAGCATTGCAGTTAAATGGCAAAGAAATGTAGTCATGATGAGAAAGCTCGAAGCCTACTTCCAACAGTTTTTATTTTGTGGTAATAATTCCAAGTTGCGACACCCTTATTTATGCAATCCAACCCACTTTATGTCTTTAGTATCTGTCGTGCTAAAACCACTGTTAGTTGGGGAAGCTGGCAAAGTTGAAGTGCTGAAAACAGCATAAAAAGTATGTCACTAGCACCTGTTGTTGCTGTTGCCGATAAATTGTTTTGTCAGTTAACGCGATTACAATTATTATAATCTTCACTTGATTTATACACAGGGCTTCACTGACCGTCTAAACTCAGAGTTGCTCACCAAGACACCGCAAAACATGCGAGTGAAACTGAACTGCAGCAACAGCTCTGTCGAGCGCAAGTACGCGCCTTGGATCGGTGGCTCCATTCTAGCATCGCTCGGCACTTTCCAGCAGATGTGGATCTCGAAATTGGAATACGAAGAAGGAGGAAAGTCGTGCGTCGAAAGAAAGTGTCCTTGACGCTCGCGTTTCCCTCCTTGCATTTCCTTTCATGCACACCCGTGCCCCTATTTGTTTGAGATCCGCAATCATGATCCAATGAGAAGTTTATTTTCATTGCGTGCGCGTTTCTTGGTCCCCGTTTTTTACCCAGCAGTTCACTGTCACAGTGAAACCGTTCAACTCCTAAAAAGACCAAAGTACGCTGTCCGAAAAACTCGATCATTGTTCAGCAAGAGGATATTGTCCATGTGACACTGCTGCTGCCCGTGACTGCATTAGACTTTTGTCGTAGGCAATGCGCGAAAGAATCTTCGTTTCGTTCTCACCGCGGGCTGGATCAGTTCGTGCTTCAAACTCCTTTTGCTGCCATAATTGACGCTCACGGCTTGTGCTTCGAAATGACTCGAAACGTGGCGTTTCAAACTCCTTTTATGGTTCGAATTCGACACATTTTATGTGTTTCGATTTGACTGGAAAACCTACAGCACTTCAAACTCCTTTCACTGCCATACTCAGCGCTCACGCTTTGTGCTTGGGGTTGTTCTTGGTTCAAGCCCTTGCTGCTATTATCATTACGGCAGGCAAGCTTAACGTGCGCTATGAACCTGTTTAGTAGACCTTGCACAACTCTGCTGGTGGTGGTAGCAGACATTGTCGTCTGGTTATTCACTGCCATTCATTTGGTAGACACCGAGATAACGGCGATCTACGCGCGCTCGGCATTTACGTCTCACGTACTTTGCCCACACGCGGCCATTTCTCTTCAATTCGATCCGGGCGACCCGCAATGACTATGAAGCAACGAAAACGCTTATCCCCTTATTCACTTTCGTTAGTTGCGAATGGTGCAAAACCAAAGTCGCCACGCGCTGCGCTATGAATGCTGCGCCTGCATGGGTTGATGCAGCAAATCGTTTAGAAATTGTATCGTCGCAGTTTGGTTGGTTTTAGTTCTTCGATTTAAGAATAGCAATAGTCCCAAGACTGGCTTCTGTTAAATTTCGAGACATTCGTGGGCTGTTGATGTCAGTTGTCAAGCAAATGTTGCTAGCGCTTTTTACTCTTTAAAAGTCATTTTCAAATGTGTTTCTTGCTTATAGGCTTTTGTTATTAATGCGACAACAGTTACCGTTGCATCAACACGACATAGAACTTGAACTGACCTTCGGAAGAAATAACAAGATCAGGCCAAAGTTAAAAGAAAAAGGGCTCTGTAAATTTCTTGACAAAATGTAAAGCCTAAGTAAAAGTCGGTTTCATAAGTTCTGCGCACTCCTCGTGATAGCGCGAACAAAAGACTTGAAATGTGCGCAAGCCATCGCATGAACACTTGCGAGCAAATGCTTTGATGACGTACTTCGCGGTCATGACGCCACAATGAAGCAGTGATTTTTAAACTTGTATGTGCTCTTCGTTTTTTTATGTCTTGCACGCTGGCCGTTCGCCTGGCGTTCGGGTTCGCCGTGATGTGCAGTAGTTTGGCAACGACTTGCAAAGGAAAAGACACTTATCTGGCAAAATACTCGTTGGTTTTGTCCCCACGCCGGTCTTATCGATCGCCAGCTTACCGTCGATAAAAAGAAGACTTTCAAAAACGGCATTGTTTTGGAAAGATGCTGTTTTTTGTCGAGGGGATCGACGTACGGTTGATTTGCTGCATTTTTCGTTTTGATGACGACACAAACCGCGATGTCGTTGCTGCGTCTGCGACGAGTGTCTCGAAATTCGCTCAAGCGCTTGTTCTTTCTATAACGGGGAGGAGCTGCGAGGAACCAAACGCCGCCGCCCAAACGCGTGAAACGTGGACGAGCAGGAACGTGATCCATTTGGCGCTCGAAACCGCCGACAGAACCAACCTGCGAACATGCGTTACGTCAGTTAACATTCGTACTAGAAAAGGAACGGGGAACTGCGACCCTGGGCCGCGTGCAACCTGTTAAGCTCTTTAATCTGGTGTGCTAAGCGTGTTCCAAATTATATTAATAAAGACGCTTCACATTTTGTCAATCTCATTTATATTAGCTTGCGCAAACGACCCATCCATCTATTCCCGAGTTAAAACGTTCCCCCCCCCAGTACCAAGTCAATGCAAGTGCTGTTCTTGATAATTTTGATCGATGTTTTTCTGTCGACACTACCGACGACGACATTTTGTGATGATCGTGCTTGAACCAGAGGTGGCCGAAGTCTTATTTTCAGACTCCGAATCCACTGCTGTTGCAAAATGTTCGGATCCGGATCCGAATTTGTTTCGAATTTGAGAATCCGACTCCTGTTCAAACTCCAACCATCGATGCAACCGGATTCAGCAATGTTTGAACTGAAGTAATAACATGTATAATGACCACACAGACTCCTGCTACTGCCGAAAACAAAGTGACCCCAGGTCCGGTTTTTAACAAATTTTTGACTCCGCATCTGATGGGTCCGAAAAATACGCAGAATCTTTCCGGGAGTCGACTCCGGATCCGTGGCCACCTCTGGCTTTAACAACCTGCGTGGCTCTCCCCCTTCTGCGATACACTCGATTTGAACGCTGATGTTGTCAGTTGTTTTTTTAGGTCCTGCTCAGGTTTTGCTGGTTAGAGAAACCTCTGCTTAGTTTTGTTCTGTCTGATTCACGACAAGCTGTCGAAAGCAATGCGCGTCATGACCTGCAAACGGATCTACATCGCTGAAACTGTTGCGAAGGTTTGTCTCTACAAGTGCTGCGGTTGGTTTTTGAATTTCTGCTGTTAAGTAAATGGTTCTGACCAGAACTTGTCGTTACTGAAATACGAGACCCAGGAACTCGTGTCATATTCAGAAAAGATCTTATGCGCTTTTAGGTTTTATGCTGAAAAACACATTCGTGTGTGTTTCACAGGAGGGTTTTCTTTTTAGCGCCACCTGTTCTGGCGCAGCTAGCATGACCGTGATGAATCAAGTTCTGTCACCAATCCGCATCACACGTTACGACTGGCAAACGCACGTTAGAACTTTAGCAAAAGCTAATGTGAAAACTATGCGATGTTTCTGTTTTCCTGTAGCAGTGGTCTATTTTCTCTGATTTCGTACCGAAGCGATGGCGTGCACTAGTTCTCGGAGGTTGTGTGCATACACGCAGTCAAAACATCTGTCTAAGCTGCGTTCGCGTGTCAGTAAAACTTTTAACGGCGCTGTGCAGTGATGCTGTGTTGATTGATTCATCGCTGCTTTGTGCTTGGTCACCGCAGCGTCAATGAAGTTTCGGTAAACTTTCAGAAAGTTTCTGTTTGCGAAAAAGAAGATGGCTCCGCCGGCGGCGTTCTGGTCACGTTTGACAATGAAGGACATACTTTGATCACGGGTTGCCTTCGTTTGCCGCAGTTTCCTTCCAGTGCGCGGCTGCTGGAAGATGTAGAGTCATCGTTGCCAGGAGGTATTTCGGTCGGTTTACCATCTGACATAATGTTCCACCACGCGGTGTGTGGTGATAGCTGTAGGAAAAACCGTACCGATTTTTAATCTTTTCATCTGTGGTTTCATTAAAAACTCCACCACTCACTCTTCGTCGCACCACACAAAGCAGCAAAACGCGGAACTAAGCTCCCTCCGCGTTAGCAATCGCTGGCAATAATTGTATCCGTGGGTCGTTCTCAAAGATGCAGCTGTCCTTGCGAACTTTTGCGTGGTGCGCCCCCCAATCGTAAAACTGCACATTGCGTAGACCTTGTCTACGTTCTCTGTACAAAATAAACCAGGCCAAATCCGAAACTCCACGTAGAACTAGATCGACCTTACAAGTTGAATCTTGATAATTTACTTTTTGCATTTGAAAATGTCTGACTGCGTTGAGGTCATGCGACCCTTAACGAACGATATACCTTGGTTTGAAATTCTGCAGATCGTGCAGTGAATAACTGGCCATATATACCTTGTGTTAAACATAATTTTCTATGGAATATTCCGACGACTGAATTGTTCCAACCCAGTTAACGTGGATTTTCCTTGTTCAGGTTTTGTGATAAACGGTTGGTTTGGCGAAAAGCGGGATTTTGACTCCGTAGACATGGATGCTCTCCGTTATCACCTGCGTGTCGAGGGTGAGGACGGCGCTCTGGCGTTGCGAGTCAACAACGAAACCGTCCCCTTTGAAGTTGTTCCAGTTGAAAAGGCTCGAGAGCTATTGTCAAGTTCGATTCTTTTCATGATCCGAGGAACTATTCCTGTTACGCTCACCAAACTTCAAGGTGCAGGGTTTTGATGAGAACACAAAATTGAGTCGCATTAACGAACGTTGAACATATTTAGAGCCGATGAAATATCTACTTGCTGTTTTCCAACCATGCATTTGGCTTGCGCTGTAGTCGCCGGATCTGTTGGACAACGCAATGGAGCGACCAGCTGTTAGAACGGTGCAAGGCCAAGTTTGGCGCCCCCTGGGGGCAAATGCACTGTATTGAAGAAAGTACTTGCGACATTGTTGGGACTTTTCGGCGCCCGAGGCATTGTCCCCCCCTCGCTACGTCCCTAGGGCCGTAAAGTCCAGTAAGTCGGCATTTAATCGACTGCAGTCACGATCAGAGTTCACTTTGCCGCTCACTCTTGTGTTCACGCTGTGTGTCTCGCGAACCAATCCGTTTTAAATCCATTGCAGAGTCAGTTTCTTATTTCGAGCTCTGCTGCTGTGCTGTTTTTGCAAATCAACCTGTTGATTCTGCCATGGCTGAGACTTGCAAACTTCACTTGCAATTCTCGTAGGTTTTTAATCGTTATGAAAATACGACATCCGTAAAAGGTTGACCGCGGGTGGCGCTGAAAGCGTGTCCACCCCCAACTCTTTGGTTACGTTAATACGAGAGAGGGAGTTCTTTGTTGTTGCATTTCACCCGAACATCGAGAGTCGCAACCAGCAACAGCTCGAAACTTGTTCGCGCCAAAAATAGTCTACAAATATCAACATAAGTCCACGTGGAAGTCTTCCGTGCCTGTTACTATGACGTCTTGTTCCCGAGTAGATTCGAAAGAGCTGTGGCAGGGGCGGCCAACCCGCGGCTCTTTGCCCGGTTTCATGTGGCTCTTACGTAATTACCAGAAGTCCTACTAAATAACACGCATAACAATAAATGCCTTGCCAAGTTCTGTCATTGTTATGTTGGTTTGTGATATTTACATATTGTATCTGTGTGATGTGTGACTGAGGAAGGGATGGGGTGATGTTCATGTGTGCCCATGTGTGTGATTCGGCTTTTGCGGTAACACCGTAAGAAATGTGGCTCTTGGTTTGACTGGTTGGCCACCCCTGATCTATAGTCTTTAAGTTATGCATACGGTAACCTTGGCGACGCACTTTCGGCGATCCGTGACGAGCATTGGCGTATCTAGCCTCCGCAAGAGCTGACGCGTTCACACAGTTCGCGGTATGTTTTCGAACCCAGCTTCATCGACTCTCAACCCCCCCTGTTTCTTGCGCAGGACACTTTTCGTTACCGGCAGATGGCGCGCTGTTACAGAAAATCGCTTTTTACGTCAAGAATCAACGACTGATCATCCGTGGATCTGAAGACGCAAGTGATGAGACCTGCGGGAGCATGTTTTCGAACGTCAAGAACAAGCTGAAGTCTGTCGACCTACACGCCAACGTTGTCGAAGTTGAGCTTCTCGCCGATACGTCGGCGACGGACGAGAGAAGACTGTCTCCCGCGATCACCTGCACCAAAATCGACGATAAAGCCGTTCAGTTTCCTTTGCTGCTCACTTCCTTATGTTACGTCTCTCAAAGTAAACCGCTCTGCAAGTGAGTCCCAGTGACTGAAAAGCTCGCCTTGGCGTAGTTCTGGTTTCAATAATAAGATCCTAAAATGTCGCGTTGTACGTAACGACTTGCAAAGCAAATTTTTTTTCGGTCACTGACCGAAAAAAATTAAGTCAATTCGGTCAAATATTGTCTGGAAACGAAAGATGACAGAAAGCTTTTAACCCGGTTCGGACAAAATGACCGAAATGCGTCAGCGAAAAAAATCAGTAATGCAAAACGCTTGTCAAACGTAGTTTGCCACTCACTTTTGTTTCAAAATAATTGTGATTTTGTTTTGTTGCTCTGGAAACTTTATAACTTTCTACGTTTCAAGCTGTTTCTCCTGCCCGGAATGTGTGCGCAGTGCTGCCTCTGTATTTTTCATGTGCTTTGCCCACGCAAACGTCACACGCTGCACGAGGCGTTCAGATACGATCTGTCAGTTACAGTCGATTTCGCCTTCGTTTCCTTTCAGGATCTACGCGGCGCTCCTCGATTCGCTTTCGCGACAACTTCGCAACGTGGGCCGCTGCATGAAACGCGACCCCCCGGACAGCTGGGGACCCCCCGATGTCCTTCATTATCGTTTGGCGGGCTGGTGCCACCCAGTGACGATTTGTTACGCGTCGAAGAAAAGCGACGAACAGTTGTTGGAATACAGAAAAGTGAGTCGTTCGCTTTGTGAAGAATCCCCGTGGTTTCTTGCATGGAAAGTTTGTTACAAAAACAA
>JGI24021J15306_10012785_pt1 | contig 10437 bp, 6 predicted proteins | sample Ectturendosymbi1_FD_15306 | JGI IMG/M metagenome (IMG submission 15306) | reverse complement strand
TTGACTGATCTGACCCGTAGCAACAACAAGAGTTTCTCTTTGAAAAACTCAATTTTTCATACGCTATATAAGTCTATGTAAGTACACTAACGTAGCATGCTAAAAGAACGTAAAACAAAACGAAGATTTAATTTAGCAGTTTCGTTGCGCAACGCATACTAGACCGACAAACACGTTCTGCAGCACACAGGCAGAGAAGTTGACAGGGAAGCAATGGAAGTATTTGCACCAGGCTGCATTCCAGCTATAGCCACGCAAATGGGACTGCCAATATTTACGCGATCACTGCAATCGTTACGCGAAGCGTACACCACAATCTTACCTTAAGTTACATACAATTCTATGATGATAGAGTAACTTTCTGTTCATGGACGTCGGAAGGATTTCTTCCCGTGGGTAACAATGGATTTTTTCCAGGAGTAGCCACGTTTTTTTCCAGAACGGACAGAAATGGTGAAATGTCGATTTACCTACTCGAAACTAAGAAAAGGACCTTTTTTGCTTAAAACGTTGATTAGAAAATGTCAAATTTCAAAATCCAAAGGGGTCAAGTCCTCCTTACCACCTTCCGACGCCCATGTCTCTATTAACACCTGAAAGATGGTATTAAAGTATTCAGGAGGCAGCTTAAAAAGTCGAATTGTCAGTATGTTTCAAACTTAAGGTTACGAGAGTATCAAATCCAATAGTGCAACGCTATGATTTGCAAACAGGAAAAGTGTTTTATATTTCATCGTATACCCTGGTGCCTGCCGCATTATTCGAAGTCTCCAAGCCACAGAAGGGACCATACCCCCTTTGTGTAAGCAGGAGTGTAAACGTCCGACACCGGTGCCGAGGCGGTCATGCCGGACCCACGCTGTTCTTGGAAGGCCAATTCCAGGTGGGTACCGTTTTTGTGAATGAAAGTACGGAGTCTCGTGGTGTTCTCCAACAACTCCGCAATCCATCGGTAACCCGCCCAGAGCGTCGCATTTCTGTTGTTGTCGTCAGATGAACTGATGAGATGTTGTGCGGCAGGTACAAATGGGTGTCTCGATTTGAGGCACCGTGCATTCCTAGCCGGTAAAGAACCAGGCGAGCGCTGAATGAAGCAGATATCCAAGCTCCATGGCACGGCTTGCTACACAAAGTGTGGTTCCTTTGTGAAGAAGCTCAAACAGATTGGATGCCCGCGAAGATAGGAAGGTTATCCGCTGATCTAGGACTCATGCCATGCATCCAATCACAGTTTGCACTGCGTCGTTTATAATAGGGTCAATGAGACAGATGAGAGTCCTTCGGCACCAGGTAGGAGCGCAGTGCACTGCTCTTGAATGGACCAAGGCTGAGGTGGCTGTTCGCAACATTGTTTCACCAGAATCCCTGACCGAGACACCAAGTCTCTTCTACATAGAGTGCGACCCTTGATGCGAGCATTATGCGTAGTGATTCGAGGTGTTGGCGTTACGTGAGCGTCCTATCCAAGTTTACTCCGATGTATTTGCCTCGGAGCAAATGGGTAGGTTTCGTTGCAGTTGACTTTCATCTCATATTTAGCTTCTTTTTGCTGTGGTGGAAGATAACCGACAATTTTTCAGTAGTGCTGAGATTCAACTTCCAAGTCTGGAGGAATTCATCTATGGTTGCCATGTCTTTTCTTAGCAACCCTTCCACTGCTTGCCTCTTTCCATCTGCATGCATGATTGCTAGATAGTCGGCATGTGCTTACTTTCTTGAGAAGATGGATAGCAAGTCAGATATGTGGATGCTGAAGAGAAGATTTGCCAGAACACATCCCTGTGGATCACCACTTTGAGGGCCTCTTAACCTGCTCTATTTGTTGTTAAAGGTGGTTTGGGTTATACTGCAATTGCCAATCAGCTCCACGGTCATGCGGACCATGTGCCTCTCTGGTAGCAATCGCAGTAACTTGGAGGTGAGGCCGCGATGCCATGCAGTGTCGTAGGCTGCTGTGAGATCGATAAACACAGCTCCGGCCTTCTCGAAAAACTATAAAATCATCGACGATGTCTTGCGTCAGTAAGGTGACCTGACCTTCGGTCTACCTCCCGTGTTGAAAACTCACTTGTTCCTTCGGAGACTTTCGAGGATCTTGAAGGGGAAATACAGCAGAGATACAGGTCGATAACTCTTTGGGTACCCTAATGGCCAGTTCGGTTTTGAGATTGCAACTATTAGTGCTCTTCTCAGATCTTTGGAATTTTGAATTATCGAATACAGGAAATGAGGAAATCGCATAACCAGGATTTAATAACTGATTTGAGGTGTGGAGTATAACCTCCGAGAAAATAGAATTCAAACCCTCCTGCTTTTCTGGCTTCAGGTGCTTGAGGGCAGTAGCAAGCAATTCTGGCATGAATAGACCAGAGATACCATCTTCATCAGATGTTAGGACCTTCCACAAGTGGAACACCTCCTTTTTGATGAGCCTTGTGGACTCGCGGTCCACGTTCTGTGTGCCTGTTCTTCAGGAGTTTTGAGACGATAAAGTTTGCTGAGAAATGGCACAGACCAGAGGAGTGTCCAGATCTCCCAGTAATTTTATTAATGGTGCTCCACGCCTAAGAGTGGGATGCGAGAGATCGATGGTCTTGACAGCTTCTTCACATCGCTCCTGCTTCATCTGCTCGATTGCCGAAAGTAGCGACTAAGGGGCTCTATCAGAGTCAGTCCCCACAGGGTCTCGGAGGAGGAAGTGGAAAAGAGTCTCGCATTCTTTGCCCTAACATGGCACATAGTTCCTGAGACTGCCACGTGAGATACATTGCTTAGCTGCAAATTTGCGTGTATTATTTCAGATACGCGTGAACTACAGAGCTACTAACAGGGCCGACGAGAGGGTGGTTTCATGCCAGGCCATGGGAGGATGAAAATTCACACACTGCGTTTTTGAGCAATAAAGCCCAAAATTGATGTAAGGTCAAAATTGATGCAGGTGCGTAATTAGTCATCACCTGAAGATTGAATTGTCCTTTCAAAAGGAGGCAACGTGGGCGGAGGTGCCTTTTTCATAACAGTACCACAAGTTCTTTCATTGTTTATCAAGATGAAATTGGAAAAAAGTCATTGCAGCTGTTCGCTAACCCAGAAAATTCACAAAGGTTTTCTATAATACTTGCTATTATTTTGATGTCAACATTGCCGTAGAACAGAAATAACCATGTTGGTATCGTTCATTTTGTCTTCCGTGTTTTTTTCAATGCCCTCAACGTGTTTACTGCCCCCTTTGCCGTACATTGCATTTTAGCATACTGAAGTTTCATCACTCGTTTCGAAAGGTGCGGGCAGGTATGAGAGAGAGCCCAACAAAATACTATGTGCATGATTTTTTAGTGTAAATGTGCGTTCGTGCACTATCTAAAGGTGAAATGATTTTATTTCGTTGCAAAATTTTTACATCTCATTTGTAAAAATGTGCCAACTCAAGATTACAAAATTTGCAACGTAATCATGTGAAAATTTCTTGGCAACGAGACTTTGAAACAGTACTTGGTTTGTTGCAAAATTGTTAACGATTGGAATGGTTTAGTCAAGAAAAATTGTTTCAAATTTGATTGTTATGTTAGAAAATCTTTCAATCCAAAAAAGTAACGCTGCAAGATTTTTACCTTTCTTGAAAAATTTTGCAATTTTCAGTTGCTTACCTGGGACAAATTCTGGGCTAAAAACGCCTAAGCTTTGTTTCGAAAACATTAAAAATCATGAATGTTTTGGTGTTAATCGATTATATTTTCATTAGAATGCATGCATGTCGAAAATCGGTAAAACTGTCAAAAAATTACGTAAAACTTTATGTAATTTGAGGCAAGATATTTTGCGACTTAACTGTCGGTCGGCATGTATCCATGTGGTACAGCAAGTTCGTCCGCACCTTTACTGGAGTTTGCCTTTGGGCCAGGTTTAAGCAAGACCTAGTAAACTGGTACTGCAGCCTTCTTACCAGGCGAACTGTGTGCGGGAGAGTTGCGAGGACTATCTAGACCGCAAAAAACGAGTGAATTGAAACCAGACATGGTAAACACTCAGTCGTGGTGCTGCAAGACCACTATAGTTATGAAGCGCCATGAAAACACTATCTTCAACAAAAACTGAGGAACGTAAATGTTCGCCCAAATCCATTTAACTATTTCATGTGGGCATTTGATATCTTGATTAGACACAAATTATACGGTGTTTTTCAACGATACGCAACTTCATCCAACTTTCTTATCCGCTCACTTCTATCGTCAGATACATTTTCCAAATCTCAAAATTTTCCTCCCATGGTGCAGCACTTCTGTAAGATGGTGACCCCATGCATTATTTACTGTTCTCTTCTTTAAGTGTTGGTTCCTTTCCAATATTGAATATACGCGTACCAGCTACCTCATGGTCGGTGAAGCGTTGTGTATACGCATTTCTGTACCCTTGCGTTATTTTCAATTATGTGACATTGATCTTGTGTTCGAGAAAAAAACACGTAAATAAACAAATGAATAACATGAAGCAAAACCTTTGGTCATAGTTGTTGTTTATTTTAATCTCGATAAAGATTTGTCAATGTTTTAGTTATTCACGCATCTCCTGGCTGTGAATTCATGAGACATTTCAGAAAATATGATTTTTAGCAAAATAAATGTTCATACAAACTAAACCAAGAGTTTAAAAAGCAATACGAAATCTACGGAAGTTCCTTCAACATGTTAAATATTCCGTTCATGTTTTATAACAGTTTTGTGCCATTTCTTTTTCATCAACTATATACTTTTTCAGTGTGGTTTCAGCAGGCATATTGTTCATGTCACAACATAGTTTTTTGTTATTTGCGGTTTGTTTGAATGTTGTGTTACTTTTCTTTGCGTTTTATCAAAATTCGAAATTTTGCTGAAGGTTGGCCTCATCGGTTTACCTTTTATGCATCAAAATCACCAACATCAGCAAGGGTTGATTTTTACAAACGCACAAGAAGCACTCCCGAAACCATGTTGACTTTGACTAACTCGGGGTCGCCTCCTTTCAGCAACAAGGTAACTTCAATGTACGCAGCCCCAGGTGAGGCATACGATAAACAAATATTACCATCGTTTACATAAACTGCGCTAAGATTTCTGATTTTGATTGTTGAACAAGCTTCTTACTTGGCAGATTTAAAAAAAAGTTGAAATAGTATTTTCAGAACAGTGGGAAAGCAATTTTGAAAAATCAAAAAAGGTTCTGCATAAAATTACATATTTTGTTTATTAACAATATTTTTGATTAATGTTTATGTATAGTATAAAATACGTGTTATTATTATTCCCTCCGATTGTGCAAACCTACTTTAATGTTGACCAAAATTCTTGCAATTCACTCTTAACAGGAATTAAGACAATTTCTTCGCACCCAAATGCATCGAGATTTCAACGTTAGGTCTGCTTTAGTTTCTAATATACACAAATGATTTGTCTTGAGCATCAATTTTTCGATTGAACCTTTTTGCAGATGACAGAAATCTGACTTTGCCTGAATCAAATTTCGACAGGTTTCAAATTAAGGTAAATGATCAACTAACAAAAATTGACAAGTGGATGAAAACAAAGAGACTGACAATAAACTACAAAAACTGCGCTTATATTTCTAGCTAAACAAAAGTTGAAGAAAGGGTTTCACTTATGAGCAGGAGACAAGATAATTTCGAGTAAAAGTTACATTAGATATTCATTTTGTCCATGTCACACTTCACTAAATTGGAAGGAACGTGTTCAGCAAGTGCTTAGCAATATTTCTAGAAATAATTGGGCTAATACAGATACGAAGATATGTAGATCAGGATACCCTGGGAATGTTTGGCCTATGTTTTAGTTTAATTTATTCACACTTGCAGTATTGCATGACTAGTTCAGGCAAAACATCCAATATTTCCATATACCATAAACCCTCTGTTCAAACAACACAAACGGATATTTATGCAAATCACGTGTAGTAACTCTCAATCCCACAGGTACCCGCTGTTCCACAGTCTACAAACAATTAATTAGATTTATAATTTAGAGTTTGCTACAACACATGCACCGCATTAAGGTTCTTTGCTTGGATGAAATACTGGCAACTTCAAGAAAAAATAACACATTCATGACTGCGAAAATTTTATTTCAGTGAAAAGCAATCAGTTTTCAGTAGGCAAGCGAACAAAATCTGGAAAAGCGTCTATTGATAATACTGGACATAAATTTAAGGAAGATGTCCCAGTAGATATCAAGAAGCCCTACAACGCTTTAAAAAACGCACTGGAATTTTTTATTATCCAAGTATGTTTCCTTAACAATATAACAATATATATTCCCTAGTAATGTTCGTTTGTTACAAGTGGCACTGTTGGTTAGTTACATATTAAAAATATCAATTGAAGAACATTGCTTTATGATAGGTTTAAGAACACTTAGTTTTCACTGCCTGCATAGCATCACGCTTTCCAAACTTGAGTATGTGAATTCGATTATAATATTTATAGGTACCTTTGTATGTGCTTTTTGTGTTTATATGTTCTCTCAATTATGTGTCTGCGTTTTGCATTTGATTGTTTTACTTATTTTTGTGTGTATTTGCGTGTGTGTGTTTCAAACTATAGAAGCATATTATACATGGTGACAATCGCTAATTAGAGCGTGCGGTCATTGGACTGTCTCGTTGTCATGATACCTGTGATTAAGATTCCTTCATGGATTGATAAATTCTATCATAGCAAAAAAGCCTTACCTTACCAAAAAGCCCATTGCATCAAGCTATGTGGACGCGAATCTTCATCCGAACTGTAAGGTTTGCTTGTTGAAACTTAGCAAACAGAGATTGCTTGTTGAAACTCTGTTGGTTAGTCAAGACAGCTCAAAGAGTTTCTAGTGAGTTTTTCTTGGAAAACCTTGTCTATATTGGGCTTACTTCATGGTCAGCTGAGGGAGTTGCGACAATAATTTGCTGCGCGAAACTTGTTTTCATGCACTTTACCATCAACTTATGTCATAGAGGATAGAACACTATATTTTTTATTGCCTGAAATATGACAACTTACAAACGGCATAGATAACCCTGTGTCCACTGAATGGATTGTGCTTGTTTGGTCCGGCCTAGTTACTAAGAAAGGAGTTTACATACTGCTAATCAGATGGACAACTAGACGATATTTTTGAGGACGGCAACGCGGTCCCGCATGAAAATCTATATATCGAAAAAGTAAACCTACAAAAAACGCTAGAAATCACGGAAATTTAACGAAGAAAACTTCTGAAAGAGGCGAAAAGAGCTATAGCCTAAATTTCAAGAAAAGATCGCATTTCCTTTTGTTCTGGAGAAAAATGTAGGAATGTCTTTAATTTCTCTTGAAGATCAAAGGCAATCGTTCTACCAAAGTCGGTACAACAAAAGAAAAAATTTTGAGGGGGAACTGCACATAAGAGAGGCAGATTTTCAAGCTTTTCAGACAAACGGCCATATGAGTCACACCTGCGTGGGGCCGAAAAAGATAAAATGGCATAGGGCCCCACGATCCCTTAATCCGTCCCTGCATTCAGGTATATATATTCGTTAGTGACGGTAATAATAAACTATGTGATGCCACTCAAGAAGCCCAAACCCTGAAAGCAATGTCGATCTAATGGCAAAGAGTCGAAAAAAAGCATTCGAAGTTGTCTTCTTCGAATCTTCGCCATAACATTGGCCGGTGGCCTCTTTTCTTGGATCTGGACGTTAATGGGTCACTGCACTGCTAGTGGATGAAGCTGTTGTTGTCATTGTTGCATTTCTCCTGACGTTTTCTCTTTTCCAGGGAAACTGCTAATACTGAACGAACTTTTATGAGTTGATGTTGGCTAACAATGCACGTTTCACGGGAAGCTTTGCCGTTCTGCAGCTTTAGCAAAGTTATAGCAAACAAATTGAATGCATTTTGCATCTTTTGAAACGAAGCTACTTGATGTCATTCTGCAGTAGAGGAATTAAAATCTTACGGCATTGAAACGAATAAACGCTTTGTACGAAATGAATTAACTTCAATAGTTTCGTAATAACGCTTGGCATACACTTTATTATAACATCATCTGCATCATTCATGGTTACATCAGATTTTCAGAAAGCAAGCAAGCTTACTCATCAGCAATACTTTGATACACATTTCAAAGTTGTGGCCTTTTATCCTTTTTTGAAACCTTGGTGGTTAAGACATGACACGAATATCATTTTGAGCAAATTTTAAGTCCATGCTACACGCTTTTGACAAAAATGGTAATAATAATATAATAATAATTCATGCATTTATAAAGCGCCGAAATCCGACATGTCGCTCTAAGGCGCTGAACAATGATATTGCGAAAGTGACATGCAAAGGGAATTCGGAAATACGTTAAAATACACCAAGAACATGTTGAACGACAATTTTCAGGAATGGCAGAATTAAAAAAGTCTGTTTTGAGCAGTCTTTTGAACGAGGAGAGGTTCTCAGCAACTCGCACTTCCTGCGGCAGGTCGTTCCAGAGGATTGCGGTTTCTACGGTGAACAATCTGTTGCCGTAAGTGGTTGTGCGGCAGGCTGGAACATAGAGAAGGTTTTTGCTTTCAGAACGCAATGTGCGTGTGGAGCGGTAAGGACAGATCAACTTCTGAAGATAAAGGGGGCCAACGCCACGCAAAGCTCCAAATACAATGCATAGAAGTTTGAAAAGCGGCCTGAACGCAACGGGAAGCCAGTGAAGAGATTGGAGAGTCTTCGAAATGTGCTAAAATTCCTTAATACGACAGATCAAACGTTCAATATTTCTAATGTAGATGTTACAGGATTGAATAATATAGTCAATATGTTTAGCAAACGACAATGCACTATCAAAAGTTACACCCAGAGACCGTACGTAAGAAGATATGTTTATGTCTCGCAAGTGCCAAGGCAACGACGGTGTAATATTGCGACCAAGAGACTTTTCCCAAGCAAATATGATGAACTCCGTTTTTTCAGAATTAAGCTTGAGCATATTGCATCACATCCATGACTTCAGTTCGTCAATACATTCATTTATAGAGCTCAATTTTGCTGCTAGGTCTTCGCTGCCCTCCGCTGCACAGTAGAGCTGGATCTCGTTAGCATAGCAATGGTACAACACATTATGTCTCCGACATATTTCCCCTACTGGAATGGTGTACATAGTATATAGGAGCGGACCCAGTACTGATTCTTGGGGTACTCCGCAAACCACAGGAAGAGCTTTGGAGACATCTTTCCTTACACAGACACACTGACTCCGATCCTTCAGGTACGAGCCAAACCATTTAAAAGTTCGGCCTGAAATACCGAAGGCAAATTCAAGGTGCTGCAGGAGTATATCATGATCAATCACATCCAAGGCAGCAGATTGGTCCAACATCACCAAGGCCACAGTGGAGTCCTTGTCTAAGGCTGACGTTATATCGTGGTGTACACGAAGGAGGGCTGTTTCGGTGGAGTGGGCTGTTTCGGTATTTGTCGAAGAGGTGGTATTCTTCGAGGTGAGGACGAATGCGGTTCGTGACCACTCGTTCAAGCACTTTGGGGATAAACGGTAACTGTGAGATAGGTCGATGGTTGCTTACATAGTCATATGAAGTCGCGCGCGATTTTGGCACTGGTGTAACTCGTGCCTTTTTGAAGTGAGAAGGTACTACACCTGCGTTCAAGGAGTGGTTGATGATGGACAGCAAGGTGGCAGATAATTCAGGTAGACACAGCTTCAGCAGTGCGGTTGGCAGAGGATCCAAGTCGCATGATTTCGATGATGATCGGCGGATGATAGCTTCGAACTCATCATCTATTGTCGCAGAAGGGAGTTTCGTGAGCGGGAGTCCAGCAAAAGGTTTGTCGCGATAAAATGGATCGATTGTGTTNGAAGCCTGATTAATCCTTTTTAGTGTTGTCCTCACGTTGTTAACCTTCTCANTGAAAAATTTGCTGAATGCTTCAGAAACGTTGGCATTCACTGAAAGTTTGTGATTGGCACATTCGTGATTGTTTAATCCAAATAATCTACGAGAAATATTGAAAAGTTTACTTTGATCACTTGGAAGTTCATTCAGTACTCTTTCGTAATAATTTTTTTTCGCGTCCGAGATGAGGCGTCCCACAACTCCGCACTAATCCTTGTACATAGCCCGATGTACAGCCAATCCGGTCTTTCGCCAACACCGTTCAAGCTTTCTTCGAAGGGTTTTTGCAAACCACAGTTCTTTCATATACCAAGCTGCGTCTGGCCGAATGGTTGCGACTTTGGTAATGAGCGGGGCATCCAAGTCGATGGTATCACTACACGCACGTGTATGTAATTCGACAAGAGATGCAGCGTCGTCATGGGGTAGGCAAGTTTTTAATGCTGTCCGTATGTCCGTTCTGAAGTTAGTGGAGGTTTATTGATGCGTATTTGCGAAACGTAATAGTTTTCCTTTGACGACTGGGTTTTATGAAAT
>JGI24021J15306_10012782_pt1 | contig 10437 bp, 9 predicted proteins | sample Ectturendosymbi1_FD_15306 | JGI IMG/M metagenome (IMG submission 15306) | reverse complement strand
GGACTTGAAACAAAACTCAAGAATAATTCGAACAGTTTGTGTAAATTCTGCTGGTTTTCTTCTTCAACTCTGTAAAATTGGTAATTTCGATCAACTTTGTGTCTACGTATGTATGCGTCTGCATTCTCTCCACCCAAACTGTTTCTGATGACAAACCATATTAAATTATGTTGATAAATACGCTCCATAGATCCTGAACTAGTAGGAAATACACAAATTTTACATGAAACTACAGAAGTTGTGCGGGTGTGGCTTTTTCCTGCTTGCTGTGCGCATGCTTGCCAAACGCCGTTTTGTTGATGGAATAAACTGACCTACAACACTTTGCTAAAACAAAGATGGGTTACATCCCTTACCCTTAATTTTGAGTGCCACAATAGGTACAAGTTATTATTGTCTAATTTTGAAAATGGTGATATTACATGATGCAATACAATTCAGAATAGGTTTTTGCGTTTTTCTTTAAAAAAAATAAAACCTGTTCCTTTTCATAAAAAAACAAAGAAGGCTATTTTGTTAAAAACCCAAAAACACAAGGTGGTTTATTTAAAAAAAAAAAAACGTTTTTTTTCTCAACCCTGATGGGAAGCATAACGTATTACAAAGGATGCAAATAAGTTAGTGTGAAATGGAATGTCAGGTATTGCTAATAAATACAAATTTCCAGTGTTGAATGCACTGAGGTTTAAAACTTAAATGTCTGAATGTGATAACTAGTTTGGTCTCACACACAAACACAGGGGGCCCACAAAATGTTTTGCACAGGGGCCATGAAAGTCCTAACACCACCACAGGCAGGGGGCCACAGGTGTTGAGAGCATCTGTATGTGACTCTCGATTCATAAAAGGTTGATACGACTGTGCTAGATAGTGAGGAAACTGTAACGAATCCTTCAATGGCATCAACTGTAGTTCACAGGTGTTTGAGCAGATATCGCCATGTATGTTGTGGGATGGCAGATCGCTGCCTTGAGCAATGTCTGGGAGTGAAATCACGACTTTCTGATAATATTTTTGGTGAGCATATTCAGTTAGTCTGCTGAAGGTCCTTACCCTAACTCGCTCCACCAGTTACTGTTTGCCACCGTAATTAGCTTTCACTTCAGACATGTCGCCTCTTTCATTTTTACTTTTCAACTGCCTACTTTCTTTCTCCACCACGGCACACACGCATCAGTTTCAGGCATGTTTCTCTCTCAGTGGTGATTTCCGGTGCGGTGATTCCCCTACATTCCGTCCCGATTATTACTGCTCTTACTAGACCGCAACATCAGATAAAAACTTTTTGGAGCTTGTGCTGCCAACTCATTTCACAAAATCAATCAGTGAATCCCAAAAAGCAGACCCAAAATTTCAAAATTGACGCAAAAACAGGCCTACAATGCGCTTTACAGTTAGTTGAAACACCAGAAATTTCACAGAATTTGAATATCAAACATCCTGGCAAAAACGTAGCCCAAGAACACGCAAAAAACACAAGCAACCCGTAACTTCAGAAAAAAACAAGCCTAAAATTGCGAAAACTAGAAGGTTTGCCACATTGGTTTGAATAAAAATGTGATTACGCTCATACAGGAAATTTCTGACTTCACAATATCACAATATCATGAAGCCAAGTCAACTACATTACAGTCTGAGGCATCAACAATACTTAAACAGACAAGACTCGTACGGATTCGAACAAATGTGTTGAACAGGGTCATATTGGGTCATTTAAAGTCATAAAAGTCATATTTTTTTCTATGCTTCAGAAACCTATGAAAATATTTTTAAGACAAAAATCGCACCCCTATGAAGTCTATAGAAAGTTTTGAAGTCATAAAAAGTCATATTTTCCATGTTAAGTCATGAAGTCATATTTTGCATATTTTCAACCTAATTCAATCAGGAAACCATTGAAACAATCTCCAAATATCATGTGAAACTACTATATCGCTAGGTCTAAGCTGCGTCCTGCGAATGGAACCCACTTGAGCACCTTGCGAATGATGGCAAAGAAGTAAGGTGCACCAAGTTATTTGGATGAAATCCAATGCACTGCCTAAAAATGCATGTTCTTGCTGCTGCAAAGAAATAAGCCAATGTCCAATGTCCATGCACGTTTTCAATTTGCTTCAAACCAAACAATAGGTTCTGCTCATGTTTTGAGCTGTTTGTATTTGTGGAGCTTCAACAAACCATAGGCTCCTATTTCTTATGCCTATTTTCGCTGGTATCCTAGTAATGCTTCTTTGTACAGTAGATGTATGTTCTAGCTCAGTCATATTTTACTGACAAATAAAGTCATATTATCATGTTTTAAGGTCACAAAAATGGCCCCAGTCATTACAAACCTCAATGTGCAAGAAGTCACAGTGATTCAGGGCCAAGGAGCTTCGTCGAGGACGATATGAAATATTGAGCTATGCTTGCAAAATGGGAATGCACGAGGAAAAACGTACACCACACGAAACTTACAGACAGTATCTACAAGGCAGGCCTGTTACAAAATCTTCCAAAGTATTCTTTTCAATAAAAAATGTTACTTCAGTAAATATACATACATCCTTTTGGGCCGCGTTGTTTAAAAGACTGGTAATTAATCTCTTTTGCTGGACACAAACCGTTCACACTTTCACATGGTATTGGGGCTACTACTGTATGTAACATATCAGCTGCGGCGTGGCCGCGCTGTGGCGTCTCACTAGAAAACTCTTTGTCCGGAGTAGCGCTCATATGTTATTTAGGAAAATGTGGTGTGCCTTGCGTAGCGTTTTGATGTATTGGCATAGCAAGATGAGCGCTGTTCTGCGGTTTTGTTTCTTGAAACTGGTGTCTACCGACGTTGGCGCAGCGCTGCAGTTCCAGACGTCTGGCTTTGATTGATTGTATTGTTGGTTTGATACCTTCATTGCAGACTTTAGCTGCTTCATTGCAGATATTGTTGGTTTGATACCTTGCTGCTTCATTGCAGACTGTGGTGATTGCACCACACTTCGGCCATGTCTATTTCACAAAGTTGCACGAGATGCAACGCACTTTGGGTTATTGCATGCGCTAAACCCACGCAGAAAAAATCTTTGTTGTAATAGACGATGCTGCGTAGGCTAATATGAGACTACAAATCCACACTCATTTCGCAAAATGTTCCAGAAATTTCATTATCTCAATTTTACATTGCTAAAACACACCCACGCACTCATACGTGTTCACAAACTGTCTAAGGACTAGAACTGGTCGAGCTGCTGCGTAAGTAACCATCACAGACACTCTTTGACCTAAAGTGCAGCACAGTGGGTCTCAACCTGGGTTTAAACAAACCACAGTTATTCAGGGGGTCTGTTTCATGGGCTCGGCACGGGTCTGATGAATGGCTCATTTGTGTGTTAATAAAGTATGAAGTTACATTTTGATGTAAACACATTTTATATTTTAATTCCGAAGGTTCGGTAAATACGATAGAACTTTGCTGGTCAGGTAAGCAGTACTTCCAACACAGTTAACAAAAACTGGACTAGAATCTGAAACAACCACGACCCTGTGCCTCACGTTCGTACAAAAAGTCAAAGTTAAATACAGACCCTATATCTTACTGCAGCGTTTGGCAAGCCGGGACCAGCTAAAAAAGCTAATGTGTGCTCTGAAGACCGCTAGATATAGGTACAATGCAGTGCGATCAAGCGAAATTCTGCGCATCAGCTCATTTCTCAGAGCATGTTTCAAGCGTCGAATTTATCTGAAGCTGTATTTGGCAGACCGACAGAAAAGAAAACTTTAATGCAGTGCATGTCGAACTGCATGTCACGTGAATAGACCATCCTGCCCTAACACATGATCAGATCATCATCAAATAATGAAAGTGTGTAAAATAAAACCGATATCATCGAAAATGGTGGATAAAAGACAAAATGATACGCAGAATTAGTGCACACAACGACCCACTAATATGCTTGATCATAAGAAGGTATTCGACCAAGTGGATAACTCAAAATTAATAGAACTTTTGGATTTGATAAATAAAGATGACAAAGGCATGACAATACCACAAAATTTATATTATGGACAAAGTGCTGCTCTCCCAGTTGGAAATTAACTCACAGAATGGACAGAAATTGAAACGGGAGTTGGACAGCGTGTGTTCTTTCACCAAATCTACATAAACTTTAAATACTATTTCGCAATACACCTTGATCAAATTACAATTGGTGGCAACAACATCAGCAATATTCGCTACGCAGACTATACTGTTCTCCTCGCAACGTCTGAAAAAAAAGCTCCAAGAACTAATAGATTATTTGGTCTTTCATAGTAAAAATTACAGAATGGAAATAAGCACTAAGAAAACAGAATGCATGGTCATAACGAAATCACCAAGAATTCCGGTGTGGAAGATCATAATTCATGAGACCACCTTGGAATAAGTTGAGAATTAAGGATCATGGATCACCAGCGATGACACTGATGTTTTAACACGTATTACAATGGCGAAACAAGCCTTCAAGACACTACACAATAGTTTAAGAAATAAAAACCTACCTGTGAATGCTCGCACAAGAGTCCTGAAATGTTGCGTATGGCCAGTTCTGCCGTACGGCTGTTAGTCGTGAACACCAACTGCACCACTAGTTAAGGATTTGGCACCTGCTGAGATGTGGTTTGATCGGGAAATGCAAAGGATTTCTTACATGGCCAAGAATACAAATAAATAAGTGTTAATCCACGTCAATGAAATCAGATATCTACTATAAACAATAAAAACGCGGCAATTCCATTTCTGGACACGTTATCAGGTCATAAAATCTAGAACATCTGGCTATCTGTGGGAAAATTAGTGGCAAGAAAGCACGATGACGTCCAATAAAAATGTACTTGGATCAACTCAAAGACTGGATGAACTTAAACACTCCACATATCCTGCAGCTTCCCTATGCTATAAAAAGTTAGAAGATTACCTGCACACTGGCCCTCATGGCTGGTTCGATCATCATGATAAATAGGCTTAACGACCAAACAGTGGCCCACAAATATATATGGTTGCTAACTTTGTGGCTCACTTCATTCATTTTTCACACCACGTTTCGTCTGGCAAGGGTCGCACGGGTGGTGAAATAGACTGCAGTTCGGCAAGTTGTCTTGATGAGCTGAATTGTACGCGAGTAAATCATAACGATAGGCTAAGGATTTTAAATTTGTGTGCTATTTTCTCCAAACGTTTTTATAGCTTGTCTAATAGCACAACGTTCAACTTTTGCAGTTTCTATGAGCATAAGTGCAATGGACCCATGAACTGACTGGCCAAAAATGTCAACGTTTTCATATCCTACTAACAGCATATCGCGAGGGAAAATTTTAAAAAATAAATGGACATGACTTCAACACTTACCAGACGCAGCTCGTTAGCATCAAGGTTATTGGCTTTTAAAACCAAACACAGCGCGTCCATTCATCACTGATTCAACTCCACTTTCTCATTTTATCATGGCCAACACACTCTGTAGGAACGACTATAGTCGATGTACAACTAACTTGGCATTTTCATTAAAAATGAATGCGTACATTTTGCGGTTTTGTATTTGTTTTTTCAGTACAAGCTGAGTTCCACATCAACGCTTTTTTCGCCATACAACTTGATCCGTGCACGTGAGGCTTTCATTCTGACTCATTCTTTGATCGTCACGTTGTGTGTGCGCGCTTGTGTTTATGAAAGATTTATGACTGTGTTCCAGTGCTCTCACTTTTAGGGATTTTGTCCCTAGATTGGAAATTTTGAGTCTTTGTAGGGATTTTTCAGGGATTTAGGGAATTTCGGAAATGCATGAAAATGTGTGAAATATAGCCGCCCTGGCTATAGTAAGTTGTAAAAGCAAATGTATTGTTTGGTAAATTTATTGAACAAACTTTCAATGTCGTACAGCGCATAAGGGCTCCCGCCCCCTGGAATTTTATTGACCCACCCTGGGTGAGCGTGCCTCCCCGATTAAGAACCGCTGCTCCAGCAGACCTTGGTTTGGTGCTGTACAAGCAGAAAATAATATATGAGTCATGAACTGAAAAAACATAGGGGATGGTGGACATATATATGGTAACAAAACAACAACAGAAGGTACTGAGGAAAAAACAGAAAATGGGACACATTACGTTAAACACCAGTTGCAAACTAAAATTGGTAAAGCAAGCAATGTACCCTGAAGTGACAAATAGCAAATGAAGGGGGACCGTGGCAAACATGAACGAAATAATCCCATGATATTTCAATTGAACAAAATACATTACACTTATATAAAAGACAACAATCAATTCTTTAACACAGGTGATGATGATCAAGCAAGAGGTGAAGCGTTGAGGCATGTACAGATGAGCAGGTGAATCACGCGCATTGGTGGAGGAAGTAAGCAACAATATACAAGGGTTATCAGACGGAGAGCAATGTTATAAACACAACATTATCAGAACAAGAGCAAGGGCAAAAACAGTGTTTATCCACAGAAATCATGAAGATGTAGTACAATTAGCCAAGGACCATAATGGACTACCATCGTTGCATGTGTGTCCCACCAGGCACACAGCGCCATCGAATGAGGTTGAATAGACAGAGGAAGAGACAGATAATGAAAAGGTTTAGCAGTAAACAGTAATCCAGTATGTGTCAGGTACATGAAAAAGAAAATGTCAATTGAAGAGTGGAATATTTAGTTCTATAAAAGATATTATTTTGTTAATATGCTCATGACGTATGACATATATCCACCTATTGCACAAGTAATATTGGTATCATGACATTGGCAAAATAATTCAGCCTTGCAGAATTGTGGGCCTAGTAATTAAACTGAAGTCAATGTCTGTGAGATCCTGGAGGTGAACATCGCTTAGTTCGCTTCGAAAGCCTCGTATTGCAGCACGTGCACCAATCTTTGGTGCCGTATTGCTAACTCAGGGATGTGGGAACCTATTTGCTATTAAGGGCCATATGTATTGTGGAGTATCGCCGGTGAGCCGCAAAAGTATTTTCTTTTCAAATCCACCTCTGCCTTCCTAAAGTAAATGAGTAGAGACAACTTTGTCAAGGAGCGAGAGATACTTTTCTTGGCTTCCGGTCTACGTGGGTGCTTGTTCTGGAATCATGGAGTTTCGTTTTGACGCCATGTTGTTTTCCAACGGCAACTTATAAAAAATCAGGTCGCAACTTTCAAAATTAAAATTAATGCTCGTACAACAAAGGGTGCAATTGCGCCAATCCCAAAAAGATGCCTCATCAGGGTACCATGGTTATGTGGAAGGAGATAACCGCATCAAATTTCCCGCCGTTGAATCAACCACAGCTGCCAGTACCAGCATTCATTGATACATGAACGTTGACAAACACTGGACCTTAGAGATTGCAGCAGCCTAGCAATCTTGCTGTAATAATTCAAACGCAGTTGTCGGACTTATCCTGAAATAACTGAATTGCGGTGGTAAACAGTGTTAGCCATGCGTACCTGTAGGATACCAGTTTAATGTGCCAGGTCAAAAGAAAATAGAAACAACAGCACATAAGCGACTGTACGATTTTTATGGCCAAATGAAGTTGTTCTCTAGACGAGGGGTTCCCAAACGGGGGTACATGCACCCCTAGTAGTACATTTGCTTATATGAATATGTTAACATTTAATGTTAACAATAGAAGGGAAAAATGTTTATACATAATTCATTTCAAAATATGTACACATATGAATTTGTCCGAACTGTTCCTGGTTCTAATGGGGTTAGACAAGGGAGAGTATTGAGTCCATACTTGTTGGCTGTATTATTGATGATTTATTTCTTGAACTAAACAACATTAAAGCTGGGTGTTGTATTGGTGAAGTCTTATTAAATCAATTGTTGTTCCAGGAAGGCATACATGCAGAGATTGCGTGTCCTATAACTTTGGTTGTAGGGCTCTGCACAACCTGCTGTGGCTATCGAGTGTTAATAGTCATCAGGTTCATTGTAACAACATTCCTACCTTAGAGGCCTTATGGAAAAAATGAATAGGCGTACCTGTTTCTTGAACGTTACAAGAAGTCCAACAATTTATGGTTGCACGCTTTGATGCAGTCAGATTGTGTCTACTGGTATTTGTCCTTATTCTTTGAACACTGCAACCGCATTTTACTCTGTGACTGAGTGCCCGGTTGTTACAGTGTTAGTTTGAAGGCATGTGCAGGCCACAACGCATTCGTGCTTCACCAGTCCTTAGCCAGGGTTGGACTCTATTTCTTAAACATGCTATTTCCGTGTCCTTCTCTGAATTTAGTATTGTATCAAGTGTTACGAGTTAGCCAACAACTATGTTGAGAAAGTGTCTGCAATGTAGTGTTCTACAAAGTGTCAGCGAACAATTAAGTGTGGGTAGTCCTGGGGTCCAACCACCAACGCCGTTACAAACCGTTCTGTGACTGTTATTATCAATCCGTGTTGTGCAGATAGTGTGTGCTTGGACTCTATGAACTTCACGTCTGGTTCAAATATTAAAATAAATATCAGTGAATATTATTTTAAAAAAATCATTATATGCGTATTGGCAAATACATTTTTGTTATCTTCCCCAGTCTTTTTGTAAGAGGAAGTTTTCGGGGCATGGGCGTCAGAAGGGGGGTCCAAGGCCGCCCCAGCATTTTTAAATTTGACATTTTCCCATCAAATTTTTTGATGAAAAGGTGTTTTCTTAGTTTCGAGTGTTGAAAATCAAATTTTGCCACATTTGTTCCCCTGCAAAAATAATTTGGCCCACCCCTGGAAAATCCACTATTGGTCCCTCCCTGAAAAAAAAACTTCTGGCGCTCATATTTAGGGGTATATGCTCATCTATTGAAATGCTGAAGGGGTACATGGACGGAGAAAGTTTGGGAACCCCTGCTCTAGGCGATAAAAGGAAAATACTAACTGGCTCTAACTCTAGTCATCGTTTCAGTAGCTGAGCTTCTGCTATTATACTATTCATTCACTTTGAACAGACTATGAGAAATGAAATAAACATGTGGTACACGAACTCATAGACTATTTGCATCTTGACTATCTATACACTTCTGTTTTGCCTGATAGGGCACGCGTCCAGTTGGCGTGCTGTAACACTGCAATATGAATATGTAGGCCTAACACAGAAGACTGCTCCCCAATGAAAAACCGACCACTTACTTTATTGCGTGCTTTCATTCCAACTACTATGAACACATGTTTCATTGACTTCCCTAAACAAAACAAGGAGTACTGCTACTATTTCTTCAATACCTGCCATTGCTGGACATATTCATCCTAAAACATAACCACGTTTCTTCAACGAATATCTAGGAAGTTCTATTATTTGTTTAACTGATAACACCGCAAACATGCAATGGGAGTTGTTAAATAAAAGTAAGGAATTAATCTCAAAGTACTCCATCTGCATTCTGCACACACGATTGAAAGAGAGCGCAGTTGAAAGACGCAGCATCCATCAAAATTTAGTCACGTGACGCGACTGCACGAATCAAACTTCGTATCTTCAGTAAAGGCTGTTGCTTGCGGTTCCCTTTCCTCAGGTCGGAAAGTATATGTAGCTTATTGATTAATGTATGTTTAGAATTTTTATATGACTACGTTGGGGAAATCAAGATTTTAAAGGTGGTCAGTTGGGGCAAGCGCAAAAAGGTTGGGAACCACTGTTCTAATGAAAACGATTACATGAGCAGCGCTCCTATAACCACCACTCCTGAAAGGCGTGCCTCTTGTCTGGGAACCTTTACAACTGTGCTTATTTGAAACTATGTACCTTTTTATATATTTTGTTTTTATTAAGGTGTTTAGATACATGGTCCATGTCACAGGATCGATAAAAATAACAAAAATACAAAAGAGTGCAAAAATAGTTAGGAACAACGCAGGGGTTGATCCAGCCAGTAACGTTAGGGGGCAAATTCAGCAAATTTGGTGGTCAAGTGTCATTACGGGTTCACTATCACTACTGTAAGAGAGATGAAGTATGCGCCACAAAACAGTTGTGACAAAACAATGGACGGCAAATTGGCCTTATATCGCGACTTCTGTTTTCCGAATTGTAAAAAATCATGGTGAATAAAGTTACTTTGGTAGGTTTCAGGGGGGGCGATCGCTCCAATCGCCCCCTGGATCCGCACCTGGAATAACGCACCACAGGGATGGATGATAAACGAATTCAATTTTGAAGATGCGCATACCCTGAGGCCAGGGTCGTATTAAATGAGCGCGAGGCCCTGGGCAAAATCATGACCGTGAAGCCCCTAAACGCTTAGCGCAACTGAGTAGCGTTTCACATACCCTCATTTCAACTTTGCAAAAACACTGGTCAAAAACGACAAATCTGATACCATTTGGCATTCTTCGCGCCACTACGTCACTACCGAAACAGCCTTTTGCGTTTTTTCCTTTTTTACAGCGCTTTTCTCCTGATTAACCAATAAGAACCTGCAGCAAGATCAC
>JGI24021J15306_10012779_pt1 | contig 10439 bp, 4 predicted proteins | sample Ectturendosymbi1_FD_15306 | JGI IMG/M metagenome (IMG submission 15306) | reverse complement strand
CTAACCTACAGGTAGTCTGATAGGTTAGATCAAGACTAAAAAGAAACAGTTGGCGAACGAGTGGGGTCTGGCAAATTCGTGAACCAGGATACGCTTGTAGCCAACAAATATCCCAGAACAGTTAGACCCTGGATAAACCGCGGTTATAACGAATTTTCAGGCAGACCGTTTCAAGTCAGCCTCATAGGGAAGCTTACTCTCTTCCTCCATGAAACATGGCTGAACTCGTATTTAACCCCGGTTGTTAACTCCTGATGATTACAGTAACTCTTGTTACGTGCTTTAGCATACGTTACTAGTATAAACCCTTGTTATTTTTATTACCTTTCCGATGTACTTGAGACCAACAGTGTAGTGCTTAAAGTTACCATAATAAAACCACGAGTGAATACAAGTTTGTCTGACAGTACAACTGAGCGTACAGTCGAGCGATAACCGGCGGGTCTAAGTTTCTTAATTGTTAACTTGGGCGTGCCTTGGACATATTCCTACCAAATTAACTAGTGCTCTCGCGGATTTGTCCTAAAATACGTACATTCCTGCAACTTGTACGTAACAGATGCTTACATTATAATGATCTACAATAAGAAAGGTGACAAAGCTATCTGTGGCAGCAGTCGTGCCTTTTCCCTTCTCTCTGTCGCAGGTAAATTGCTTGACGGTGTAATGCTGATCCGCCTGCCGACATACGTCATTGACACAGTGGTTCCGGAATCTCAGTGTAGCTTTCGTCGCTGGCGAAGCACTACTGATATGATTGTCGTTGTAAGGATTCTCCAGGAGAAATGTAGACAACAACATCGTGACCTTTTATTGCCTTCATCGTCCTTACAAACGCTTTCGACACCGTCAATCGTGATCTGCTGTGGTGAGGCCTGGGCAAATATGGATGCCCTCCACATTTTCATAGCACCTTACGGGAATTCCATACTGATATGAGTGCCCGCGTCGGGCAGGGAGGGGAAATGTCGAAGAATTTTTGTGTGAACACAGGAGCTGCGTCCTAGCACGTGCTATTTTCAACCTCTTCTTTGTGGCAGTGAATCTCGTCTTTCGTCACAACATCTCTGCTGCAGATGGCGTTCACATCAAGTACAAGTTCGATGGAAGCTTGTTTGAATATCCGCCGTTTGCAAACAGTGAATAAAGTAACAAACGACATCTTCGATTTACAATAAGCAGACGATGCTGCCCTGCCCAGCCACGCGCCAGATGGCCTGCAGCTCCAGCTGGATGCAATGTCTTTGGCATGCTCTTGCGCAGGACTGGTTGTTAAACTCCAAAAAGACGGAAGTCCCTCACCTCCCATCATGTTCGTTGCCGTCCTCAACGTTTTTATCAGGGAGAATCAACTTGGCCTCGCTGAACAGTTCACGCACCTCGGAAGTATCATTACCCCACATGTAATCTCACTGCGGAGATTCAACATTGTGTTAACCTAGCATCCCCTTTCTTCCGGAGGCTGTCCAAGCGCGTTTTTACGAACCGTGACCTTTTCACAAGCACCAAGATGGCCATTTACAATGCCATCTGCGTCTCGACACTGCTCTATGCATGTGAGGGATGGACACCGTACCGTCGCCACATCAGAGCCCGCGAGGCTTTTCACATTCAATGTCTTCAAACTGTCCTGCACGTGCTCTGGTGGGACAAAATACCTCATGTGGAGATTTGCCGCAGGGCAGGCAAAACATGCCTCGAGGCGATACTCATCAGAGAACGACTGAGGTGGCTTGGCCATATGATAAGGATGCCTGCAAACAGACTTCCCCGCCGCCTACTATATAGTGAATTCTATGCCAACCTACCACGCACATCTTTCTCCAATATCTAAACTCATCAATCCTATGTGGCAACACTTATATACTTTAAAACCGAACTCGCGAAAATGCCCGAAGCTGTTAGATTGACGTAGGCAGTTGAGTAGCTAGGGAAGAAGGGAGTGTTTTTCGCCCAAACATTCGAGTGGGTCAAACCATTTCCCCAGGTGGAACCACATTGTATTGAGGTTATATTTTTAATTGAAATTTTGCACCCAACAATCCGAACTGCTTTGTCTGTTGGAAATCATGTTTTATTTCTGCTGCTGCTAATCAGAACCCCTTGCTTTTTATGTGGTAGCTCACCCCTTGATAGTTCCTTTCACAGATTTCCTGGTGCACAATCTTTATTTACAAAAGGGCTTCTGATCAGCAGCAGCATAAATAGCTTTACGATGGCGCAGCCTAGTCGTTGTATGAGTACTGATCTAACTCCCGACTAAAACTGCCTGACATTTTAAGTTGCCAAGCCGAAGCAAGGCGGTTGGCTCTCACCTCTTGATAGTTCGTTTCGCAGATTTCCTGGTGCACAATTCTTTATTTACAAAAGGGATTCTGATTAGCAGCAGCAGAAATAGCTTTACGATGGCGCGACAACAGAAACAGCCAACGTGGTCCGTGCACTAGCGATAAAAAACGGGACTCTCTGAAAATGTGGTGTCCACGCCGATTGACAAAACTTAGAATGCAATGCGAATCGAGGTTACTGCACGAACGCAGTGGAGCGCGCACACACGAATTCCCTTGACGCGAATGACAAGTTGCTACAAACCAGACCTCACGTACGGAATACAATAGCGAGCAGGTAACGGCAAGTCATAATGCGAAAATGTAAATCCACTATACAAGGATTTTTTAAATGCAAAAGTATTACTTTCTGCTTTCTAAAAGTTAACGAAACGCGAAAACCAGAACCGAAGTGGCAAGCTCAAAGACTGTATGGAGATTCACAAAATCTTCTCATTGTTCATAAACTTGCTGTTTGCATTCATCATGACAACCTCTGGACTGTTATAACGCATCCAGTTTTAATAGTAATTGATCATTGCCCTAACGTCTGCAAAATTTGTTTTAAATTGTCTATTAAAAATACAGTCAATCTTGATCACGGTAAGGTTGGTCTTGTGTGAAAAATTTTTGCAGATGTTGACATTTCCTATGACGTGTATGAAAGACTTCAACGATTAGCTTTTTTGAAAAACTTTGTGTTGAATGGTATTTTTCAACTGAAGGAGTTCATTCAAGGCTTGGAAATGAAATATTTCCAATATTTTACTTTTGATTACTCTTTGCCACATAAATATTACAGGAAAGAACTAAAAGATTGTTGCATGTAGCCAGTGGCGTAACGGACGGGGGCAGGGAGCTGAGCCCCTGGCATGACAAATGAAAAAACTGTGCCCCTTTAACTGACATTTTGATATTTGGTATTCTTTGGTTTTCTGTAGGCTATAGCTTTTTTGCGATTTTGGGGATTCTTTCGTTTTTTTTAGCTAGTATAGACATCCACAACATCCGGGTTCACTATCATTTCTTAACGTTTTTCTGAGTTTGACTAGTGGCTCCCCTACGGTGGCCAGTGAGCTCTCCTCAACCACGTTTCGCCGCCCTGTCTCAAACCTCTGGTTAGGCCAGTGCATGAAACGAACCGGTCTTGGAACTTAAAGTCATGAGATCAGTATGAAGGTAGCAGGAGTGAATTTAACATTAAAGTTCATCGAGGGGCGAACCCGAAAAATCGGCAACATTTGCGGTAGGCAGCATTTGTTTGGTATGCGAAAGTATTAAAAACATGAGAAAAATAGACGCTTTAAAGTGATACTGCACGCAAAAGAAATAAAAATTTCCATTCCACTTCGTCGTTGGTAGACACCTCATGTCAGCCACAAATAGCTTACAAGCACCTGTGAAAGAACAATATCTGATGAATCTTTGCCGAACGTTTCAAACAGTCACTGACGCAAACGAACCTAAGCCAAATGTGTTGAAGAGGAGGCCTCGTAAACGATGAACGTTATTTTCCTTCAAAGTTGAAGTAATCAACGTTTTCAGAGTTCTCACCTCGATAAGCTTTGCATATCGTTGTACCACGTCACTGCAAACACATACAAATGTCTTCATGTGCTGATTCAAGTGTCATGTATGATGATTTAACCTGAGCAAATTTTAAACGCACAACAACGCATCACTTCATCTGACTACAACAAAATTGCGACGCTGTGGGGGGATAAAGGGTGGAAAGCAGAATGTTTGGGCAACACTACGAGACTACGTTCTTTCATACCGGGCATCGACACCCATTTCCTGTAATGGCCCTGCCAGTAACAGCCTGGGTCCAGCTTAACCGCCTGCCCATCGGTGTCGGACTTTCCACTCCTGCTTACACCAATGAGTAGAAACTACGGCTTGTAAGTGTGGCGCAGAGGCAAAAATAATTGACCATATTGTCATTAACTCTCCAACACTATGGAGTGCATGGCCTGACCGCTCGTGGTGATGAGTCAATCAAATGGCTTCAACCCAAAACCTTCACCGAGATCTAATGTGGCCAAGTAGTGGACTACAACAACTGGATTAAAGCCAAACCTTTGATAGTTTCTCAAAAGAAAATACATTTATTTTTANCATCAATCGCCATAAAGAATCCAANNCAGNAAAATAATCGTTGAAGAAAATCAGACGAATGTACTGAATAGACCACAAAACTCTCCCTGCGTAATTGCTGTAAGCAGATCATCGTTGTTTTGCAAAACATATAATTTGTGGAATGCAATGCACGACCATGAATGCAATCGCTCACAATGTATTGCAAAAGAGGTATAGGCTAAAGAATCTTTGTTCTAGATTCTTTAATAACATTTCAAGATGAAAAACCGTGCATCAAGCTAGCAAGATTGGTCTATTCAATACCTGCTGATGTGTTTGTAGTACAATCGCAGGTCACGTGCATTATAACCAATCGCAAAAAAGCGATTGAAAGTCGTATGTTATTCAGTTAACCGCAGACAATGTTTTGCTGTAGACGGAGTCTAATTCAGTAAGTAGGATAATTGAAAGTTCTGAAAATGAGCCAAGTAATATTGATCTTTTACGTAATTTCAAAAAGTTGTTTTTGAACTGGAGGATAGACTTTATCCCGTATCTTTTGTTCTCTAAATCCAAATAAATATAAGATAACTACAAAGATGTCGTTCAGTACCAAATGCCAAAACACGGATTCACAAAAATATGAAGCAAATGCACAATTCTCTACGTAAAAATAGATTCATATTCATGAATGGCGAAAGCTCCACCTAGTTTTTGAGCTCCAGTGGGGTTGTACTTTTTACTCTGTTATTCGCGGCAATTCTTTAAATTTCTGTATCTTTAACTTAAATCCTGTTATTATCACGTCAGCAGCAACAGCATTAACACACACTCATGCATCAAAAAGGAAAATCGATAATACCGCCATCAAAGCATCTTCAGTTCCTGATACTAACTGAAAATGCTATGGGTGGGACTGAAGATGACGTGGTGGCTTTAAAACGCCTGTGTTTGCGAATATAGATTTTAATGCCAATATTCTCCCTACCAGTACTGGTCTATAAAAACATATTTTTACTTCTGTTGAGAAATTGGGTTTCATCTGCTTGCTACAAAATCTGAAGCGGCTACACATAGTAAGGGGATAGATAATTTTCCATTGTGAACTCTTTGCATAAACATCCCAGCAATTGAAAAAGAAAACTAAACCCCATTTGGAAAAAATAAAAAGAAAAGCAAACTGTCATGGAAATGTACTGCGGAACTTGATCCTTCCAGAAAATAGGAAGAGGTATTTACTAACCAACATGATCGTAAAGAATGTTTACTTTCACTTCTGCCTCAGCAGATGCGTCCGCTTTGAATGAATTGTAAATTGGGTTCAGAACAGTATCGTTGCATTTTTCGTGTTCATTGAAAAGATAATCTTTGGTTTCATCTTCGACAGAACTTGGGCAAAAAGGTTTTTCGTCGTTGGGCAAAAAACGAATTTCCTCATAATATGGTTCCTTTTCAGTTGTGTTTTCGTTGCTATTTACAATAACTTCAGTGTCTGTGTCAAAGTTACTCGTCTCTTGGTCGTCAAGTTTTTCATAATTATGTTTGGTATCGTCATAATTTGCTTCCAAGTCTCCGGTTGTCTCTTCTTTCGGTAAGTTACTATTCTCACCCGCATTGTTCGGATTGGGACAATGTTTACGAATTTCATTAATTTCTTGTTCTTCTGCGGAATTGACGTGCAAGTCGTCCTTGACAACATGCTCACCATTTTCGTTACGTTCAAACTGTATTTCTTCGTAAATTATACTATCCTCATCGGTGCTTACCTTGTCAAAAACTGGTTGGCTTTCTATGCTTGTAAAGCTGTTCTTGTTTTGCAAGCTTTGTTTGCAAATTATCTCCTCTTTTCCAGAAACTTTCTCGAGCTCTTTCAGCTTCGTCTGTTTCAGTACGTAATTCTTATTTGACAAATCGTTGCCGGGTGAAGTAGACTTCACTGATTCACCTTGGAAATCAAAAGCCCGGTTTTCTGAGCAATCAAGCACTTGTTCACTGTTTGATGCTAACGGAACATAATCATTATTTTTGATTTCTCTTTTCAGTTTTTGTGCTCTGCCTTCGCGCTTTTTTGCAAAATCGACCTTGGCATACAAGTTTTTTTTTCTTGCTAATTTTTTCGTTTTTTTCGTTTTGTAATCATCTCCTGTTTTTTGGTCGGAGGCGGCAGTTGGAGCGGCAGCAATTTCGACTTCGGTTTCTTCTGAATTAGTATCCTTCGTCTCTTCTTGCACAGAATATTGATTTTTGAGTGCTGTCATCACACTCTCGTAAACTTTGGCAGCATCTACATCTATCGACTGCTCTCCAGTGATGGAACACTGGGCTCGTTTTCCCAAATCGCTTGCCCTTGTCAAGTTGCTTTCCTTAACTGCTGCAGTATCGGTGTTTTCGCTAACAGAAAGGAAGTTGCCCTCTTTACAGCAGTCATTGCTATTAGCAGAAACTTCATCGCAGTTTTTGTTTACATCACAAGACGTTACAACACTCTTAACTTCGGTGTCACAGTCGTTTGGTCGTGTTCTACTTTTGCACGATAGGAAAATGATCAAACCAATTAAAATTGCACCAACAATAGCGCCGGCAATGCTTGCTATCAATGTAATGTCCACTCCAACCGGTTCTTCTGGTGACGTATCCGTCGAAGTTGAAAAGAATGTTGAAATGGTGGAAACATTGCTTTGCATAGTGGTGCTTGGCTTAGACACCTTAAGAGCTCACAGCGTATTCTTTCAAATGTGGTATCGATTGAAGAACATTTCCTTTAAGGTCTTTTCGCAGGGTGAGCCCATCAACGGTTAATTCAAAATTTAACAAATTTAGCTCAATTTATTGAAAACAAATAAATCGCAACAATCCCTAAAATGCGACTGCAGGAAGGAAACATGTACAACAAATTGAAAAGTACTATCTACAAAAACTCTTTGCAAAACCATGATGTTAAAGATTTTACGCAAAGTTCTCACCTTAAATCTGCGCTCACTGCAGTTCAAAAGCAATTCACAAAAATTTGCACTTGCGAGTCCTATTGCAAATCTACCTCATTTTGACGTTTGCCTCTTCAAATTATGAGAAGCATCCCTACGGAAAAATGTGTTGTTTTATCCAAAGGAAATGCTGTTTCAAGCCAGAAAAGCTTAGTCTGGTTTTATTTCGTCTTCGAATCATGCGTATTTCGGTTCAAAGCCACCAAAGTGATATTTGACGTATCGGTGAAAAGGATACATTACAAAGATAGACATTGCCACTGCCCATTATTCCAGTTTTGCTGTATTTCATTCGGAAATTCACTGGAGAAATTTTAATGCGGAGCGTTTACTTGTCTTAACAGCTGCTATTTTTCAAATGAGAAAATTATTGAATATTACCATCATTTTCGAGATATCACATCTTCAACATGTCATGGATTTGTTTTTCGTTATAACAATTATAGTAAACGTTTAAGTTGAAAAATCTATTAACCTAAAAATCTTACGTTACGGAACAGCTGTACTGTATCTGTTGATGCTTTTACTACTGTTATAGTCAGTTAAAACAATTGATACAAAAAATTATCGCATTGGTCAGAAAAACTCATAATTACATTGTTTTAATTGTTTCGCAAAGTTTTGTTTCGTATATTCCAAGTATCCAGGGAGATTTCAGTTATCGATTCCATCTACTGCAACATACTTGCAAACATTAACAGTGTATAGTGAAACCTGGCAACTTGCTCTGAACGACAAGAGGGTTTAAGTATAAAAGTTGTTCAGTTAAAATATTTATGAANTTGTAAAATTAAAATTCAATGCGAACAACTAACTCAAGATTAATGCTACAAAATAATTCCATGCTAAAAAGTCTTATATGACTTTGTGATTTTCCACATTTTTTTATATATTTTCAAAAGATTCATTTTTNAAATCTTTTCCCAGTAAATATGTATACTTTTCAAACCCACTTTTTTTCTCAAAGTTGAATGAACACATTTATTTATTGAATCAATTTAACCACAGGGCTCATAGGAATAGAACAAGGTTGAATGTCTTGCAACTACTATCAAGACTACGAAGAAAACACCAATAGGGGTGGCTTTTTTGGTATCGTTACAAAAATATTAACTACTACATTCCAAAGCTACAACCGCCACTAATTACTCAAGGATAAAGGTAACAATATAATTCATCCAGCTGCATTAAATCATTGCAGTTATACTTAAATGTTCCAGAAATTATGTCAAATTACAAGTTTCCTCGGTCCAAGGAGCAAACGCCCAAAAAATAAAAGCAACCTCGGTACGCAAAGGAAAATTTGTTCAGTGTTTACGTAAGAACTAATTATTATAAAGAAGTAAACATAGTACATTACATACCTTAGGCGGTATATTTATACGATGATTTTTCCAAGTGGCTTCACATTTCAAACATTTTTTCTTAATAAAAGGATGGTAGATGCAAACATGTAAATTGCAGTAATCTACCAATTTAAGCAAACAATTAAGCAAATCTTGACACGGGCTTGATTTTATTTGTTTATTGAAAGTTAAGCAACTTTTGCGCAATCAAAGANATCNTCTTCTTTGCTTTGTTTTTTTGCAAATCGGGCAGAAGCATTTGTTGTTGATCACAAGAATTTGCAATAATGTTCAAATTTCGTAATTACCTTCAATCTGCACCGGCATTTGATCTTTCTTGTCAAACATTAACTGAATTAATCAGCTTGAACACAGAGCTAATATCTTACCTCCTTGATTGCGAAATGATTGTTGGCTAAAAATTGAATCGAGTGATTACTCAGATGGAAATGACTTACGCGAGAGTCGGCAAATCGCAACTACTGACGATCCGATATTGCCATGCCAAAGCGAAAGTTGAACAGCCGTGGATTTTATCCTGCAGCAAAAGTTTGCTACCACCATTGACACAGCCTTTCGGACTTTCTCGGAGTAAATATTTGCATCGACCAGCTGTTAAGATGGACTACGACAAAACTTCAATGTGCACATCAGCTTTGACGACTGCGCGAGCCGCTTAAGTGCCTCGTACGTTTTCAGTCATATCTCTGTTACCGACTGAGCCAGAGAGCTAATCGAACCCCTGAAGGTGCGGAAGATTTTCTAGAATCTGCATGTTCACAAAAACATTTGGGCATTTTTGACTTCCAAAATTTGTGAACATCTTTGTAACATCGTATTGTCCTTCTTCCGAGAGTTGCTGGAATGCACAGCGAACGCGCATGTGAAGGTGCGGCTGTTCAAAGCAGCTGCAGCGTCATCTGCTGCTGAGGTATGCGGACGGAAACGACTGGGTGTGGCGAATAATGTCAAAAAATAGACTATTGCCGAAACCAAGAGGGGAAAGATACTGTTCACGAAAGGAAATAGCCTAAAAAGAAAAACAAAGCGGATACTTCTTGCATTCGCGGTCAACAGATCTCGCAGAGAAAAAGCCCAAAATGGAATCTTGGGAGACTTTCGGTTACAAACTAGAATTCAATCACTTCATTAGAGTTTGAGCTAGTTTTTATCCAGTGCTAGGTCGCACATTATATCGGGACAGGTGTTGAACAGCCATTCGATTGTCCCGTCATCAAAAACCGTCAGCCCATGCGCTCTGTCGTGGAATGTGCCTGTGGTTATTATCCCGTTTCTTGTGTTCAGTGGTCACGCGTACGTAATCATTGCATGGCGCTTGCTTGGTTGCCGCGATGCTTCGTGTGTTTGATTATCCGCCGGTATCGCATTATGCGTTGGTTGGTCTGGCGATCGGTCGCAGCTTGGATGCCAGTGTAATGTGTCTTATTTTTGTCTTTTTGAAGGTACTACTGACCTTTCAGTGGTTTTAAGTCACGTTAATAAACTGGCTGTGTTGCGTTGTGCTCATAAAACGCTCCTTGGGGAGGCGGATGGATTGGACAGTGAAGGACATCATGGTCGACGGTTTGTTCTTCTGCCCCACACTCACATGCCGCAGCGGAGGCCATAACTCTTTTGTATAAGCAGGAGCGGAAACGTCCGGCAGCGGTGCGGAGGCTGTTAATTCGGACCCACTGGTCTTG
>JGI24021J15306_10012778_pt1 | contig 10439 bp, 7 predicted proteins | sample Ectturendosymbi1_FD_15306 | JGI IMG/M metagenome (IMG submission 15306) | reverse complement strand
TCACAGTTTGCGGTTCAAGTGTACGCTGATGACGTCATATGTAACGTGTTTATTGCGTCATAGCTGTGTCATCCACTACCAATCCTCCGTCACTACCCCCGTCCTTTCCTACCGCCGACCTTCAGCCTTCGACGTCATCCGATGACGTCACCTCGAGCATATGTAACGTGTTTATTGCGTCATAGCTGTGTCATCCACTACCAATCCTCCGTCACTACCCCCGTCCTTTCCTACCGCCGACCTTCAACCTTCGACGTCATCCGATGACGTCACCTCGAGCAGACCAAGTGACAAGCGGAGGTCGAGCAACCCCTCCAAATGGACCATTCACGACGTCACAATGTATGTGAAAGAGAAAGAACCAGCTTTGCACCAGCATCTTCATCTGCTCGAAAGACACGTAAGTTGAAACGTTCTTCTGCATCACTCTGTTTTCTTCCTACCTTAACCCCACACAAAGCAAGTGGCAACCATTGCAGGACAGAGTTTGGTTAAATTGTCCAGGATGTTTATGGCCCATGGTTTATTCACATCATGACCGACGGCCCCTGCAGAACCTAATGCTCCATTTTGTAGGTTCGTGAGTTAATTTTCCAGCAGGTTTGGCAGAATGCAGGAGGGGTGGTGGGGCTCTGTGTGGGGTTATGTGTGGGGTGGTGGGGTTCTGAAGTGTAGTTTCCATGGAAGTTGAAGGACACGAAAACTTGGTGGAAATTAAAAACTAAGTGGCGTTCAATGAAAGGGGACATTCCCTGTAACAGCCAGCATGGTTGCTACAAAGGGTGTCAGTGCTATTCGTTAAATATTCACGTTGGAGTGACTGTCGAACATACAAATGCCAATCAATGCTCTCATCGGAAGAGAGAATCGAATGCCTGCTCAACACCTGCCTCGAGACCTAGTGCGGTAAAGCAGTGGTTAGAACAACAACTGGTTGCACAAGTGTTGGATGCAACCAGACTCGGTGTAGATCACCGTTGGAAGCTTCCACAGTTGTACGAAAATGTCATGACTTCGGTAACGAAGTTTTAAAAAGTTTTGGAACTGGCAAAGTCATTTTCTTGGGTAATAATTGACACGCAGCATGTGACAACGTTTTTCATGTGTGTGAATGCTGATTGGTTGGGTTATCCACGTGATTTCACACTTCAGTGATCAATCTTGTTGCAGGAGATCGACGGGGCAGCTTTCCTGCTTTTGAACAGCAACAACATTGTCAAGTACATGCAGTTGAAGCTGGGCCCGGCTCTTAAGCTTACATCTGTGGTTGAAGATTTGAAACAAACTATTTCGAGAAAATCGAAAAGGAAGTGACTGAAAAAATAATCGGATTTCCTTTCTTGCTTATTAATTTAATCAAAATGATCATGCTTCAAAATGTTGTCTTTCCTCGGTCACCGTGGCAACCACTGTAACTATGCTGCTGGTCTATTTATTTTTTTTACATGAACTGCTGCTTCGTACGGCATGTACATCATAGCTTTATGATGTAACAGTGAGACGTCTATTGTTACACTTGTAAATACCGCGCACTTACTGTCGCTGTTGTGTCGTCAATCATGTCGCTGTGTGTTGTAACCTACTTCACAAGCTTTATGTCGTCTTGCCCGTTTGTGACGTGGTGTAAGGTACGATCGCTGGATGCGACCTTCGCATTGTTTTCCTTTGTTGCGCCCCCTAGCGGATATCAAACGCAAGGAAGACCGAGTGACCTCATGTTGATCACGTGATGTTGAGTTGATGCTTACCCATCATTCGTTGAACCTTTCGAGCGGGAAAGGTTGATACAAACAAGAAATAAATAAGATTTTGACTTGCTAGCAATGCAAGTCACTAGCATTTGCAAAATCGTGAAAATTTCGGAGAATGGTTGATTTTTTTGATTGGGGGAAGGTTGTCACCTGGTAGGTCGTGAAAGTGATCGATTGTGAGTGAGACCCAGTACTTGGCTGGTGCCAATCATTCACACCAATGTCTGAGGACGCCAAGTAACAGTTTTTGCCGAGCGATAATCGTCACAGATCCCTTGTCGCGTCATAATGTTGCTTTGACCAGGAAAAACTTCGTTGCTACTGACGACGACCAACTGAACATGAACAATTCAAGATCAATATTCTTCTGATTTCTTCGACTTCAAGTGTTTCCGGCTTTTCTCTTCAGTGTTTCCCACGAAAAACCACATTTCATTAGTTGCAACACTGCAAACTTCGGTTGTCCGGGTTCGATTTATATCTGGAATGACTTTATCAGAATTTATCCGCAGGCAGTTTTTTCTAGCCTGACGTCATCTAGTTACCTAAATTGAGCAACAAAGACCCAGTGATAGGATTCGGTGGAAGTCAAACGAATTTCTTAGTGTAATTACATTGACATGTCGACGCAGTAAGCGTGATATCAGTCAGAAATGAACAGCCTGAGTGTGTGGGTTATTACTTGGCTGCGACAGAATCTTAATTGTGGCTTTCACAGAAGTAAAGTATAAACCATGCAGAGGCTGGAAACACATTGGCACGCGCAGTAGTTGTTCATGGCACACCTGGTGGTGTGACAATCAAGTGAAACAGCATCGAAATGTTTCGAAAATAATGCGCTACTTCAGCTTAGAATCCCATCTGTCATGTGCTTGGTCATGACAGGTCTGGGGCTAGCTGGTTAAGACTTGAGCAGATACAGCAGTCCCGTCTCAATAGTGCTGCATAAAATGAAGCAAATCCGGCTACAGAAGTAGCAGTGCCGTGCTGTAGTTACCGTTATCTCTGGAGCAGAGGTGTGCACCCCCCGGTCGGAAGCCGAGTTTTTTGACCCGCCGAAAGGTCCAGATTTTAAAGCAAGCATCACGGTTTTCAATGGATTTTGCCAATCCTCCGTAGGTGGCCAGCGAGTTGTCTAACCCGGAGAGCTTGACACATGCAACTGTGGACCAATCTGGTTATGTGCATTTGACCCGGCAGTGCTGAGTGATGGCACGCCCTTGCTCTAGAGCAGGGGTCTCAAATTGCTTTGTGGGCCACATCAGGGCTTATGAGGTAACCCGCGGGCCGCATTATGCCGCTGACGCAACAATGGCGGTACTTGAACTTAACAAGAAACAGTTTCTACATCTTATTTCCTACGAAAAGTATCATAAATTGTAGGCTCCTGACCCGTAGTCAGGCGCCTTAACCATTGGGCCACAGGACCACGTACGTCGCTTATCATCTGCATGCTTCACCCAGTGAAGAATAATCAGTCATAATTATCAAGCGTCAACCACGTTCTTATCCTTTGTGCTGACGTGCAGTCATGCATAACTTCGAAACAAAGCCCTTGCAGCCGTTCTTTTCAACTTGTCTGATTCATGACAGGATCCGACCACAAACAAAATTTAAAACCTATCAGGCTGTCTGTGAATAGCAGGACAAGATCTCGTGCTTGTTCAACCGATCGCTCAATTTGGGAAAACAAACACGTTCCTATCATCTCTTTGTTGATGAATGCATCACAAAAAGCAGCAATTGATGGGTATTCTGACTTTTCTGTCTGAGAGATTCATTGTCGTTTCTCATGTGAGCACAGGTTACAGAGTGTCATTGGGCGGGTTGTTCCACAGGCATTTATCAGAAAGGCGTTTAGATTTTGTGGGTATTTAGCACGCTGAGTTAATTGGTTGACTTCTGGGATTGCTCAGAACCGAAAAAGGCATTTGAAGTTGAAACAAAAGGCCCAGTCGTACCAAGGATGACGCAAAGATTCGCCGGCAGGAGGTTTATTAAAAGTATTCGTGTTTATCGAAGGTATCTCAGCAGCGCACCATCAACTATTAGCTTGTTACGCCACATTCAATTTGAATGTCATGGTTTATCTCGCACAAGGGCGTACGCAAGGGGGAAGGTTTGGGGTTAAAACCCACCCCTTAAGCTTGATATTTTACAAAAAGTTCGTTATAAGGCGAATGTAAAGGGCTTGATTTTTGCAAAAATAAGGGGAGTGTGTGTAGAAGAATATGTCTATTATGTCAACAAACTTCTCTTGAAAACATGAATATGACGTCGCAAACAGTGTACACAAAACACAAATGTTCACCATATGCCACTGAATCAAACCCCGCCCCCATGAAAATTTTCTGCGTACGCCACTGACTGAAGGAGTACATGCTTAACTTTCAAAATGCTGAAAGGACACATGGTCATCTGTCGGAATGCTGAAGAGGTACATGGTCAGAGAAAGGTTGGGAGTCCCTGGGCTAGAGCAATGGTTCTCAAAATTTTTGATGCCGCTGACCCAGTCACTGCACCTCAAACCGCTGCGAACCCCTTCGTTTTGTCAAAGTTTTTCAATTATTGAGAAATTAGATTTGTTCGCTTCTTAGCGTGAGCACTCCAACCGTCCCGGCAATTAGTAAATTACAGGTTTCTGCCTGCTGCCAATTACCGTCATCCAAATATAATAAAATAAATCAGTCCACTTGCAACATGAACACGTCAGACTACTGTTGTGGTGCGGTTAAGCTGAATAAAAGCTCAAATAGGCAGATAAAATCTAGCGAACCCCTTAAAGCATTCGTGGATCCCAAAGGGCTTCACGGACCCAAGGTTAAGAACCTTTGCTCTAAATAAAATACCTGTCATTTGATCTCGTTTGTGAGGTCTCTGGAATCGCTGGCCCCCCACACCAAGTTGACATGATGTTCACTTGGAATTCTAGAGTTAGTTTTTTAAAGATGCTTGGCACGGCACGAAGTGATTATTATCAATTTACGTAATTCGTGAACTGGGTGCTGCGTTCAAAGGACTGCCGGTCCCTGGAATGTTAACATCGTGACGACTCAGTGATAAACTGCTCTGCCCTCAACTCTAATTTTCTACGAACCACGACCATTTCGTAGCGAAGCAATTTAAGAAGCAGGTCGAAAAAAACAAGACAGAATATAACATAACACGGGTTTATAGAAAAAGACAACTGGTTTCTGTTGTTTAAATTTCTATTTTACGGAGCTTTCTTTTGAGGGATAAGCCCCAGAATGTAGACCACGATGACGGGACTGGCGTTGTAAAAACAAAATTATGACAGAAAGTTCATTGAAAATGTGGAATAGTTTCTGTTTTTTTGTACATGCTTCGAATCCATATGCTCAGACGTGCAAAAGCAATAATAGCGTTCACTTTTTTATGGATAAGAAAACCAGCCCTCCAATAAGCAATATACAAGGTTGGACAACGAAGCGTATCAGTCATCAAGTGCAGTCATGCATGTCGCAACTGAGCCTTCTTCTCTCAAAGGAATGTGGATCGCTTCCTGGTTGATGTTGTTTGTATACCGGCTGCTGTCGCTGCTCGAACGTGACGAACATTTTTTCCTGCATAAAAAAGGCTCGAATTGCGATCTTTCTCTTTTGCTTGCTTCAGTAGTTCAAGGCGATGCAGTCAACTGCAACACAGAGGTCAGCATTTGCGGCGAGGCCCTGCAAAATATTTCAGCACCCTTGAAACTTTCAGCCACACACAGGTATCGGTGTTCAGTCCTGGTTAGGCCTCGATTGCTTCAGTCNTGGAAACTCATTCATTTAGCCCCCCACCCCCTCCGAAAATTTGGTCCATTCCACACGCTAAGGTACTCGTAGTGAGTCACAGTTGGTGCAACTCATTGTGTGATGGAGGTACGCGATCACCAGGGGTGCAGTGGGGCGAGAACGCGTGGGAACGGCGTTCCCACACCTAATTCATGTTTTGCTTTAAATGAGTTTGAAGTTGTTTTAAAATGGCTAGTTTTTTGAGAACGTTCCCACACCTTTTTGTCAGCACTGCATCCCTGGCGATCGCCATCCTTCCGTAGTTTAAATCACTTCTCGTGTTTTGCAATATTCTGCATCCACGGACCAAACATAAGAAGCAAAGAACGCATCCAAATGTTTGCAGCACTTTAGAAACAATTGTAGGCGCACGAGGCGGGGGTTCAGGAAAGGCTCTAGCCCCTCACTTATTTTGCATTACGGGCATTTCAAAAGTCAGATTTGTATCAAAACTGAAATCTTTGTTAAACAAATCTGTTTCTCATTTAAATTCTTTTCAGGCAGGATAAATCTTCATTTGATGTGCCTTTTTATTACTTGGAGAAGTTGAAAAATCTTTGAAAATCTACTTTTAGGGCGTGAGCATATTTTTTGGTCAAAACGCTGTTTTGGACCTCCCTCCCTCTCACGACTATGGTCATAACTATTCGTGAGGCACTGATGGCCATCTCCGCAAATCCTTTGCCATTTGGTTTTATCTGAGATATTCTAAGTTTAAAATTTTTCTTTTCCATTTCAGTTTTCACAATGTCGTCTTTAACAATAAGAAATCAATGAAAAATCTTGTCAAACACAAAGTAGCCTCTTGTTTGGGAATTAACCCTTCAATCCCACACGGCACTGTTCGGCCATAACTCGTCAGCAGACAGAGCTAGAGAGCTGTTCAAACCCTCCGAAGATGTAAAAAATCTTCTAGTTTCGATTTTTAAAAATGTTTGAAGTTTTGGATTTGAACTATTTTGGGGAGGACACCCCACTTGGGGCAGGTTTGGACTTTCTGGAGGCCGCCATCGGGCCCTGAGCCCCAACACCATGAGGCAATTTTTTTCTTTTTTTAAAAACTAGGGAAAAATCCGCATCTCCAGAGTGTTTGATTGGACTCCTAGCGTTTGTGGTTCTAAAGCTATGGCCGAAAATTGATAATTGATTAACCAATTCGTTAGGGATTCATTAGCGGATTATTTGTTATTTTTCGGCCATGACTGGACTAATTTAACATTCGCAGTAAACCTGACATTTTACCTGCAGCACAAGGGCGCCACCACAATCAACACACAGGTTACCACGGCAGCAACTGTTCCCAGCACGCCAGCGATGGTTTTGTTGCTTCCGTCTTCAGAAACTGCAAATGATAATTTTATTTCACTTCATTGTTTCGAACAATCCAAGCAGTTAAGCGCAATAACTTAAAACCTCTCCATATATGGCAGTCGGGTCAGTCGTTTGACTTGATTTGATTTATCGCTGATATTTAGAGATAGATAAACGCATTTTGATGCGTCGTAGGTCAACTAATGTCAGTGTTGAAATCTAATCAATCTTCACTTCAACTGGTAAAGTGAGTTTTTAAATGAGACGCGATCAGATGGGATGACGAGTTAACTTAGAGAAGGTCGCGACAAATACTGTGGATGCATTTTCATATGTGCAACTGAGTGGGAAGTTTCTAATCTTCAAAACATTTGATGAGTCAGGAACAACATATTGGTAATGACGTATATTTAGATTGACGGCTGTGACCAAAAAAGAAAAATCATTCTGTAACCGTGTAGGACGTCGTGCCTCTGATACGAACTTGGAGGACTTTTAAAAAAATATTTTCTGGCTTTCGTTGTTAGTCCTAAAGATATGTCGTACGTTCAACTCAGCAGCGACAAGCAACCTGCATGAGAATATATTTAAGAATCAGCCACATCCGATGAAAACAAAACCTCACTGCCACAGTCGATTTGAAATAAAAAAACATTTGAAATAAACATGATTTATGGTATAACTGAAAATGTCAGAAATATATCGAGAATTACAGGTCTTACTTGCAGGAAGCAGTTGTGTTAGTGTTGTGCATGTCACTGCAATGTGTCGTGAACATTTTATCAAATGCCATTTTTGTAACAACATCGTGGCAGGTCGGCCGTGAGAATGTTGTTACCTTTTCCTTTGTTGTTTTGTAGATTCAGTAACATTCTGTGAAACACCTGCAACTCACGTTCACCCACCATTTGCACATATTAAGCCTTCGCTGCAAACCTTCATTGTCAGCATTTCCAGCGCCGGATTTAGATGGTGGGGGGTCCCATGTGCGGATCGGATATAGAATCCTTAGGTAAGGGGTGGCCGATGAAGTCACTGGTATTTCCACGGATCATTAATATTTATGACGTAATCATGTGACGTCACAATTCTTAACTCAAGTGTAACAAAACTTTATGATGCAGCATGATAATTGATATGATTAGCAATTCGTGAAACTGTAGCGAAACCGGTGACCAGAAGCATCGTATTTACTTGTTTTTTATTTTGCTTGAAAAAAGTTTCTGGGCAATCCAACGTTTTCATCTCTAAACGTCAGTCCTCTCTCAGCAATAAGTTTGACAACAGAAACCAAACATTCTAGAAGCGATTTTCAATTGTTGGCATTGATTGACCTGACTAGCTGGCTCTGTATCAATTCTCCATAGTTACATCTGCGACTACATGCAATCGTGGCATCTTTATATTCCGTTGATTGCTCGTGGCTCCTCAGCGTGCTTCCAGTCACAGATTCCTTTTCTAATAAGGAAATTTAGTCGTATCCGCGCACATCAGTCCACACGTGAAACAATAAACACAAGTTTTTGAAGGAGGAAAACAAAGCCAGTTCTTTCAACGACTTCGGCGTTGTGGTTCTGACGACGAATAAGATTTGTGGTGCATTTCCGTGACAAGTTTGTCTTTTCTGTGTTGTGGAACATCATGTTTTAAAAATAAGTTTTCGTTTTTCAACCAATATTCCCGCATTTTTTTTCGGTACATTGGATGACCAGAGACTGATATATTTGCCTCCGGTGATAGCGTCAGACAACTCATCCATCGTGTTTTTCGATGATACTTCTTGACGTACTGCACCGCTGGTTAAACTAGGTCTATTTTCATCGTTATGTTGATCTAAACCTGTCACAACATGTTCTTTGATCTTCTGCCCTCTTACAGGTTCTACAGAAATGTCTCCGCTGGATTTAACTTCCACTGTAAAATAGTAACTTGGATGTTTCTTGACTTGGCTGCAACATCTTCCTCTAACATTTTTGCCTCTTTTGGTTTTTAATGTCTTTTAGAACCACTTGGATAAGCTCTGCACTTGTAAAGGGGACGATCCCCCTTTTTTTGTCCATGTTCATTTAACTCAATAGTGCTGTCATATTTTCATCGCAAAAAGGGAGGACAATTTATGACTGTCACCAATGTGAGTGTATTATCTACACTTAACAAGTCAAATAACATACAGGCCTATGAAGTAAAACGTTCAGTGCTTCATTCAAAACCCACGTAACAAAATCCCTTTAACTTATTTAGATCATGGATATTTTGCAGATTTCTTAAATTTCCTAAAAATATTGAATCACCTTTCACAATTTTATGAAACTGATTGCAGGAAAGATGTTTTAAATTGCACACCAGCTTTTAGAGTAGAAACTGGTTCAACCAGAAGGGTTTATCTTTATTTTCGGTCTGTGGCTGCATCAAGGAAAAAAATAATTCCATATTACCATAAAGAGCCATAATGTTGAAGCAAAACTGTGCAATCCTTATCAGTTCTTGAAGCGTTTACTGGTTTTGCAAGTTGCAAAAAATTTGTCCATCTCTCATGTTCCATCATTTTACAATAAATAGCATTTGGCTGATACTTCTTTTGCACGAACTCGAACAAGTGTTGGTATTGGTCAAACAGTTTACTTCAGCTTCATCAATAAACACGTTTCTATCAAGCAGATACTATCCACATGTTTCATCTTTTTCCCAATTAGTTGTTTGCAAATGGAGGAATCTAGTCAAAGCATTTGAATTCAGCAAATAAAGTGGTCCATTTAACCAGATGTGAAACACAAGGCTTGTACAATACAGATACACCTGACATGAACGAATCACAGTCATGATCCTTGACTTCGCTGAATTTTCTTAGGGTTGATTTAGCTTGGCTTGATATGTACATCTGATTGTTTCTCCTGAATCTTTGCCGTTACAGTGGCGAAACACGATACAACCTCAACAACTGATGCTTTTGACTTCTCAATATTCTGAACTTGCTCAATAAAAGCAACCAGAAATGATTGCAAATGTCTTAATGTGAACAGAATTCGCTCAAAGATTTTCTAAAAAATCGTTTCAGAACAGCAGTTGACTTGCCGATGGACATGAAGTGTGAATTTGAAGCTGCGTACAATTGAACTATCCTTGGCAAGCTGCGATAAAGTGATAGTCACCTGGTTACGCTAAAAAAAGTTTTAGTACTCAATATCCACAAAGTCACAATAGTCTTTTCAGTCTTTTTTGCGAACTGTGCCAATACAACTACACGTAATTGCGCGGCGCGAGTGCGCGACCGCATTTTGGCACCCCTGGATTCTCTATAATTACTAGAACCTGCTACACTAAGCTGTGTACAATACACTGATCACCGTATTGCGGTTAATCAGCGAAGCTAGTACAGTGTAACGGCGTCAGCAGGTCTGCACTCTAATGCCAAGGTCATTGAGATACTGAAAGAAGATTTACCACTGTTATGTAACGATTAATGTGAAAGCATTCCCGCCTTTTCAGCCGAGAATTAACTCAACCAAAACATAGATTAATTAGACAGCTTTCAGGCCCTCCCATAAACTAAGCTACGCCACCATCTGGTATCTTGTTGCAG
>JGI24021J15306_10012777_pt1 | contig 10440 bp, 3 predicted proteins | sample Ectturendosymbi1_FD_15306 | JGI IMG/M metagenome (IMG submission 15306) | reverse complement strand
AACTGCTTTACAAAAAGTAACAAATTAAATTTTGTTACTTACAGTTTCTTCAACCTTGTTTTGAGTTCAGTGGCGTACCGAGGGTTTCGCGCGCCCGGGGAAAAAGTCTGTTTAGGCGCCTCCACCCAGCCCGTTCGTCATGGGAGCACAGACGCCAAGAGTGAGTTGGGTGTAAAGGGGCGTCGTTAGCTGACTCGAGCCCCGCGTGAATTTGTTTCTAGACCCGTCTGAAAGCTTCATGTGAATGTGACGTCACAGAATTAATGTCAGAACCCTGGAAATCGTCAACCAACTGAGAGTCAAAAATTTAATGGTTTCGCGTGCAGCTATTTCGATCACGACTGTACATCAAACTGTTGTATTGCTACATTCCAATCTGCGGTAATACATTCGAATTGCAGCAACTAGTGAAACAAAATGTAAGAAATGATCAAAATGGTAACAGAAAATGAAAATACTGCCATGTGATTCTTTGCTTGTGATCATGTAACTTAAAAGACAAAGTTTTCTTGTTTTTGCGGCTGTAAATTTTTCGATTATTTCGTCAAAAAATTGATATAATTTAAATGTGTCGCATGTATCGGCCAAGGAAATATCTATGGCCAGTGACGCTGCGTAAGATGTCACAGGTTAACAATGTGGTGACCTGGATTTCGACAATAATGTCCATTGAGATGTTCAGTTTGTAGGTCGAATTTAAGGCACATGTAGCAGTCAGGGTTGCGGAGCCGGAGTCGGAGTTGTAAGGAGTCGGAGGTTTTTGGGTGGAGTCGGATTCCTAAGAACACTGGGAGTCGGAGTCAGAGTCGGATTTTTTTTCCGACTCCGACTCCAGATGTCCAACTGGATCATTTTTGCATCACACTCTTAAATTGGGAATTCCTTTTAAATGGTACAATTTCTTTTGAGTCTTCTTTGAAACAGAGATTTCTTGCTGTGTACCACGCTTTCCATTGATTTTGACAGCCAAATTTCATTTCTTTATGTTAAGGAGTCGGAGTCAGAAATTTCGGAAAGGTCGGAGTCAGGAGTCGGAGTCGGAAATTTTGGAAGGTCGGAGTGGTATATGTTACCTCCGACTCCGCAACCCTGGTAGCAGTAACTGAAAAGCTCACAATTATGACTAATATACTCAAAGCTGTTGTAATTGCAGTTAGAATCTTGCAAAAGTATTCAGCATTTATTTGAATATCCCATAAATAAAAATCATGATAACTACCTTCAAAACCACATCATATCTATTTGAACACGAAGTGTGTCAAACCATCAAAGCTCAAACAATATTTCCTAAAAATCAGATCTGCTGTCGTAACAGCACGCTGTACACCATAGGTTGTCAGGTCCACATGGACTATAAACGCGAAAACGCTCATAAAATGATGCTAAATTACTTCAAAAGTTCCAAACAGGCCAAAAGCTATCGCGTTTGAATTACCCTGATGAGTAATGTCAATAACACAATGTTGATATAGAACCAAATTTACTGCTTATGAATTAATTAATATGTGCTAATCTCAAAAAGTACCATTTGCTTTCATAGAAAATGCTTCATAAGACACATATAAATGCTTGAAACAATAAAATGCAGGTTATTAAAATACACACATACACCATGTCATAGATTTTAATTAATTTGAATCTGGAGTCGCGTGTGTTAATATGTCAAAATTCTAGTGTCGCGTGTGTTAATATGTCAAAATTCACAAAATGTCCATTGCAAAATGCATGCACAGAAAACTATTAAGATTTCCAGGTTCAGGTCGGCCAATTACTCCAAACCGTTAGTCAAAATATGCCAAATTGCTTCAAGAAATGCCAAACAGGCTGAACAAATCTCATAGTTTGATCTCAAAGCAACCAGGTTTCAAATAACGCCAAACAACGTTGTTTTTCTGTCAACACCATTAAAAAAGGCCAAGAACATGCCAAACTATGACATAGGAACAGCAATTTCTCATAACAAACCACTTTATAAAGCATAGAATGAGAGCAAAGTCGGAAAGTTCGCAACCCTGGCTATCTGAGAGCTTTGTGACGCAACTGTGAGACCACCTGCGGACGCTCATTGTTGGAGATTGAAGCTCCGCCTAAACGTCACTAAGGTTCGTACCTGCTCGCTTTGTGAATCTTGATGATCTTGAGGTTTCGCAGCTGAGTAGTACCCATTCAACATTTTGTAAAACGTAACTATTAGCATCTGCTGACATTTGATATTTCGTAATTATTACGTAAATTTTCGACGTCAATTTGGAGCCTCCAAAATGCTGCGCCTTGGGCAGATGAAACTTCTTGCCCCCCTAGCTACGCCACTATTTGCTCCTATAAGCGTAGCCAGGGGAGACAAGGAGGCCATGCCACTCTAAATTTCTAACATATCTTCTCATTTTCTTCTTTGCGGGGCGGTGCCCCAAAAAAATACTGTTGCTCGCTTAAACCACTCCCCAAAAATTTTGTTCTGGCTACGTCACTGTTTGCCCTCAAAAATTTTGGTCTGGCTACGTCACTGTTTGAGCCCCATACAGACATCAACTTCAAAGCTACATCAACACAGCGCGCTTACCTAATGCATTAATCCAGGGCTTTTGCGCTAGCACCACTAAGCATTACGACAAAACTGTGGTATTGTGACACAACACGAGGGTCAGGCATTGTAGGCATTGTAATAGAACAAGAACACTCCTCCCTTGTTTGGCGAGGCGCTATGCCACATAAAACGCTGAGTTCGTGATAGCAATAGCAGAGTAACCCTGGTCGAATGGGAAATGTCTATACTGTTGTGCGGAGAGCCGTCGCTTCGACTCTCGCATTGGTTGGCTCAGGGCGGGCTGCAACAAACTGCTCCCATCGTGTCGGACTGTCGGTGCCTGGAAACACCCATTGAAGGTCGTCTGGGGCTTGTCAAAGGAGGAAATAATGTGGTGAGCTGATACACCGCATAAAAAAACTGAGCTCGTGACAGCAATAAAAGAGTGACCTGGTCGAGTGGGGAATCTTTATTGCTGTTGTGCGGAGGGTCGACGGTTCGGCTCTCTCATAGATATGTTCAGAGTGACGCAGCGTTGCGGCTGCAACATTTGCCATATCTACAAGACCTCGTCCTTCTCACGCTATGGAAAAGGATAGTCCGGTCAAATTACTTAAACTTCTGTGGCCCATTCTGACTTTAGGAAACTTCTTTAATGGCCACTAGTGTGTGATGGGTTAAACACAATGCTCCAGTGCAGAGACGAAGGAATAGAACGTTTGTTAGTCCTCGAAACACCAGCAGTCAGATACCGTACCAGTTGAGCAAAAATGTTAATTCATGAAAAAAAAGATTTGTTAGACTTTTTTAGAGCCATGGATCTCAGAAGGTTTTTGCAGTGGAGCCAACAACAGTGAAGTTTCAATTTACCAACACCGAAACTAAGAGAAAAACATTTTTATGCTAAAAAAGAGATAGAAAATATCAAATTTCAAAATCCATCCAGGGATTCCAAAACCTCTCCGCCCCTTTCACGACCAGTGGCGAAATAAAGAGGGGCAGGGGAGATATCTTCCCCCGGACGCCGCATTTTTGGTGGCGCCAAATCAAGTTCGGAATGCTATGTAAAAATTACGAAATGTCAAATATCATCGGATGCTAATAATTGCCATTTACAAAATGTATTGTATGGTTTCGCAGCTATATGACAATTTAACGGCAGAAGAAAAAACATTCAGAACATTTGATAAATGACCATTTTCTTAGCAGTGGCACAGCGAAAGATCTTGCGATCATCTGGTGCAACTGCACCAATGTCGAATGCCAACGGCTGGTACACAATTGTGAAATCCCATTAAGATCACCAAGTTTCACAAAGCGACCAGTTACGAACCTTAAAGCGTCTGACTCCAGCAATCAGCATCACATGTGGTTTGATTCACACCTGCGTCCAGAGTCGAATTTTCATTTTCAGGGCCCTGGGTATTTCAAATTGGGGGCCCTTCTGGAAGGTTTGCGACAACTGATGTCATGCAAATTAGCACTGCACGTGCTCGTTACATTCACTGAACAAGTTGTTTCAGTTCAAAAACCTATTACTTTATTGTGAACTTCCTCAATATCAGGAACAAAAACAGTCGCAATGAAACTAACGAAAAAGGCAGCGGTGAAGTTATCTCACCTCATTCACATTACATACTTATTGAGTACCTCACTGGCCTCGTGTAATTTGAAAAATGGATTCAAACATTTTGTTCCACACATGATACGTCACAATAACCAACTCTTAGCGCCGTGCAATGAGAATGCTCATTGTCATTAACTTCAATCTTTCGCGCTCATTCTTCTACAAGGATCTTTTGTTAGCGGCATATTAAAAAAATCTGCGTTGAACCAAAACAAAAATACAACTATAATTACTTACAGAAATGCTGGAAATTGTCCTTACTCCCAAAAATTTGGGGGCACCTCAAATCGGGGCCCTAGGCTGCCTTTTCAACCTAGTGGTAAATGCGCCCATGCCTGCATCATTACTCACAATGCGTTCAGATAGCCAGTGTTGCGAACTTTCCAACTTGGTTCTCAATATATGGTTGCCGTTGCGTCACAATGGCATGGGAAACCAGCATTCACAGTGCATGGGGTATGCCAGTGCCACTGAGCTTTCTTACAGAGCAACGATGAACGGTGTGTTGTTACAAGTACAACCAGTGCCGGATTAAGGTAGCGGGGGCCCTGTAGCATATTACCAGCGCGGGGTCCTAATTTAAAAATACACTTGAACAAAATGAAGAACTCTCAAATCACATATCATGTGGGCATCCATGTGACTACCATTAGGCCTACGCATACTGAATTTCATAAATATGAAAAACCTGGTTCTAAATAACAGCTGGCATATCGGTCTACGTATCTTTTTACCAAGAAGAAATACATTACTATCTGTACAGCTTACAAGTACAGAACAGAGACAGACCTAATTAATGCTTCCAGACTCATCAACAAATTTGATCATAGCTATATTTAGAGTGTAGTCACAGCATAAGTATAGAAGTCGGTTGTCAAAAGCAGCAAACCTACTGCCTTGATTTGTCGTAGCAAATTGTTTATGATACTGGTATAGTATCTATTTCACATAGACGTTCATGCTCTATACTCCTTAGAATTAAGCTGTTCAGCTTATTTTGTTTAATCGTGATCCTTTGTTCATTCTACCATCTCAAGTTTAGAAAATGATCGTTCTCCACTGCAGTGGCGTAGGAGCACAATCTGCCGCCCCTGGCCCTAGCAGAAAATGCCGCCCCCTGGTGCGGGCAGTGGTGTTATATTTATGACGTCATCGTGCTCAGTCAACCATGGTACTGCTTTTCAATTTTTCCCTAGTAACAGTGGGAGATGGGGCCTCACAAGTCGATTATCCTCGGGACCTTGCATCAGCTAAATCCGACCCTGCGTAAATGAAATGAGTTAAGCAAAACAGGGCTATGTTGTGTCAAGAAATGAGGCAAAAGCACTCTTTGACGAAGTTAGTTCTAAACGGAGAGGTTTAGAGGATGACATTCTCTCTGCTTTTCTGCTTCAATTGCCACGTTGCATCGTCTGTTTGCTTTATTTCCGCTGTATAGCTAACCGCCTGATATGCTGTAGCTCGTGCGACTAGAAAGAGGAGGCGGGGTCAAAGGTAAAACGCGAGAGCAATCTGCAAGGAGATAGCAGTTTTAACGATTTGCAAAATATGCTATTTCTTGTCTCTTCCCTTGCGCAAGCTGCAAAAGAGCAACTGACGTGTTCAGCCGGTCCGGTGTTCACATCTGTACAACTTTCTGGGTCGAGTTAAATGTGAATGAAGTTTACATGTCACAAAAGACTTTTTTCGTGGCGATTGTTGCACATATCCAATGATGTATTAAAAAATTGTGCCCCCTAGTGATTTTGACCCCCCTGCTGCGAAATCCTGACGACAGGCCTGATTGTAGTAAACGTTACTGCGATTAGTTGGGTGAATTTTAGGTCATTTGAACGACATAAGACTAAAAACAATTGGTACACAATGTTTTCCATTACTGGGTGCCCAGCGTTGCAACACAGCGCTCACATTTTCTCAACAAAACCTGCGTACATTAACGCCCTGAGGTAAACAGCCTTTAAGTCATTTATTAGCATTCTCCACCGGATGAGCGAAAGTATTAAGCAAGTAAGCAACTCTCCTTTCCTATCAATAAAGCATAGAGCAATAGCTTAGCTACTGTAGAGCTTTCTGATTAACTGCGACAACTAGTTGCTCTGCTTTAAAAATCTCAGTTGCAACAGTAGTGGCTGGACTTTGACCAGCGAATGATGCTGTTTCACAGGATTACCAGATCTACTTTTTGCCAAGGGGCCAAATCTAGTCTAGAAAAGAGTAAAAAAGCCAAATGATCTAGTCCAGTAAAGGGGCCAAAAAAGGCCAACCAATTTCCAATTTTACCAGCAGTTACAAAGTCATGTTAACCCATACTTAGCAATTTATTAAATGACAATGTTCCTCAATCACAATTGTAGCTCACCAGCAAAACAAGTAGCCTACATGATAAAAGATCGCAAGTGAACTTAATTTACATGTGTAGTCATAAACGGAGGTAAATTTACCAGCTTTGATAAGTGCAAAAGCGATCAACAACAATCTGAACAAAACCAACACGTGCCTGATGCTGCAGCTTGCTAGAGTAGACGCGTTTCGTGCACCACCTAAATAACAGTAAGTTGGATAACGTAGCAATTCTCACTGCTACCGCTACAACTGCAGCAAGTAACAGTTTTTTTTGTTTTTTGTTAATTTTGGTGACGGCAATTTGAGGAAGGCCGAAGCTTGAATTGTGCTTCTTGCCGGGCCGGTTAATGCAAACACTCTTGCCCAAGGAGCGCTACGGCAATTCACTCGAAGTGGCCGTGCGTGGATCGAACACCACACCTTCCCGTTGAGAGGCGGACACTACCACTGATCTATTTCCGCCCTAACAGGTATTGTGATGAACATACTTTCATATTAACTCAGAAAATCTAAAGGCCAATCTACACTGGGAACTTGCTGGGAGTTGCCAGGCGTAATCCTTTTTGTTTTGTTGCGTTTGTTTTCTTGCGTCGGGTAATTCTGCGCTTGTGCACGGCTCAGCACGAAAACTCCTGGACGCAATAAAACAAACAAAGAATCGTGTGCGACTACTCCTGGCAACTTCTCAGTGTTGATTGGCCTTAAGGATCCTAACAAAATTTTCTAATCAAAAACCTTCAAAACAGAAATTTGGTGAAAATCTGCAATCAGTTAGTGAAAAAATATGGCTTCTCAGACAGGTCCCAGGGTGGTCAGATCTAATTCTTGCAAAGGGCCACTTCTGTAGCTAACCTTTGAGATCTGTATCATTGAAACCATTTTACATTATAATTGCTGTGTGCTGTGTACCACTTCATCTTTTTTCTGTGGACTTGCTTCACTAGTACCTCTGTCACTTGAACTCATTCCACCTAGCTACTATTTACAGCATATACGGTGTTAGTTGCTTGTTCATTCTTCTTGCTGAAGACTAAGCTACCTTGATAAAATAATATGATATCTTAAATCACCGCCACGAAGTTAAAATCCTAAAAACCACAGATCTTCAGAAGAAAAACCCAGAAAGACATTGAAAACCCAGATCTGGGGCAAGACCACAGGTTTGGGGCCATACTGACCAAATCATTTTGAAAGTGCCAATAAAGTAACGCAATATATCGCACAGATCAACGTTATGCAAAAATAGGTTTTAAATGCCATTCATAAAAATACAATCAAGCAATATATGAAAATTGCTGCAATAATGCCTCATTGCTTGAGTGACCCCATAACGTTGCAAGTAACTATAAAACACTTTAGTAGTCTAATGTAAAAGCATTCAATTGAATACTTTCGCTTAATTGCTTATGGCAACAATAGCAAAATAGTGACTTCTTGGACTGAAAAAATTCCATACATATAATCAGGGGTGGATATTAGGAAAAGCGAATGAGGCGGTCATCTCGGACCGCCCTTTTGAGAGTTTCGCACGTAGTTTTTGGAGTGCGAAACTTAGTTTGTTCTAATTCTGAAGCATGTCATATGTTTGTCAAAATAAAGCAAAAATCATGTGCAAATGCGCCAAAAAGGCCTCTCAACAAATTTAATGTGTAGACAAAGAACAAATTGAAATCAAATGTCTCCAAACAGCTTACAATGCGAAATGTATTTTTTCACACTGAAGCGAATTCCCAAACAAAATGAAAAATTCGACTTGTTTCAGTGAATAAAATTTCTGCATAACATGTGTAAAATATAGGGACACCTTTCTGAGAGTTTGCCTGGGACACCTAAATTCTAATATCCACCCTTGCTTTTTCTAATATCCATCATGTAGTAAAGAACAAACTTAACACAAATGACCGCGGGACCCGTAGCAATTGCTACATTTGCTGCTATAGTTAATCCGGCTGGTTACGACAACAGATGTGATGTTTAGGAAAATTTTTGAGCTTTGATGGTTTGACAAACTTCATTTTGAGATAAACCTGATGTGGTTCTGAAGGTAGTTGAAATGATTATTATTTGTGAAATATTTAAGTAATGCTGAACACTTTTGCAAGATTCTAATTGCAACTGGGTAACAGCGAACAATTTAGTTACTGTTGCGTGCGTTTCCTAGTGATTCGACCAGTGAACTGGACATTTATCTGGACATGCTTGTCGAAATTCAGGTCACAAAATTTCTATCCTAGATGTTCTCACGTTTGTCACTGGCCATAGATATTTCCTTTGTTGACACATGCGGCACATTTAAATTATATGAGCTTTTAGCGAAATAATTGATAAATTTGCAGCAAAGGCAAGAAAAGTTTGTCTTTGAAGTTTGATAATTACAAGTAAAGCATTGCATCGCAGTATTTTTTATATTTTCCGTTAACTTTTCAGGGTATTATATCCAAATAAAGGTTTTAGGACTTTGCAAATTTGTATTTCTCTAGTAGTTTTGTATAAAATCATTTGTCTTCACTTTTTCATATGCATGCTTCTTTCTGCATTTCTCTTACATGTATTCGAGAGTCTGTTTGTATAAAATCATCTGCCTTCACTTTTTCATATGCATGCTTCTTTCTGCATTTCTCTTACATGTATTTGAGAGTCTGCCCTCAGTCAGTCCTCTTTGACGTTTTAGAATTCAAAATTGTGGGAGTGTATGCTGCACAATCAGTGGCGTAGTCAAACCAAATATTTGGGGCGCGCAAAATGTTTGATTTTGAGCGAGCAACAGTATTTTGTTTGGATATCGCTTCTCAAAACACAATATGAATAGATATGCTAAACATTTGCGATGTGGGCACCCTATGGCTACCCCTATGTGCAGGACCCACTACAGGTCGCACCAGCGGTGACTCTGAACAAACCTGAGGAGAGAGGTAAACAAGTAAGCACAAGTTGCAACTCTGGCCAAATTTTATTCTGTGTTATCAGAGGATTTTTGTGCCAATGAATTCTGTCGTTAAAATTCATGCAGAGTTTGCAGATGGTTAGGGAGACTTTTTCCTAGTTCTTGCATTTACTGTCACTAGTTGCTGCAATTCCAATGTAGCAAAGCAATTTGTTTTGTCTCAACACAACAGTTTGAATGTTCGATCGTGGCCGAAGTGGATCACGCAAAACAATTAGATTCCTAATTCTACAAAAGCTTATTAGTTCCAAGATCCAAAGGTCATGACGTCAATTCCGGGACATCACAGTCACATGGATTTTTCACACGGGTCTAGAAACAAAGTATGCGTGGCACCAGTGGCACGAGCCAGTGTCGATGCCCTTTTATTCTCAACTCACTCTTCGAGTTTATGCTACCACGAACGGACTGGGTGGGGGGGCCAAAACTGACTTAGTCCCTGGGCGAGGGAAACCCTAGGTACACCATACCTCCCGATGGCCATGTTTAGAGCTAGCTTTTTCTGTCCAGTGCTTTGGCTTTCGCACTTTTGAACTTGGTTTTACTTTTGTACAGCGCAACTCTTGATGTGAACTCATATTAGCGTTTATTGCATGCTTTTATAGCAGGGATGTGAAAGCGGAAGCTGGAAGCGGTGGAAGCGGTCCTTTTTCTGTGGAAGCGCGAAAATTCTACAGCTTCCACATACGTTATTTGACTTGAAGAGTAACTTAACGAAAAAGTTTTGTCCATTTCCCGATGTGGATTAAACGGTGAAGTTGCATTTTAAGTCTGAATGAACGTGCGATATCAGTAGACCTACCATACCTCCCGGTTTGACCGGGACTGTCCCGGTTTAAACATCTGTCCCGGTATCCTGCCCCGATTAGCAAAATGTCCCGGAATTTCACTTCAGTGAAATTTTCAAAATGAACTCCAACCTGATGATGCATTGTTATGAAATAATTCCGCTCAATGGCCATTTGTAAAATTGGGGGCTTATTGTTGCGTCATTTTTCCATT
>JGI24021J15306_10012775_pt1 | contig 10440 bp, 10 predicted proteins | sample Ectturendosymbi1_FD_15306 | JGI IMG/M metagenome (IMG submission 15306) | reverse complement strand
CAGAACCGTCGCCAGCAGGAAGTCTTCAATAGTGGGGGATTTACGTTTGTGCAGGGGAGCTTGACATTCTGAAAATGATAAAACCACTGATTTGGAGTGTTTCATATTTGAATTTGGGGGGATTGTAGCTTTGTTGGTGGTCTAAGCCCACCAAAGCCTCCCGTGGCGACGGGACTGGACAAAACAATAGGCTATAAACTGGCTGTATGTCGTGATAGCTGTTTTCCGAATTGTAAAAAAATCGTGGCGAATGAAGTTACTTTCGTAGGTTTTTGGGGGAGTGATCGCCCCAATCACTCCCATTGGATCCGAAACTGCCGGAACCTGATATTGCATCCATTTCTCAGAAGATGTAACATCAGATTTCACAGTTAACTACATCATTTTTAAAGTCAACTAATGTATGGTTGAGAGTTTTGATGCTGTCTGATTGTTGTATTCACCTAATTTCTTTACCCACTACAGCACAACAGCATTTTGTTTTGCGACTAATTAAAGCGGGTTTCGCAGTGCTCTGTTCTGAATGCAGGGCTAAGTTACAGTGCGTTGCTATCTCATCCGGCCTTTGGCATGGTCTGACTCGTACGTGAACTGCAAATGAAGTAACTCACATGTGCACATGTGTTTAGTCAACCGTTAAGTGCAATCGACCAATAGAGTTTGCGAATGTAACGTTATCCCTTGCGCTCATCGCGAACAGTCTCCCAAACAATGTTCTGTATCCGTTTCTTCGGAGCTCTGCTTTACGCAGCTAATGTGCCTACCGTGCAAGTCTTTAATGAACTTCGTGTCTGACTCATGCTATATAAGCTGATACAGCTCGTCTTTGGAAACCTTGTTTCTTCTGGCCTAGTGTGCCTTTTTGATCCCCTGAAATGGCCTAGTCGTCCGAAAAGTTTGTCGACCCCCGGAAAGGGTTTTCAACCCTGTTTTCGTGGTAGCAACATGGGTACGTTCATGACATGTTAAATACTAAGCATTCGAGCAATGGATAGAACGATTTCGTAACAACTGCGAATTACCTATTTTCTTGGTCATGTAATGTTCTGGTCATCGCGGTGTTGTCAGCCATTGCGTATTCTGAGCTGCTGAATAATGTCTCTGAATGCTGATGTCTGATGAACTGCCATTTCATTACACGGGCGTCTCGTCGCATTTCCAAAGCAGAAAGTCAATCTCGCTAGCGTTGACCCAGCTTCAGTGCAACGTGATTGTTTCTTATTAGTGCGACGGTGCTGTTTGTAAATTGCTTTACTGGACGAAGGTAAAATATTTACCGAAATTTCTTGTCAATAAAGCTGCATGATATCAATTTTTCTGGAAGTAGCCTCAGTCGAGGGTGTTGCGAATTTCTTGCAGGTTTGATGCAAGCTTTAAAATGTCTGCAACGCCTTGGATAAAACCATCATGCTACTACTATTCCATCAAACTTCGCTGCAAATGTATTTTCAAATAACCAAAAGAAAAATGAAATGAAAATGCTGTGGTTGTCGTTGAAAAATAGTTTACTGCAGATGAGGTCAAAGAATATTGTTGTAATGTNTTTACTAAACGGAGTTGAAGGTGTCTCTAATGTGCTGTAAAGTTAAGATTGACCAACTCTACTGATATTTATTGAAAGTTGACAACATTGAATGTNTCAACTGCAAATTCGTTGTCATCACTTCGTTTGTATACTGGCCCGATTCACAAAAAAACTCAAAATTCTGCACTCTACCGATGAACAGAAAGATTGATCGAGTAATAGTATATCAAAGATCTTTTGAACCCTCCAAAGCGTGTATTAAAAAAACAAAAAGTTTGTGAAAATAGCGCGNGACACCCAAACCCTGCATTCCACGTCTGTTTCACATACCTTGCATTTGTAAGCGCTTCAGCTTTATAACAAGACACNTACCACTCGTTTGGGTTTATTTTTCTTTGGTTTGCATTTTTCTGAAACCATTAATTGTGTAAATTTTTTACGTTTAAAGGTAACGAGAATCTAGAACCGGTGAAAACCATGAAGCTGGAAAACGTGACCTACGATGTGCGGGTCCTGATTTATGCGGATTTGGAAAATTCATCTGAAGCGCCGACAGACTGTGACGGCATAGTCATCGTTTATTCCGTCACTGACAAAGACTCTTTCACGTTTGCCAAGACCCAGGCTTTTAAAAAGTTGCATGAACGTTTGGGCGCTGTCGACCGTGGACAAAAGAACGGCACAGGCGACGCGGACGTCGACGATTCGGAAAAGGCTCAAAAGGTTGATACGAAAAGTGTGGAAGTGGCGGAAACCCCAACACGTCAACCGGAAGGCGTTGGACTTCGTGTACCTTTGCTACTTGTTGGCAATAAGGTGGATGAAGCTCAGCTTGCTCGTCAGGTGAAAACCGAGGAGGCTGAGGCGCTGTCGGAGGAACTTGGCTGTGTCGGTTTCTACGAAACTGCAGCGATTTGCAACGCCAACGTTCCGAAAGCCTTTCAGTGTGTTCTTGATGAAATTGTTAAGACGAAACAAACTGAACACAAGCCAAAAGACTCAAGTTCGCGCCCGAGTTGCTGCGTCATAATTTGAATGACTGGCGGATTCACGACCTTTTTTGCTGATGCAACGAGAGTGTCAAATCTTCTCTGGCGCTGAGCCTCTGTACAGCGTTGCTGACTTCATGAACTCGGTGACTTGTGCTCTTGTTTGTATAAGTGTTGTGCATTGTCCCGGTTACGCTGTTATTATTGGACTTGAAGAGTTTTACTTTAAAGAAAGTACAATTTTACATCTTTCTGCGGATTTCGAACTATTATCTGATGTATTAAAGGCTTCAGAATTGTTGCAACTTTTCTATCATGTCCTGATAGATGCAGACTTGNGCAACTAGAAATTTTTCAGTTTTTCTTAATGAGATTCGAATTGAAATTAGTGGTACTCAGCGTTTCGAACGTACANTAGNATTACCGAATTCACGAAATCTAGAAATTAAAACTTAACTCCCAGCTAGAATTACATTCAATCAAGATCAATGTAANGTCTATTCATGAAAAATTCATTCGCATAATTACGAGAATTGCAAAGATCCGTAAACCAAGATTGGTGCGTATCGCGCTGTACAATTCGCCTGCGTGGCTGAAAACGTGTTCCAACGGAGCCGGTGTTGGTGTCAAACGTTGGCATTACATACTACAGTACTACTGTTCGTCACAATGCCTACTATGACTGAATGGCTGGTTTAAGTGATGTCATTGCGGCATGGCGCTTTCATCTTTTCGTTGCACTTTCTTTGTTCGGGGTGCATTCTTATATCACTTACTGAAAAACGCTGATGGGCGTAGTAACAATTTTTGTAAAACCGGAAAGTAGATTAGAAGTAAAGTTAGAGCACAGAAGCCTTTTACGAATTAGATTATAATTACCGGCATTTCACTCTAATTCATCTAATTAGAAAACTATGATTATTTAGTTGTCTAAGTCTGGATAGATGTGGGTGAAGTAAAAGTGAAATATGTTTTGCTCGAATCCTATGACAAAAGTAAATTTGGACTGGTGCTGTTGCAGCTTAAGCTGTTTACTGAAACAGGTGCAACTGATTACTCAAAGAAAGTGGCAGTGTGAACTTTTTCCATGGCTATCTATACTACATGTGTCAAACTGGTGGCCCGCCGGCCAAATGTGGCCCGCCATGTCTTTTTATGTGGACCGCGAAGCTTTAAATTTTAAGCCTCAGCTTGCATATTTTTTTGGAACTGTAGTGGTTTTATACCTGTTTACAAAGGCGAACGACGTTTTTTGCCATGTTATAACTTTGCTATTTTAGTCATCTTGCTGACCTAACATCTCTCTTTAAAAAAGTTATTCAGTTTTAAGGCTCCTTTCANTGCAAAGCTGAATAACCATTATTACGTCACAGAGACGCATTAGTGCAGCGTNGATGATTGTGGTAAATTATGTTACAACTGGCCCTTTGAGGGCAACCATAATGCTGGTATGGCCCTCAGTGAAAATGAGTTTGACACCCCTGATCTATACCATTAAGACGTAAAGCTTTCAGTTCGTGATAGTTCTAAGCGTTTTTTCTGTATGTCTTTATGTTGCTGTATTAAAATTCCCGGGAAAAAATCAGTTTGACTGGTTGAAGCAACTCGCTTGCTGGTAGAGTTTGCTGCTGATGTAATGAAGACTTCACAATAACTCGTGCATTGGGAAACACAATGCTCTTTCATGTTTGTTTACATTTGAGTTACTGCGTTGTGGGCCGTGCGTGCTACGTGGTAATGCGCATACTCGAAGTTCACTAACATCAAGGATGACATTATTTGTGGTGCGTACAAGCAAGGCCACCTGTCTTTAAAGGTGGCCTTGGTGCAAAGGTACTGGTTGGAAAGAGAAAGTCATACTTGCAAGACGCTTCAAACAAGGTACATGCGTCTGTAAGTGAAATGCTGACGCTTCATTTTCTGCTTGTTTTTGTTAGTTCTCCACGAAAATGTCTTTGATTGCATTCATGTTGGACCAAAAAGCACTTTCATGATAAATGCTCACCCATACTTTGATCCTGAAGCGTCTAAAACATAGCAAGAGCGCGAGCTGACAGCGTTGTTTTTTGCCGGTAGAGTTAACAGTTTTTCTATTTTGCTGAGGGGTGCCACATTCTTTTCCTCAATTATGACATAAACTCCGCTTTCATGCGTTCTGAACAGACGCTTATAATATTCTTGCAAAGTTAGTTTATTACACTTGATATTTCTCTTGCTGAAGAGCTGATAATTCAAAGTATTGGCAGTAGGATGGATACTTCTTATTCTGAAGAATTCCTTTACCGTCACAATTTCTTTGTCCATGCCTGATTTTGGCTTAGGTTGCAGTTCAAACCACCAGGGCATTTGGAGAGGATTAAAATGTTCCCCATAAGCCAAGCATGAATGGTTACTTGAATACAACTGGTAAAAGCAAAAGTTGGAATAAAGGTGATAAAAGTTGCAAAACGGTTTTCAAGTTCTTTCAACTTCCGTGAAGAAACCATGTATCAAAATTATTCACTTGGAAGTTTTCATTGGTGACGATTTCAGGATAACACAGGCTGCCAGATGCAACCAATGAGAGAAACAAGTTAAAAAAGAGAAGTGCTCATTGTAAAGTAGAAAATTACCGCAGTAATAATTCATCGGCCTCAGCCTATCATCCAAATTTGGTTTGGTCGCTATGCTGTCGGAGTTGCGTATTTCCGATGCAGCACAAGCCCGCCATACACGAGGTGTTGCTGAGTAAGAACATGCCACTCGTGCGGATGCTCTATTTCGTCATACTGCGAGAGAACGGCAAGGATTGCACGAAATATATCCGGTGTGTATACAATGATTTACAACTCAATTCCTTTTGTTCAGCTGGTTCAAAAAATTTTGGTTGGAAACTACGAGCCTACTATGCGCATTTGCGGCAAAAAAATATTTATAATTAATTTGCACAATCTGCAAATGCTGTTCATGTTGTGAATTAAAAATAAGTTTCCAGAATGTCTAGCCCCCTGCACAGACATGAAGGCCCCAATGGAAGACTTTCTGGCGACAGTTCTGACGAGGCCCGCAGACACGGGGACATTCGGGTGCAGTTACCCCAAAATCTTTTTTGTGCACCCCAAATTTCGTTGTGCTCAGAAAAATTTGTTTCAAACGTATGATGAAAATTAAAATCTTTCCCCCATAAAATGTATTCTGCGCCTCCAAACCTTAAAACCTGGCTACGGGCCTGGTTCTGCCAAAATTGTATCTGCAATTAGAATATTTTGTTTTGAAGTCCATTCCGCCTTGAGATGTAGCATAGAAAAACTTTTTTTATAAATCACCATTAGGGGAGCCATTGGAAGCATTTTGGGGGGGCCAGAGTTGGGCTGATACGGCACTGGCTGTAACCACAGTTTTTCGTGCAAAGTGAATGCAGGTTGACTGATATCTGACAGGTTTTCGCAATTTTCTCTCCCAAAATAAAGTTAAAGCAATCAAATCAGCTACTTTTTTCCTGTCCACGCTCAATTTCACAACTGGAGCAGGCTGTTTGATTTGATTTTTTTCCTTTGCCCTGACAATCAAATTTCCATGCTCTGAAATTCTACAAACAACGCACCTTGCTCTTCCGCATTTTGCAATGCTAGCGGGAAGGCAGCTTCCACTTAGACCAGGGGTAGGCAAATAGCGACCCGCGGGCGAAATGTGGCCCGCCACAGCCTTTTCAGTGGCCCACAGAAGCATTCAGGAAGATATTGAAATATAAAATTTCCTCCAACTTCTCATAGTAAATATTAGTACTGAGGTTATAAACCGAGACTTGCTTCAACTTCCACAAGAAGGAATGGTCTTCCGTCAACACGGCCTTCTCAAAGTGGCCCCCGAGCAAAATTGCCCACCCCTGCCTTAGACCATCCGTATCTATCGCTGCTTAACATAATGAATCATAAAGAAGCAGTATAACATCATGATAATACCTTAATGAGCTGCTGTAACTTCCAATCGTGACAATGCCACATGCCGGACGACAAGGCTAATATCGGAAACCGGAGATAAACGGTATAGGCTATAGTTCAATTTTGTTTGTACTTGAAAATAGTGCCTGACAATTTGGTAAACTTCGGTACACCAAAAACAGAAGCGTTGAACAACCTAATGATAAAATCACGGCCAAGCAAATAATATCAAAGACACACTCGCACGCTCAGACGCATAGGTGTAGGAGCAGGCAAATTTTTGGGGGTGCGAAGGATTTTTGCCTCCATTTCCCTAAACTTGCCCGAAAAAACTCCAAAGAAAATGACCTCCAAAAAAAAAAACGACTGCATTTCTACTCACGTTGGGCACATTTTTTTTAAATCAAAGCAAACTTCAAGCACCATTTCCCCCAAACTTACCGAAATTTCCCCTAACTTGCCCGAAAAGAACGAAATAAAAACATGACCTCCAAAAAAAAGAAAAAAAGTCTTTGATTTTGGGTGTTATTTTTGTAAAATCAAAGCACATACAGCAATTGTACAAACGTTTTCAAAAATTTTGCCCAAATTTCCACAGATTTTGCCTGGCTTTAAAGTGATTTTGTCCGGATTTTCACCAAATCAAAAGTTTTGGGGGTGAGGTTGCACTTCTGCCTCCTACACCAGTGCTTAGACGTTTTGCTAATCACTGATACAATCGAAACAGCGGTGTAGGAGCTGAATTGAATTGCCGAAAATTTGGGCAAAAAAGTTTCGATATTTTTTAAAAATACAAATAGAATTACATATCTATTTCATTGAGTGTATAAATTTTATGATGTCATAGAAAACACATTAAATGTATTTGAAATCAAAAAAGAGTTTCTAGCAACTTTGTGTTTTAGCATGTGAGAGTTGATGAGTAACGGACTCATTTGAAAGTTTGGACAACAAAAGGTATTTAATTTGCGTGCTTGATTAATTGCACACTGTTGGAATCGAGTATGCTGCAGCCTGCAGAGCACCAACTTCATGTTGGTAGAGTGCGTGCCAGGCAAGTACAGAAAAACTGTTTTTAATTTTGATGAGTGTTTGGATCAGCGGTGTAGCAGCTGGGGGCGCAAGCGCACCCCCAAAAGTTTTCATTTGTCGGAAGTTCGGGCAAAATCCCTGAAAATTTGGGCACTGATTATTTGACACCTCTGTTCGATTTGTGTGATCAATGAGACTGATTATACAGGTGGTTGTGTATATTTTGCCACCCGCGGCACAACCTCTGCTGGAACTATTTTGCCATTTGAGCAGTATCCAGCTTTGTACACATATAGAGTTCGTGACACTAGCAACATGTTGAACGTGGTCGAGTGGTTAGTGTCTATCCCTGCTGTGCGAGTGGTGGTCGGTTCGGCTCTCACCATTATTGCTTCGACTTTTCTACTAGAAATGACACCTTTGATGGGAATGCTTTTTCCAATAGCACTTAGAAAGTTTCAGGTGTAGCTTTAGGGTTTTAGGTCACGTGACAAAGACCATACGCTAATCCAAGCATATTGTCCTTTTCACATGACCAATCCAACCACGTGGATTCACCTAATGGCAAATTAGCCCCACCAGTGCTTTTGCCTCTGATGGCAAAATAGACACTGCCTATAAACACGTCTGAACTTTGCAAGTGTGACCTCCAAAAAATTTTCTTCGTGGTATTTGTAAGAGTTCGCCGCACAAAGGCACCTTGCCAAAAGAGGGTTATGAAAGCGCTGGCAGGAGTATATATCTGTTTTTTTAATCACTGCTGGGATAGGTCGCCAGACGTCACCTGATGAAAAGGTTGCATGGTCTCAATTTGGTAAAACTGGAACTGCAAACTTCTGTGGCATCTTGTCGTGGGGCAAAGTTTGCGAAAACTTCGTGGGTGAACAGGCTGCTCATGTTGCTGGAACTGGAACGTATCGGGAGTGAATTCAACAGCATGATGACAAGCTCACACATGTAGATTGAAATTATTACAGTAAACCTCGGTTATTCCGGATTCAATTTGACGACTTTATCCGGAATAGGAGAAGAATATTGTTTCTAGCCTGAAATCGTCTAGGTAGGCTAATAAATAAGACATCGGTAAAAATAATCTAAATTTAAACATTTTAAAGACAACGATCGAACTCCTTGGAAGCAGAACGATTTTGTTCATGTGTTCACATTGACATATCAGACGTAGTAACCGTAACATCCATCAGTTACGAACAGTATGAGTCCGTCGGTTTTAAATTAGGCTTGGCTGTGAAGAAATGGACTGCCGCAGTGATTGGTCTACAAGTAGGCCAAGGGGTGTGGTGGGACAGGAGGACAGGAACGCGTGGAACCGGTGTTTCCACGGAAACCAGGAGGACAGGAACGCGTGGAACCGGTTTTCACCCCATACTTTTTTCACGCTTTCGTTTGTTGTGTAATGAAAGTTAATACTTCAGGAAAATACTGTCCTCCACGCCGGGCCATTAATAACAAGTCAATGAATCGTTTGCAGTGACAAACTTCCCGCTTTTCCATTCTTTTCTGCTGACCGCGGTAAAGCAATTTCAGAAACAGGTTAAAAAATAAGTCAAAAGCAACTTATTCCTAGTGCTTAAATTTCTAGTTTGGGGGACTTAGGCTTTGTTTTGGCCGTGGCTAAGCCTCAAAGACTCCCCGTGGACCGGAACTGACGAGCAACAAATGATCGGAAAATCCGGATTGCAAGAAAAAAGAGACGGATTAAATAAGCAAGATTGTGCGAAGTCTTTTTTATTAACAACGTTAGAAATCAGGTGTACCATAAATTTTATCCGGATTACCACAAGTTTACCGTTTCTCTTCCACTACGTTTCGCTGAAACTGCGCAGGCGACAGGTGTTTTCAACTGACTTCATCGCTTTAGACCAGGGGTCGCCAACGTGGTGCCCGCGGGCACCAGTTCGCCCACAAGGACCACGCAAGTCGCCCGTGGGCCTGTTCTAAAAATAACATTGGCATGATCAATATCTTCACATTAACGAATATCAGTACTAAAATAATTAAAGGGATATTGAGCAAAGTTTTTGTTTCAGATGTGTGTATCAAATTAGTAGCCCTTCGCATTAATCGGTACACAAGTAGCAGCTCGCAGTTTAAAGGTTGGTGGCCCCTGTTTCAGACCAATGGTTCTTAAATGGTTGTCCTTTGTTTCAAGACCCTGACTTAAAGTCGTGAATGTATTGATCAAACCTTCCATATTGTAAAGCGCGTTGAGGGCTCGCTCGCAATTGGAATTGATTGACGCCATCCCGTGGAGGTGTATCCACCGGTTGAGATGCACTGTTGTCTTGTCTTTCACAGGACGATCGGTCGCTGCCTTCACTTTCGAACTCTTGTTTTTAAACTGAACGAAATGCAAATCGTTCCGCACCAGTCACGGTTGGTTGAACGGCAATTTTACCGCAACACAGTGTTGATGAGTTGCCGACAAAACGCACACGCCGTGTCAATATTCCTGATGATGCTTCAACGGATTCGGGACGTTGCAAGATAAGCACAACTTACCTGCAGCTCAACTTATCTGCAGTCACGCCAACATACTTCCGAAAAAACTTTCCTTGCGAGTGACGTCATTAAAAGAAACGAAGGCAAGCTGATAAAACTGTGACGAAACGCACATGCGCTATGACGTAACAAAGTCGCAAATATGGGTGTCAAGGTGGAGGGCTCAGCTGAAACAGAAAGACAGCAACAATGAACAGAAGGTGTAGTGTGGGGTCGAGCGGCATCGCGAAGCAAATCGACGTTCATTTAATAAAAGTATTCGGTTACGGAGCGCGTGCCCGTTCCTGCAGGGACTGGCTGTCTCGTCAAAATAATAATTTGCCCCCGAAATATTTTACGCGCCATTAAGGAGCTGGTTAGTTGCTTTTCGCACATGGAGCCTGCACGCAATGAAAGCCTCTTCTGAGCAACGAATCCGCAGTGGATGGACCATAAGTTGGAAGCTGAGCAACCA
>JGI24021J15306_10012774_pt1 | contig 10441 bp, 4 predicted proteins | sample Ectturendosymbi1_FD_15306 | JGI IMG/M metagenome (IMG submission 15306) | reverse complement strand
AATCGAAATAGGAAGTACTGTAAATCATTGGAGATTTTATCAAATTTTCAATATCAAACTCCCCCACACGAACATAAAGCCCCCCTGGTGAAGACTTCCTGGCGACGGTTCTGGAAGCTTGTACAGCTATAACCATAAACATAGCACAATGCCTTAGAATTTTAGACAGACGGCAGGCGCAATCTCGTTTTCTATCTTCAAAAGTTCTTTCGGCAAGTAATTCATGCAAAGTTTTTGCATGGATGTCTGACTNGTAAGTTCAAAATACTTTTTTTTCATTACAAGAAGCAACATAAAACAACGAGCCTCAACAGTGACAAATTTGTTTTTACACTTTCTACAACTCTCATTTTGTCGTTTGTTTTACTCGGTCCGAGATGATTAGCGCACTTCTCGTAAGCTAACGCGGACTGTTATTGGATAAACTATTTCAAAGCGTTTTTCGGAGAAAACATACAGAAAGATGAAGCAGCAAATATATGATATAGTTAATGATCACTTAACTGGAAAAGTGTGTGTTTTGATAAGAATAAACAAGTCTGCATAAACTGGCACACAAAGGGGTTAAGCGCACCTTTGTGTAGCTTAAGAGCAAAAACAGTGGTTTTCCGTTTTGGAAACCTGGAGTGACAATGTTGAGTGAGCAAAATTGCCTTCATCAGCCACAACCTTTTGAAAACGTGACATGAAATATTGAAGTAAAATGTAAGTTTTGCGTCATTTAAAATGGCAAGGAACTGTTTTGAACGTGGGTAAAAGTTTTGTTGAAAGTAAAATGAAAAATGAAGTAACTTCCGACATAGCCCACATAACCCATCAACAGACAAAGACGAGACAACTCCAAAGGTGAACGAAAAACTACAAATATCCGAAAATGACTTGTGGAAGCTCACACAATAGAATCGAGGGGAGACAACACCACCAATATACGGATAAAACTGGCTTCAGCATATTGCGAAAGCTGCGGCGTGACGTAAACTAAAAATGAACTGAAAAAAACATTGCAGTATCATCAGGTTCGGATATATGACTGCATGTGGTTGCGTGTGAACACTAGCCAATTTGGCACCGTCAGTGAACAAGATGAACCGATTAGATGAGAACGCTTGGGAATTGCTTCTCTGCAAAAACGCGGTCTTTCCTAGCTTGTACATTATGTGAATATGTTAATATAATCCGAAGTCAGAAGCCACCGCTTTCCAGAGTAGCTTTGACCTTGCTTGAAGACTGATTGCCTGTTATAAACTGGTTGATAAACTCTGCAATTACGGTGTATTTTAGGAAAGCTCTGCGAAAGGTGGAAGCCTACCATAAACGAAACCGTCTCGTATGGAAGTTGTTTGAGGCATGACATGTGAATGATTTTTCCGAAAAGCGTATGCTGAATTGAAATGTGTAAAGCATTGACACATATTTTTGCTCACGGCAACATGCATATCGGTATACAGGGGCGTAACGAGGAGGGGCAACGGGGGCACAATTCCCCGGGCGTTGAACCATTATGGGGGCGCTAAATCACTGCGGGGGCGCCGAAAAGTCTCAACAATGTCACAAGTACTTTCTTCAATTCAATACATTTTCTTCCAAAAGACCTCAAGTTCAAATATGAGGGCGCCATCTAACCTCCTTACGCCCCTGCCGGTATGAAATTGACGTTAGCATGCACAAATCCCACATCGTACACGAATCATCGCTTTGTAAACGTAGTCAGTGTTATCACCACGTCATCCAATCACGCGCGTTTAGTGGATTTCAATGCTTCCTTGTTCGAGTCGCCATTTCCCCTCATGAAAGCCTGCTGTTAGTTGGCTGATTGGTGTCGTTTTTATTTTTACAACAGTTGAGCGAAGACTTTTACTACTTAAGACTTCAGGTCGCTTAGTTGGGAGACTGACCTGCGCTCCTGCAACGAGGAGGTTGTCCCTTCAACGAGCAGGGATCACAGTGGAATCGTAAGCTGCAACGCGTTCCTTACAACTTTCAAATCCCTACAAGCGTATAACACGATTTTGATTTCTGACATTCAATGTTTGTGATAGGAACGTCAGTGTATAGGACTGAATGATGTTGCAGTCAGATTGCGTGACCTAAAAGTTGGAAACCAAGCAAGCAACACGTTCAGCCATTGACGGTTTAAAGCAGCAAAAAAGTCAACAGCTGACATTTTTTGTTACGCTTTCTGTTTGCGATGATTTTATATGTCACATCCTTCCTACCTTTCAACTACGCTTGCAAAGCAAGACGACCTTCAATTGAGGGTCTTGCTGTAAAGGGGTCATTGCACCTTTCTCCCTGATCACAAATATCGGTGCCATTTGTTACAGTTACACTGTGTCCCCAGTCCCCAAGAAGTTCGAAAGTAAGTAAACAATGCTGTTTGTTTGTTGAATAGTCGGTGTCGTTTTTCAAATTTTACAACAATTGACCAAAACATTTTATCAAGTAAACAACACTTTCAAATTTTGGTGGTATTCAAATTTTTGAAGAACAGGTTCTCTCACTCCAGAATTCACTAACATCAGATTCTCTCATTATAACAATCTCCAGAAGCACACCATGCTGGTCGGCCCGATATAANTGCAAATGGTTGATCTATGTGTTAATGGAACCTGATTTTANTGTTGTTTTTCACTATTAAAAGTTAGTAACAGGTCTATGNGAGGTTTGCCAAAATAAGTAAAAGGTATTTAGGATAAAAACTGAGAACCCTTGAGTTAAGCCAACAACCGATTCTCGGGATNAAATCAGTCGAATCCCATCATGCGTTCAACCACTAATGTTTACCAGCGTTTACGTTTATATAGGGAGGTCGTTNACGTGCTTTTTGTTTGTGGTGATTTTTATGTCACAGTGAATACGCNAAGAGATTGTAATGGCTTTCGTGCATGGACCATCCCAATCCATGCACGAAGCCATTACAATCATAATCTCAGTAAAATTACTTTCGCGCAAAAGAGGATTTCCAGATTTCAAATTCAAATCTGACGTAATCATGCTGATCATCTGTTGCAAATATGGCAGCGCAATTGCATTCATTATTTAAAAGTGTTTTGTTTTTGCAGCTACTTAAAAATTTTTTAACCAAGATTTGCGTACAAATACCAACAAAAACATTCTTAATGGATGCTGTTGTAAATAGCTTTTTAGTTCATCAAAATATTATCACAAGCAAAAACACAGAGGTGCGTTAAGAATTCATCATAAATAACGCGCAAAAACATATCGCCATAAACTGAATTTCCTACATTGCGTAACACTGTATGGGTTAGCTAGTAATTAGTTTTCCACTACAAACGATCACTGAACTTTATCATAGTTTTTCAAAACCTTACAGTTTTTTCATGATGACTTATTTTTACAGTAATAGAATTCATAGCGATCAAATGAAACCTGTTTTGCCGCCCAACCGACAGGTTAGTTCAATTTGACGACACCCGCACTGGAAATCATTTTTTTGCGTCGACTTGCTTTATATCTTTCTCGGAAAGGAAAAGTGCTTTATCAAAACAATTTTTATGAACTTTGTCAATTAATGAATAAAAACACATTTTGTTAATTGAAAAAATCCATATTACAGGTGAAGCTCAAACTACCAAAAAGTTTGGCAGCCCACGATATTTCACGTACTTGTTTTCTTTCTGTTTTCGAATATAACGCTGCACTCAGCTCTAATTGGGGATACAGATCAGCTCGGGTGTCATGTTTTGGAATTTAAAAATTTTTAACGCTCTTTGGCAAAACTTTGTGGTTGGCAAGGAACCAAATGTCGTTGACAGGTGTATAACGAAAGTATCATTGAATTACTGGGCTACTGACATTTCCAAAATCACGGGCACTAGCAACACCGACATAATTTGATGCATTACAAATCGGAGTAATAAAAATTGCTTTCAAACAAAGCGTAGGCTCCAATTGATTTGAGAGATCAAGCTAACATACGTTTNTAGGTTAAAACGCAGAAGTGGCTTCATTTTTCTTATTTCAAGTTAAGTAAAACGCCGAAGTTTTTGCAATGCAGCATCGCTCCGAAAATCGTTTTATTATGCAACGTTGCCGAANTTTTTCGTCTTTTGTAAAANACGCCAGGAAAATGCTTGCCATTTAGCATAGAAGAATTAGGCTATTCGTCACGCCAACAAAATTTGCTGGATNTAATGAACTCAAGTTGCAATCTCATATACTCCACAAACACTTAATTGTTTTTTCAAAAAAAACTTCGAAGAAACTTTGGTCTTACCATTTTTACCAACATTTCACTTGGATGAATGCTCCTTTTGTGAAAGCAACAGCAAAAACACAAAATCTCGTTGGCCTTCACAACTTTCTCAAAGTTGACTGCGAGTTACAAGCAACTGTGTAGGACCATTACTTTATATATGCATCGACATGTTCGCAAGATGAGCAGAGTGTGGGCGTTTGGAAAACACACTGATGTCAGTACCGCACAGAAGCAGAAAGGGGCGTTCAGCGTCAACATACCCAAACGAAGAACCAGATCGTTCAAAGTATTTCAACCCATAACTTCGATCAAGGAAGTGGCTCAGGGGTTTACCTCATTCAAGTAAAATTTTGCTGAGGAGATCAACCATAACGGTCTCACTCTGTTGCGCTTAGTGCCTGNCAGGAACACAGCGCTTGTGCTTGGATTTATATCTTGCGTTCAACATTGCTTTTGTTGCATGAANAGGCTCTGCAAATGATCCACTTACGTTTTTGTTTCTCAGCAGAAATTTCTATATAATTTGGACGATTGCATGTGTTTCGTTGACACCCAAAATAAGGAGAGTATTTTGTTCTATTGCACAGTTTCAACGTCAGACCTGTTTCGAGAGTTGGGGTTGCATTGCTGTGTGGTATATGCACAAACAGTCAATGTATATTAAGCTTGCAATTTTTTAATTAATTTTTTATGTTTTTTAAAGAAGACACTTTAAGAACAAGGGACTGTCGGTGTATTTTAGTACTCAAACCGAGTTAAGCCTAAATGAGAAAAAGCAAAGCAATGCACTTGTGTCCACAGTACCTTTTTCATGGTTACAATCAAGAACCTTCTTAACTGTACTGACAGCACTAAGGTTTCATCAATACCAAGCAAAAGCGCAGAATCCTTTTAATCACGTTTATCAACATTATGCAACATTATAAATATGCAACAGGTGGGATCATCGTGTTTTCAAATCTTCCCGAAATTGCGCCATTTTATTTTGGTATGTTGTGCACGCCTTACAGGTGTCACGCAACGCATGGTTTGTTCATCACATTGCACAAGAGTTGATTGGATTGGGAGATTCCTTTTCTCAGCTACAGTTAGGGATGTGCATTAAGGAACAGTAAGAGCAGGGGTCATCAATCTTTTTGAAACTGCGAGCTACTTCTTCAAATTTTTCTCAATTTACCTTCAATTATTTTAGTATTGATGTTCGTTACTGTGAAGACATTGATCATGCTAATGTCATTTTTAGAACAGGCCCGCGGGCGACCTACATGGTCCTTGCGGGCGACCTGGTGCCCGCGGGCACCACGTTGGTGACCCCTGATTTAGAGGTTCTGGAATATTCCGGAATCTTTATTTCGAATCCAGAATATCGAATCCTATTCCGGAACAACCTGTTAGGAGCAAAATGAGCTAATCGCGCAGAGGTTTAGAACGCCGATCAGCGATCACACGACCTGTTAATTAGCTCGTTACGTCACTACGCGCAGTGCCGTGAGCTTGTTGAGGGTTTCTTTCTTTGTCTTGCTCAGGAGCGCAAAGAGTGTCACTGGAAATTTATTGGAATTATTTGTTTTGCCAACTTTGCAATTTTTCATGTTTATTTTATTTAAATCTATTTCGAATCTAAGTATTCAAAAAACTCTGAATTTTGGATTCGAATACTGAAGGATTCGAATCCCTAGGATTCAACATTCCATTATATGCATCCCTAGCTACAGTAAGAGGTTACAAACCTTTTGAACTTAGCATAATTTTGTTCGGAAACTAGAGAAGAGGTAAATAAAGAACTTTCTAGTTTTTTTTTAAGTAGCATCATTTTTTCTGAGAGGCTTTGAGACATTGATAGTTGCATCAGTCTCATGTACCGTAGCTAAGACCGAGTCAAATGCCAACTCCAGTTCAGTTTATTTATGCATCCCGACCAAGCACAGAATACTTCATCAGGAATACAGGGACAGGAAGCGACCGCCGTAGCTGTCATTTACGTCACTCCCCTCCAACCCTCCATTCTAAGTTGCTTCATTCGAGGATGAAAAAATGTAGCAAAACTATGGTCCACAGTAATATGTATCTTTCGTAACCTTGCCTACATCTCATTTTCAGAAAGCGCTTTGGGAGTTCATGGCCAGTTGCGCCGTCCTCCTGATAGACCAGGTGTAAATGCGTTTGATTTTCTAGTCTGTTAACAAGGGACGTTCGTTTCCAAGAGATTGCCAGCAGCACTGATATGCGATATGCGAAAGGTCACACCAGGGGCGAATTCAACCAGTAATGTTTGCGGGGAGCGATTTCGTAATAGTCAAGTTTCATAACGCTTTCGCTGCTGCAAGAGAGATGAAGTACACTATATAGCACTGCTGTGAAAACAAAACAGTGGAGAAAAAATGTCCTTATAAAGCAAATGCTGTTTTTCGCATTGTAAAAATCATGGTGAATAAAGTTACTTTCGTAGGTTTTAGGGAGGGCGATCGCCCCAATCGCCACCCTGGGTTACGTAATCGGCCACATGATTCCTCCATGCATTGATCAGCCTGTGGCACAAGCATCGTGCATCAGGCCTAACGTAAACATATGTTTCATCTAATGTATGCTGATAAATACCTGATAACAAATAATAATAATTCGTCTCAGATGTGATCGACTTCCTTTATCTACAATGTCATCCTTCATGTATATTATGAATTACAGAATGCCAAGTTTACTTTTGTCTTGTATCTGAAGCTTTGGTTATTACCGGAAAGTCACTGTGTTGAATACTGCATTTTCTGTGGCATTGGATTTGTTATAAAATATTTAGCATTTTCGCTTTTCTTGTAATAAAAAATCTTATGCGGAGTTTTCGGAACCTTTGCGGACTGATTAAATTTTACGTGAAACGCAGGTTAACTTCGACTTGATCACTCCCGCATCATAAGTAATGCTTGCGTTAGCTAATCTTGTTTTATTTTCAAGGCTAAATTGTAAATGCCTATTGAACTGTATTGTTTTTAAGCGATTTTTCACATTTTTTAGTTTTATTATTTTATTGTACATCGTCCCAAACTGCAAGAAGGCAAATTCGTCAGTTTTTTTTATTTAATTTTTTGTGGTTTTCGGCAAATTTTCCAAATTTCGCTCTTCTATAAATGCTTCCACAATTGGGTATTACGTCAAAAAAATCGCGGAAGAAGAAAGACTAGTTTTGATTCCATTTATATCTGATTTTAAAGAAGTTTCGTTCAACCGTTGCATCAAAATCAGGAAGTCAGACAACTGTAGGCGGGTTGGTTTGTTTCCAGGGAAAGTTATACCAAGAGCTTTTGGGGATTTTCCAACGCATCAGTATTTTTCGTGCGGGGTGTCTGATTTGCTGATTTTACCAAATTTCTTCAGGCACTGAATTGATTCTCTGTGGTGTCGTACCTTATGACACCACAGAGATGACACCACAGAGAGAATCAATTCAATGCCTGAAGAAATTTGGTGGTTACTCATTAGTCATTACCAAACACAAAAGACTATTGTCCAGCTTAATAAGTCAACTCGCCAGCAATCTCATATAGCATTTTTGGCTGAGGCTTACGTGAAAAACAGTTAAAATCAACCTATTTCTTATTTAAGAAAATGTCGATGTTGGAAACGAGATATTGCGCTGAATTTAAAGCATTTTTCCTTTTATAACAATGAAGAACTCCAGATGTGACGACCATGAGCCGCTTTTGCGAGAGCAGCATGGCGAATCTTCATCGAAAAGAGTTTTACGTTGTTTAGTCTCCGTAATCCAATGAACCCGATGAAGCATACCTCATTACAAGCTGAAAATGTTGTCTTGATCATTGTGTCCAAACCAATTCTTTCCACTTTTCGATTGCACTTATAAGTATTTTTGTCAAATGTTCCAAAACAGATGTTGCTTTTAGTAAAAACTGACTTCTGCAAAAGGGGAATCAACCAAACTAAAAGTCCCGTAGAAGCGGGATCTTTGACGTGATTCCTGCCCCGCAGACCGAAAATCAGGTAAACACGACTTTTGGTCGTTTAGTTTCAACGTGTTTAAATCCAGTTTCTGTTTCACTCTTTCCGGCATTCCTCAACGATATCATCAATCATAGTGTATTGATGTTTTGAATATACAGGAAAAATGATTTGTAGGCATAATTCACAAACAATACTTAATTGAGATGTATTGCCACTAAATAAATATTTTAGACAGCAGCTACTAAACTATAAACGCAGTGAAATAGGATTTGCAAGAAACTGCAGAAAAATCGCAGAGTAAACAAGACGTCAATTTGTGTGTTTGTAAGTATGTTGATTTGAAGGTTAAGTTGCTTGGTAATGGAGCGGCAAACTTCCCGAGAGCTCTTGTACAAGGCAATAACTATATAATTTCACTGATTTCTGGTTTGCAAATCTAATGGCATGAACGGCTTTCAAGTGCATTGGGTAATGTCCCCTGATGAGATTACCTGTCTTTAACACCAACAAAGCTGATATGGTTCATGATCACTGAGTCGTGCGTTGATCGAGACATGCGTTGCAGCAGAAAACCGTAAACAATGCTTGAGCTACTTTCTAACATCTTGTCTCAATATTGATCAAAGTTGTGGTCCTCTTTCTAACAAGGCTATAACCATCCTTGGACATTATTCAAGGCTGTTCAGTGTTCATCATTAGACGTCCGTGACCGCAATAGCTCTGCCGCAAGTGATGAATAAACATATGTTTTATACTGCGCTTACGTATGGCAAGCCCTCGACATTAATTGAGTAGCTATAGGTCGCATCACCTCACACTTACTTGCAGCATCAGAGTGGAGCATGATTTGCAAGATTCCGCTCTGCCTCTAAAACAAAAAATGAGTCTTTGGCAAAGTTTAGGATCTCTTTGAACTCCTTAGAAAGGGGTAAAGGTGAAGGTTTTCCGTTCTTGATTACGTTTGTGTCACACCATAATGTTGCTAGATTGCGGTACACTATTGGAAGTAATTTGTTAAGCTATGATTCTTTTATAGGATGAATATGAAGAAAACACTTCAATTCATATCTATTATGCGTTGACAAATAATTATTTAGGAAGTTCGCTGTTATCAAAAGAGTACATAAATTTGGCAAGTGATATAATTCAAATAAATTAACAATTTTTAAAATTCGGTACTTGAAATAGAGAATATCCGTTTCAGTTTTGTTTTAACTAAAATACAAAATACAGCTAAATAGTTCATTAAAAGTAAATGTATTTGTGTTCGAGGTTTTTTCCCTAACACTATAATATGACCTTACGCCCGCATGTGGCCATCGATAAAAATTGATGCGGCCGTGCGCATGATTATGTAATTTGAAATATAGAAGTTATGGTGGGGGTGCATTATTAAAAACTCTTTGTCTGCTGTATGAGTATACAGTACTTAGTAGAAAAAAGGCCAAACAAACGTGTGGAAGTAAAGTAAGGCTCAGTGCGTGAAAGCAGAACAGAAGTAATGCAAAATATAAAATAACTTGATGTCACTGGCGGCCGTAATTCATAAAAGTAAACGTAATGCCGCCGGCAATAGCGAAAAGGTTGTGCAGCCCTGGGTTATGTGTTTAATTTACCAACAAAGCAAATGGCTTTTGTTTTGCAACAAAGCTTTGATGATATAAGTTGTCAAATGAATTGCTTTTCAAGGATGGAAAATTCTTTGACTACGTTTTCTCTAGCCAAAAGACATCTCTGTCGTTTTGTCTACTCCAATGAGTTTTCGAAAAATACAAATAAACAGCAAATATCAAGTGAACGCCAAGTTAACACGCGAAATGCCTATCCTCAAGATTGCCACCCGGAACCCCAGGTAAAATGAGAAAACTGTAGCTGCTCCCCTTTCTGAGATCAATCACCCGAACCGCCAAAAAGTAAAGCGTGATTTCATGCAGGTCACGCTCGAGAGGAATCGTGAAATCCAAAGCTGCCATGGCGTCAGATACGAAGTTCACTGCTGTGGGGATAACCCCAAGATCAGGTCTGAAATTCCTGAAAACTTTAAGTCTCTTTCGTCTTTTTCGTTTGGAAAACAAAACAAAAATATCTTGTCCTCTTGGCAACATGCTAATGTATTTGATTCTTCATTCATATGTTTGTTCCGTTTTCACGTAAGTTAATATGTAGTGCCTGGGTGGTGGCAGACGGGATGACCGAAGTGTCTTTTCGCCGCCTCCCGACCTTACTGTGTCTGTATTGTTAAGTGTACTTGCGTTGAGGTAAAAAANA
>JGI24021J15306_10012771_pt1 | contig 10443 bp, 8 predicted proteins | sample Ectturendosymbi1_FD_15306 | JGI IMG/M metagenome (IMG submission 15306) | reverse complement strand
AGTGTGTTAGACAAAATGCTTTGGACTTTTAGCGTCCACACTGCAATATACATTAAGAAGGGGTCCGTTATCAACGTGGTCTGTTACGAACGGGTCTGCTAAGTGTCGTGGCAGACGGGATGACCGGAGTGTCTTTTTGCCGCCTCCCGGCCTTACTGTGTCTGTATTGACAAGTGTACTTGCGTTAAGGCCAAAAAATTAAGTTGTTGTTGTTACAATAAAAGTGTATTTTTATTGGCTTTTTCCCTTTTCTTGCCTTGTTCAAGACTTTAAGGGAACGTGTTCAGCATTTCGAGTCTGATTCTGGTTTGTTGGAGGAATCAACAACCAGGAGTTCAATGACCATCAAAACACTGCAAAGAGAAAACCGAGAGAACAGCGAAAAAGTTCTTGATTTGGAAGCCAGACTCAGGTGAATTATTTTGTTCTGACTGTTTGGAACTGTGCCTGTCGCATTAAATACTCCTGAACCTAAACCAATGCTTTGCTTGGTTCAGAGAGCAAGCCGTGGCAAATGAGGAAACGCAACAAAATGCTGAAACCAACAGAAGGAAACTAAAAGATCTTATTTCTCATCTCTGTGATTCCTTAAACTGTGCTGCTGATCTTGAAAACGCTGATGATGCTTCTGACATGGTGATAGAAAAAGTATGGGGAAGATTGCTTGCTATTTTACTTCGTTAATATGGTTTTCTTTTTGTAAACATGTTTCACAAATTTTTTCAGCAAATGCATGATAAAAATCCATTAATACGGTCTGCTTGCTTCATCATGACTGAAATTCATCAACAGAATTTTTATTTAACGTTGAAGGTCAGATCTCTTTCGCAAGAACACATCCTGCTCGAGAGCAGAATAAAAACTCTGGAGGATGCGCTTGGAGCTCATGACCTTGAAACAAAGGCAAGCAGAGAAACTATCATGAGGCTCGTGTCTGAAGTCGGCAGGGAACAGAAAAGCGTTTCTGAGACGAACCTAATTATGGACAAGTTAAGGAAGGTAAGTTTTTTATCTTAATAATTTACAAAACTTACAAAATATTAGAAAAACATCTAATTAATCGCATTGTTTTATTGTTCTTTTTTATTCTTTTTTTTGACGGGTGAAATATTTTTTTGATGTTACAACATGACCCCACGTTGTTCTCGCCACACATCTGGGAGGCGAGTTCTACCCTCGGAGACTTGGGAGCCACGCGTAAATGACAATCTCGCCATAAGCTGGTGATTGGAAACTGGAACATCACTTCGTCCACAGGGAAAGAACACGAACTGGTCGAGGAAGCCAAACGATATTCCCCGGATGTTGTTGGCACCTCTTCGACTAAGTGTCGTGGCTCTGACACTGTGGAGATGTGAGATGGGTGGAAACTTCTACTCCGGCGTTGAGCCAGCAAAGCTTGCCCAGGCTGGAGTGGATACACTTGTAAGTCCTCAGCTGGAAAACTGTATTGATGAATGGATCCCACTACGAGGAAGGGTGTGTAGCTGTATCTTGAGGTTGTTGGGCATTTCCCTGTGCTTGATACAAGCATACGGCCCAAACTCAAGTGTACTGTACCTGGGATTCATGGAAGAAACTAGTGATGTCTGCGGAGGATTAAAACGAACGAATCCGCGATACTTTTGGGAGACTTCACTGCTCACGTTGGGAATGATGCCGGTGTATGGAAGTATGTGATTGGCCGACATGGTGATGGTCGCGTTAATGATAACGGAAGGCTCCTGCTGTAACTGTGCAGTAACAACGCACTGTGCATCATGAACACTTTCTTCCAGCGCAGATATGTGCACAAGTACAGGTGGTGTGGAGATTCCTTTGGTCAGTGGTCACTCATTGACAGCTGCATAGTTTCAACTGACTTGTTCCATTCAGTGTTGGACGTTCGTGTCAAAAGGTGTAGAACCAGAACTGTGGACCGATCACCACGTGGTGGCGGCAACTTGTATCTGGAAAAACTGGCGGAGCCTACACAAACGTGCAGGACCAGGAGATCCTGCCGAATAAAGTGGGAGGTCCTGGCGGACAAAGGTGTTGTGAGAAAGATATTTGCATCCTGCGTGTCGTCATTGTTCCGAGAGCTTCCGGAATCCACAGCGGTCGCGTAGGTGGAATGACGGTTGTTCACTTTCAAAGCAGCTGTAGCTTCATCTGCTGCTCGGGTGTGTGGGGGTCAACTACTCGATGTGGCGAATAATGGCAAAAAGTAACCCCTTGGTGGAAGCAAGAGGTGAAAAATGGTATTCGAGCAAAGAAAGTAGCCTACAAGGCATGGCTTCATAATGAAGCCGACTCTTCTTTGCATTCGCGGTAAGCTGAGGTGTAAAAGTCCACAGCACTAAATGGTGAAAAAGTCCAAAATGTAATCCTGGGAGAAATTCGGATGTAACTGGATTTGAATTACTTGCAAGCAAACAACGTGTTCTGGCAAACTATCCTGGGTTTGATACGATGAACGACATCATACTGCTAGATCCATCAAAGACCAAAATGGTGTCTTACTCAGAAATGACAATGACATCCTTGGTACATGGAGAGAGTACTTCAAAGATCAGGCTGTGGTGAAATCCGACCTGAAATGCTCAAAGCCTTGAATCGATGAGTTATTTGGCTGACTCGTGCGTGTCAAGTGGCTTGGTGTTCTGGGAGAGCACCGAAATATTGGCAAACTGGGGTGATCATTCCCATACTTAAGAATGGAGATAGGAGAGAATAAACCAACTACTGGGGCATTTATCTCTATAGCCTTCCACCAAAAGTGTATGACATGTGCCTCGGGGGTTTTCAACATGCGATCGATCGACGTTCTGCTTGGTGTGGACGGGCTGGAACGAAAATTGTCACTGAAACGACGAAAATATTATGTCTTTCTGAAATATTATGCGAAAATATTATGTCTGTGTGAAATTCGTAAAGCCCTGTATATCGAACCACTTCTCCTCCGAATCGAGAAATCCCAGCTACGTTGGTTCGGGCATGTATGCAGAATGCCGCAGGAAAGATTGGCGAGGCAAGTCCTGCTGGCTATACCCACGGGAAAGCGGCCCAGAGGTCGTCCAAAGACCAGGTGGTGTCATCACATCTCCGATCTTGCTTGGTCCTGTCGTGATGCGGAACCAGCAGAACTACCAGAGATTGCTGTTGATCGTGAGGTATCTCGAGTCCTGCTGGGGCTGCTGTCCCCGCGACCATTACCAGAGAAAAGCGGGCACGAAAATGAATGAATGAAAACGTTTTATAACGTAGACCAGTGGTTCTTAACTTTTTTTCCACCACGCATCCCTCAAGTACTTGTTCTTTGTTTCAAGCTCCCCCTGACTTTAAATAATCTGTAAAACAAATGTATTAGTTTAGATGGTAAATTAAATGATCAAACCTTCCATGTTGTAGGGCGCGTAAGGGCTAGCTCCCCCTGAAAATTTGTTGATGCCCCCCCTGGGGGACGAGTCTCCCGGTTAAGAACCCCTGACGTAGAAGATCAAATTCGATGTAAATGTTTACTTCGCTTTTTAACGTTTTTGTTCTTCGATCAGTTTTTGCGCCAAATTTAAGTATCTAGATTAGAATCTGTCAATCTATCAGACTATGTCGTACTCTGACGCTGATAGTTTTACTGATAATTTCAGAAGTGAAAATCTTGACCTAGCTCCTGCATTTTTTACTCTATTAAACGATGATTTCCCAAATAGGTCGTGATAGCTTTGATTCATGACATCAACATACTTGTGTTGAGTTTGAAGCCTTGAAACTCGATTAATGAACGAGAATGTGGCTTTGTGAATTTATCTTCTTTATTTATGATCTCTCTGTGCAGGACTGTGAGGATGCTGTTTTAAAAAAAGAAAGTGTTGAAAGAGAAAATGAAATATTGAAAGAACGAATAAGCGCGTTGGACAAAGCCTTGCAATCGTCACAGGAAGAAATGACGAATTTTAGAACCAAGGTATTTTTTATTTTATCATTTCAGTCTTATACATATTCAGGGACATAGCGAACATTTAGCCAAGCGGAGGTGACTTTCTACAGTCATTAATTTCAGAGGAATTGCTTATTGTTGGAATTGCTAACCGTGTTCATCTATTCACTGGACTGTTTTCACCACCATGTAAGCTGAGCTCTCTTCCAAATAATTCCTGTCCCTGTTCGCAGAATTTAAATGTGAACAACAAATTTTGTGGAAAGGGTCTTCTACCCTGAAGCCCCCTAACGTGTATAAACTTAACATATTTTACCCCATAATTTTATCCACCGTACGTTGAAAATGTAAGCTTTTCTTACAAAAAATAAATATTTTTATTGCTTTTGGTGAAAATATCCACATTGACCATCCACTAAACGTGAATATATAATTTTACTGGAAGTGTGGAAGTTTAAAGTGAGTCGAACTCAACTCGCGGCAATCCGGAACTCGGGCTAACTCGCCATTATTTTCTGACTACATTTCTGGTATCTTTCCTCAAATGCTTTTGACACAGAATGTTTGAAGATGGTGATAAACCACAGCAGTTGGTGAATCAACTCGGCTCATGTGGCTCGAGTTTGAAAGCAGTTGTGTCTGAATCGACTCATGTAACTCGACGTTAAACTCTAATAAACGATACTGAAACTTCGACTCGACCCCCGCCTGTCGCCACGGTTCATTGACTTTCTCTTCTGTGTTACTGAATTAACCGACACGAAAGTTGGAATCAATAGCTTGAGATGTTTCAAATCGTATTTGCTGGAACTGCCTGTGACTGCAAAGTCCAAAATCGTTTTCTGCACTTGTGAGAAAGCTCAGCTCAACGTGCTCTTATGTGCGATCAGAGCTGTGATGGTGAATTGGATGAAAACGATGCGATTTCATTTCAATTTAAAGAGAAAGTTTACGTGATTCTTTGGTCCACTGGATCTTAAACATAAGGCTTGGGCAGAATAAACGGCTCACAAATTTTCTAGCATGTACCATATAAAAAAGTATGAATATTTATGTTATTTAACATGTGTTGAGGTAATACTCATAAGTTATTTTGCAAAAGCCACTAATTCACACTTTATTTGTTTCGATCGATGGTAGTTGGCTTGGTTCTTATGCTTTCATAAATTAAACCTGTAACACCACGTTTCAGATGCTTTCGTGAAAACAAAAGCTGGTAAAACTCAAAACCACTCACCCGTGACACTTCATGGCTAACCCGACGCTGATGTTTAACGAAACGTGTCGTTGATACTGTTGGAAACTGACCTTTGACCCCATCCCTGCTTGCGCTTTCAACAAATATGCTTTGCTTAAACGGGAACCCCATGTCAAGCAAGAGATTTTTTTGTTAAGGTTACATTGTTAGTTTGCTTATGCTTTGTTTCCTGTCATTCGCGTAAAAATGTTTACGAAGTTGATCAAAGATTAACTAGACCAGGTCCCTTGCTGCTTGTTTCAGCCAGAGGAGGTTCTGACAAAGTTTTTAGCTTTAACGGATGGCACTGAATGAAAATAATGCTGCGATTTGCAAATCGATTCCTACTTACCTCCCCCCCATTAACATTTCTTACCTTTCAACGCAGACAACGGTGATGTCTGGTGACGTCAAGCATGCTGAATATGAAAAAGATATTTTGAAATCAGAATTCCGGACTTTCAAGGAGTCCTTGGCAAAGGTGAGGTTAATATCTGCGGATAAGAGCTGATTGTCTTGGCGAAAGCTACAGGCTGGATCTGATCAGAACTGACTGATCCCTGAAATGCCACCTTTTTGGTAAATTTTGCAATATTTGTCAAATGGTCTTTCGTTGTTATACGTCAGCAAATCTTATTCTTTCCTGTTGCCAGGGCGATGCAAGTTCCATCGCGAATTGCGTTGAATTTTGCAAACATCTTATTTATTTGCTTCACTTTATATTCATCAGAGGTTTTTTAAGATGTTTTAGGGACCCGATTCGGGTTCCTAGAATCAGAGAAAATCGGGTCCCTACAGATCCATAGCGGATACCTAACAGTTTCCTTACAAAAAAAACTGTATTCATTATCAAATTTTGGAGAAGTTGCTGACGATAGCGTCTTGCTATGCATGAGATCATTTTTGTTTATATAGAAAATCTTTTTGATTTTAATGGATGGTATGGGAAGATCCGTACAAAGATAAGACTGCAACGTTGACATTTGTTCATGTATTATCAAAGAAAGTTGCCTTGTCTTTTCGTAATTATTTCGCTTCTTCTGGCCTGGAAAACACCACTAAAACATCGTTCAACTTACTTTTTCAACCGGATTGTTTCGCAGTATTGCTGTCAACATTAGCTCTGCTGTCAGGTGGGGAGGACATGTGCACCGGGCGTGGTGCTCCTGTGCAAAAGGTTTTCTTAAATCACCAGTGTGCGATGACGCTAAACTGCAAACTGTGTCTTCGAGTTGCGACCTCTGAGTCGCTTCGATGCTTGAAACAACAGCAAACTTGCATTCCCCACCAGCAGCACCTTCCATTAGTGGGCGGAGCTTGTGTGGCAGCACTGGATATCATTGGTCAATTTCACGATTTGCTTCTAATGCGATGGCGTACCAACAGGAAAATGGAAGGATACTGATAATTTTCATAACATTTGGACAATACATTTCTTTTATATTGAGATGTAAAAAGCGTCAAACTGTTTTTTTTTCGAAAAGAATTTCTGATGAGATATTGTACTTCAACATTTTCGCACCTGAGTTTGAACGTACTTGTGGTAATCGCATCATACAAGAGTAAACATTTCAGATGAGCTCGAAATATTTTTCAAATGTAGCCGGTGGCTGTGATTTATTGTATCTACACACGGACGTAGCCATTTGAAGACTGTAAAGATCATACGGTTTTAGAAAATTTTGTCTTTTATAAAAGGTCGTAACTTCACAGATCTCGGTTCAAAATTGTTCAACAATCTCATCGCGCGATTTAAATCTATTGTTATTGGCTGCTGATGTCGTGAAGCTCCCCAGGCGGTGATTCACNTGCATTGCACGCTAAGATAGAAATTGCACACTATGANAGAAAATTGCACACTACGATAAAAAATTGCACACTACGATAGAAAATTGCACACTACGATAGAAAATTGCANACTACGATAGAAAATTGCACACTACNATAGAAAATTGCACACTAAACTAAGATAGAANATTGCACACTACAATAGAAAATTGCACACTAAACTAAGATAGAAACTGCAAACTAAGATTGAAATTACACAGTAAGATTGAAATTGCACACGATGATAGAAATTGCACACTATGATAGAAAATTGCACACTATGATACAAAATTGCACACTATGATAGAAATTCCACACTATGATAGAAATTGCAAACTACGATAGAAAATTGCACACTAAACTAAGATAGAAACTGCAAACAAAGATTGAAATTACACAGTATGATAGAAATTGCACACTATGATAGAAATTGCACACTATGATAGAAATTGCATACTATGATGGAAATTGCACACTACGATAGAAAATTGCACACTAAGCTCTGATAGAAACTGCAAACAAAGATTGAAATTACACAGTAAGAGAAATTGCACACCATGATAGAAATTGCACACTGTGATAAAAATTGTACACTACGATAGAAAATTGCACACTACAATAGAATTTGTATACTATGATAGAAATTGCACACTACGATAGAAAATTGCACACTAAACTAGGATAGAATAAGGTTGAAATTGCACATTATGATAGAAATTGCACACTATAATAGAAATTGCACACTGTGATAGAAAATTGCACACTACGATAGAAAATTGCACACTATGATAGAAATTGCGCACTACGATAGAAAAGTGCACACTATGATAGAAAATTGCACACTACGATAGAAATTGCACACTATGATAGAAATTGCACACTACGATAGAAATTGCACACTACGATAGAAATTGCACACTACGATAGAAATTGCACACTACGATACAAAATTGCGCACTACGATACAAAATTGCACACTACGATAGAAAATTGCACACTACGATAGAAAATTGCACACTACGATAGAAAATTGCACACTACGATAGAAAATTGCACACTATGATAGAAATTGCACACTACGATAGAAAATTGTACACTATGATAGAAATTGCACACTGATAGAAATTGCACACTATGATAGAAATTGCACACTAAACTAAGATAGAAATTGCAAACTAAACTAAGATAGAAATTGCAAACTAAGATTGAAATTATACAGTAAGATTGAAATTGCACAATATGATTGAAATTACACAGTAAGTTTGAAATTGCACACTATGATTGACATTGCACACTAAAATTAAAATTGCATACTATGATAGAAACCTCAACAGTATCACTGCATGAATCAACTTGAAGTTCTGACTTGAGGTGAACAAACGACGGGCTGCGCAGTCGGCTTACTGCGCAGCATTGGAACACTCATCCACAAGAAGTCACCCATAATATTAATGGCTGCAGTCGACAATGCATTCATTTCCTTACTGCAGACTGATGTATGCTGCATTCTTCTCCACAGATGCTCAGTGATCCGAGTTACTTTGAAATCGATGCTCGAGAAGATACCATCAAAAGTCGCATCCAGTCCTTGGTGTCGAGTGAACGGGAAAAGAACGCTGTGAGTTTTTGTTGAGATGTTTTTAGTTGACGTTGTTCGGCACCTTGATAAATATATTGCTGCTTGTTGCTGATTTGTCAAACCAGTTGGGCGGGACCCTTGCTTCTTGTTCCGCCTTGAAGCTGAGCTATGAAGATCACACTCATGTGTTTCACTACATTCAAGTGGACACTTTTTTCTTATCTTCTTGATCTGTATATCACGTTGGTTGATTTTTTAAATCGGTCTTCAAAAACAATTAAGATTTTTTATAAAAAGCGGCCATTTTTTCCATCATTTAAACCAACCTCTCTCCTTCATATGCAGCCTTGCCACCAATATTTGATGGAATTGCAACACAAGTTTGAGTTTTGCTGCCTGTTATGCCACAACATCGCTGCATGTTGGTGGTTTCTTTTAAATTGAAGTAAAGAATGCTGCTGACTCAACACTGGTTTGACTGACCACACAATTACTTGAAAAAGGTTTTCATTGTAGTGTTGGACAAAGCTTTGCACTCACCAACTATGAATCTCCCTCTGGTGCATTATTATTTTTTCTTTCGTTTCACCCCTTGGTCAAGTTTGCTGTTTTTCACGTGTTTTATGAGAACCCATCCGCTGCGGCATTTAAGCTGAATGTTTTGTGTAAAAAGTGAATATATATATCTAGTAAAACACCAACGTATCTAGTAAAACACCAACGTATCTAGTAAAACACCAACGGTCAATTCCTGCCTTAATTTCAGTAAAAACAATTGGCTGTCAGCCTCATGCTAAATATTCTGCAAAACATTTGAAATCTAGATTGAAACAATTTGCATGCCAATGTGCGCTGAGGAACACCCCCATCCCATTTATTTATTTTTTTTTGTGCTAGCCGTTAACCCTAAAACCTGATGCTAGAATGTCTTCATTACTCTCCCACTGCCGGATTCCTGTATGACGATGAGTGAATGAAGTTATAATTAGGCTGCTGTTTCAGTGTTTGGCACCTCTCTGTGTTAATTGTGTTTATCACCTAACACCAGTGGTGTAGTGGGGCGGGAACGCGTGGGAACGGCGTTCCCACACCTTTTTCTCGCTTGGCTTCAGAATGAGTTTGAAGCTCTTTCAAAATGGCTAATTTTTTGAATGCGTTCCCACACCTTTTCCAGCACTACACCCCTGACTAAGACCTACCCTGTAATGCGCCATGACTGACCATGATGACGTCACGACTAACCATTTTTGCTTCTGTGTTATTCGATTACTCCATAGTGATATGAACCATGAGTCTGCGACAAATATTTAAATAAATAAGTAAATAAAAGTAAACCAACGTGTATGTTTGAGGCTGAATTCAAATGGCATTTTGCAACTCGTCATCGCGGTTGATTGTGACGCAGCAGCGTTTTGTGTCGTAATAACACTTTTTTGAGTCGTGGAATAACTGCATTTTGTAGCGAATTGACTCCCTGGAAAGCTCCCTGACCTCCGTCAATAAGCAGCTTGAGCAACAGTGCGAGTTATACCACGACACTATACGTCGTGCGAAGAAAGCTGAAGTGTCGACATACCAACAAGAAAATAGACTTCGTGATCTTGAAAATGAGGTTATATCCGGAAGCATTGTGCAGGACGCCATGAGAACAGATAAGACTAAGGTGGGTCGCCAAACACCTGAACATCTCACTGTGCAGCGCTGAAATAACTGTGCCGTTCCGTTTGCAAACTGGGCAATTCTCAAGAGGAGTGTTGCAATAGAGTTAGGAGGTCAAGTCTCCTCTCAACATCAGGTTTTTGTCGTTTGTTTTTTTAACCTGTTGACCACAGTGACCAGTATTTCGCAGTGGGGTTGTGTTCGCCCCCACAACCCCCCCCCCCC
>JGI24021J15306_10012768_pt1 | contig 10444 bp, 8 predicted proteins | sample Ectturendosymbi1_FD_15306 | JGI IMG/M metagenome (IMG submission 15306) | reverse complement strand
CAAGGCGTACGCAAGGGGGTTTGGGGTTAACTCCCCTTGAGCTTGATATTTTACAAAAACTTTACTTCCTGCGCAAAGGAGATTAAGTTAATTGTTTTCGAATACTTTTTGCTTATTAATTTGTCGACTTAATGCGAATACCAAGGAATAAATTTGCGTGCAAATTTCAAGGAACGTTGTAAATGGGCCAAAATATAATAATTAGGTTTTGGTGGGAATCTGGGTTATCGTCTGCGTCCAGAAATCATTTCACTACTTTTTGCAGACCTTTTGTCCTCTACGTATGTTTAAGATTGTGTTCCGCGACAGTTCACTTTATTCAAAACAATTGTCTTCATTTTGTCTGTTAGGGATGATCAGCGCAAGTGCTGACCGTGAGTGACCGCAATGGCTTTATTACCAATTTCATTAGCATGATAGAACTGTTCCACGAGCCAATTTCATTAGCATGATAGAACTATTCAAAGGCAGTTTTTAACATAGGATTCACGTATTTGATAAGGTCTGAGCACTGAAAAAGGAAAACTAAATATTTGCTGGACCATAACAAAAATCGAAAGTTTACTTGTGTACTTTATGCGCATTCTCAATTTTTGTGTAGTTTAGCAAGATTCGATCTTGCAAACCGGGGTGTGTGCGAGCCAGACCAGCCGCACACTTTCTATGCTCGACTGCTCGTATTCGACAAAACATTAGCGCAGCCTCGTTTTGCAGTTGTAAATCGCACTGGCGCAGTGATGAGTGTGTTTTATTCGCCTATTTTAACGCGAAGTCTGATAGTTTTGCAGTTATTAACTGCTGCACCGTAGCATTGAGTGTATTTTCCTCCGATATATTCTAACTTGGAGAGCTGATAGTTTATAAAATAAGGGGAGTGCGTGTAGAAGAATATGCATAATATGTCAACAAAATTCGCCAAAACGTCGGTTTGGAAACATGCATATGACATCAAATTGTGACGACACCAAGTGCGCACACCAAATACAAATGACCACCATATGCCACTGAATCAACCCCCATGAAAATTTTCTGCGTACGCCACTGTCTAACACCGTCAGTATTTTACATTTTTATTAAAAGGTATTATGCTTGTTATAACTAAAATTACCTATTGCAGGGATGGGCAATTAATTTGACTCTAGGGCCACTTTGAATAGGTCGCGTTTAGCGTATAGATAGAGAGATTTATTTGGTGGTACTGAGTTCATTGCGTCAGATGTTGGCCTACTCTTCAAGACAACGAACGCCGGGGCACCAAAAAAACAACAGAGTTTATCTAGACAGGTGCCACAGCAGAGGGTTAGCGGCGGGCCGTATGTTCTAGTTTGATCGTAATATAAATACATAAAACAAAGTGGTACATGCACTTTATCCAGCGCAAGCAATTCAGTGAGACAAATGCAACCTCACAGGCTTTTCAACAAATTTCAGATTTGAAGAGCTTTCCTGAATGCATCCGCGGGCAACTGACAGTGGCGTAGCCAGCCCAAATATTTGGAGGGGGCTAAAAGTTTTTTTGGGGGGGAAATGTTTGATAGGCGAATAACGCTATTTTGTTTGGAAAAACGCTTCTCAAAGCACAAAATCACTATATTTTCCAAAAATTTTGGGGCCATGGCCCCTTTGGCCCCTCCTGGCTACGCCTATGCAACAGAAAACGCTGTGGCGGGCCACATGCGGCCCGCGGGCCTGTAGTTGGACCACACTGGATTAATTCCAAGCTCATGCCACAAAGATTTGCTGCACTTTTGTTTGGCAAATAGATTGCCTATAGCACTTCATCCAAACCTGACAGTTTTTTAAGATATACGTTTCATTCCTGAATTTTTAAAATGTAAAAGATTTAGGACGAAGCTACGTAAATGCGTCAAAATTTGAACAAAATAAAAAATACATGAAGTACTTGGATAACTAACCTGCGTAAAGTCAACCAATCCACTGAATAAAACTGTGACGTCCTCGAAACGCATGGGTGGCACATGTCGCTTATGACGCAATTCGTTGGCAACCCAGTGAGGCAGAACTGCATAAAGCAACCTGACAAGAGATCAGTGGTTTAGAATCCAGTCTTATCTGACATGTATCTTACACTTCAAATCTTAGCCTACATAGTTCATAAAGCGATGTGTTTATTACGCTAGAATCAGGGATGGCGAACCTTTTTTATTGTGTGGGTCACACATAATGAGCACTTAATCTGGAATAGAACAAACGTGGGTGATAAATTTAATGGCATTTCAATATCAATGAAAAACTTGCTGCTGCATCTTCTCAACGAGTCTTGTAATCGTGGCTAATAATGTGTGGTTAACAGTCCTGCACAAGCAGCACTTATATCTGAGCTAAGGCGGCCCTCGCACTTGATTTTATGAAATTCATGTGCGAAAATACGGGCTCACGTGAATATGAGGAATCAAACAGCGTTAGCAAAGCTACCGCAAATCTCTTCATGGTTTTAACCAAGTTTGGTAAGGAATTCCATTTTGTAAGAATTATATTCTCACATTTATCAGCCCGGCTTTCAACAGCAGCAAAGTCGCTGTTCTCCATTTTCACTTTTATGCTTTAGCAGGTGGTGATTCAAGTCAACATACTATATTGCATGGTTTGTTTTTCAAACTGTACTTTCAGGGAAGTCTATCAATTCCATTTCCAAGTTGGAAAGGTGAAGCCATTCGAACTTCGGTAGTTCAAGATTTTAAAATTAAAATACTGTATATGCGGTTCTGCGGGCATAGAATGAACTGCAATTATGCAATGTCGTGTCCAGTTCTCGGAACAGAGCGAACCTTTTTGACATTACATTTTTGGCCTCTTTCGTTAATAAAGAATACTTGATGAGTGCATTTTGCATTTTCTCATGTTTCAAAAAGGTGCTGGCACAGGGCATCAGCACTTGTGGTGATTGTGAGGAAATGAGGACACTCTAAAATCCAAAGATTCTGCTCAGTGGAACGATTTGTTAGAAATAAACAGCACAATAGCTTTGTTACGTAATAAGCGCCTAGCAGTAGTGATATTCCGATACACGGCAATTCAGTAGGCTGACTGCTGGATCGGTGGTTCTCAACCTTTTTTGGCCTAAGGACAATCTTTTCAAAAAAATATCCGATGGACCACTTTGCCATGCTGACACCTCATGTATAACTAAACTGTAATTTTTACAAAATTTATTGAACAGGTTACAATTTTCAGGAACGTTTTGTCAAGGATTTGTGGAATTCTCTGTGGACCACTTCAAATTCCAGGTGGATCACCTGTGGTCCAACTGGACCAGTAGCGTGGCCAGCCTAAAAATTTGGGAGGGGCCAAAAAATTGGGGGAGCAAAGCGTATGATATTAGCCAAATGCTTGTAATACTATTTTTTGGGAATACCGCCTCTCAAAGTACAAAATGACTAGGNTTATATGTTCTGAGAATTTGGGGTGGGCCAAGGCCCTTTACGTCCCCCTGGCTACGCCTATGACCTGGACCACGTTGAGAATCACTATGCTAGATTAACAAAGCTGGGTTGCAAATAAATGCATTGGCACCTTTTTCGTCACTCAGATATTTAATCATGTTTCCTATAATTTAGAAACGAAAAGTGAGTCACTGAAAATCCACTTATGGGCCACTTCGTGACCCGCGGGTCAGTAGTTCGTCTCCATGGACTAAATAAAACTGTAGTAGGAGAAAAATTGTAACCAGATTTTCAAGACCTGAACATATATGTGTTCGTTGCTGAACAAGGATGTTTTTTACTAATAACAATCCTAGTTTGATTTTTTAACAGCAGTTTAAAGAAAGGCACAGCAGATAAACAGTAGGCTACTTGTCCGTCATTTTCTTCTCGCGCTCCCTTGCTAGAAGGGTGTGCTGCAGTCTGTCAGTGAGAATCTCAAGGTTCTGTGCCAACTTGTACTCCTCCTCAAACTGTTCGCCCAGCAGCACAAGATCACGTGTTGCATCGTGAAGTGGAATGTCGCTCAGGTACAGGCCCCGCGACGTCAGGTCGTCCAAATTCATCACGCTGTTCGACACAAGGTTGTTATCTGCAGGGATGTAGTGCTAACAAAAACGGTGTGGGAAGGCACCCAAAAACTAGCCATTTTGAAACAGCTTCAAACTCATTTTAAAGCACAACATGAAAAAGGTGTGGGAACGCCGTTCCCACGCGTTCCTGCCCCACTACACCCCTGGTTATCTGTAAAGATATCTAAAACTGACATTCATTACCAAAAGCGTATTTTTAAGCACAAGAGTGACAAGTTGAGATCCTGTCTCGCGATGGTAAGCCACACTTCGTAGCTACGAAACAAAAAAATGTAGCTTTTCAAAGACCTTTGCTTTTTTTCTTTTTGGCTACAATTTCTAAAAATGCATATTCGGAAGATTTTGGTTTTGAGAAACTGAGATATTTTAAAAATGTTTTACCTCTCACATTTTTGTACAGGTCATAGCACAGCGTAGATGTTTGCTTTGATTTTCTGTAACTTAAGATCACATCAAAGTTTTCAGATAACATGTGCATTGTTCAAAAAAAGCTTCTGTAAAATTATGTTCGTCGAAATATTTTTGAGATGTTTGATAAAAAATACTATTGAAGCTTTTTACCTTTTCCTGCTGCCATCACGATTTCTTGTTTTGTGCTTGCGTTTTACAGAGTTATGGTACCTGATGAGTTTGATGACGCGCAAGACTTTGGCTGCAATTAACATTTTAGTCATGCTTCTCATCTACCAGGGTGTTGCTCACTCCAGTTTTAAACGTTTTAGATACAAACCAGTCAAGCTCTACTAAATATTAATATTAACGCATACCGTACCAACAGTGACCTGCGTCAGTTTTGATTGTGACGTTTTGCAACTGCAAAATAACCACAAGCGTCAAACCAAAGAAATAAAGCAAAAAATAAAACATTAAATCGCAAACACATTACTTCATAGATTTCAAATCTGTTGCTTAGCTCAAAATGCATACGGAGAATGAATTGTTTCGCAACAATATCTTTACACTTGAAATACCTCGGCGAACACAGAAACATCAATCGCCCACATTCTGGAACAAAGATCATTTGTCCTTTCAAACGCAGTGATGTGTCGTCGAATTGTGAGCTTCTGCTGCTGCTTACGTCCTTTCGTCTTCGGGTTGGAGGTAAATTTTCAGTGCTCTGATCGCCATTACCGTCACAGTTTTTCTTAACGTTCTTAACTCGATGTGAAGTTTTTAGCACTCCTGAAAAAATTCAGATGTGAAGATTTAAGACGCACGATGTTCGTTGTTGGAGACAGAAAATGACCAAGTGCTGATTTGCTAATAATAATTGGTGAAAGTTTTTTCCCACGCGAAACTAAGAAAACTGCCTTTTTTGCTGAAATTTTCAAAATCCAGGGGAACTTTGGCCCTCTTCTTCCGACGCCCATGAGTGCGTTGCTAAATGCTTCGGATCGATATCAAGAACAAGCATTTGGTATTCTGGCATGGGATAGTTACGGTACAAATTCGTTATTTAACGTAAGCTGGCCCATTGCTATTAACATCAACCTTTTTTGAAAACGGAAAATTTCGCTTTCCATGATAAGCCCAGCAATGGAAGTGGTGCTCTGCAATCACTGACGCGCAAAGTAATTTATTCATTCGTGTTTCGTTATAATTCATGATACTGTAGATCAGTCGAAAGGACTGAAACCTTATGCTCTGAAGCTATTAAGTTTGGTCAGTAATTAAGACGCTTTCCTGCGCAAAACCTACTTTGAGTTTTGTTAAACCAGTATGTTAAATGGTTTCACGTGCGTTGTATATAAAACAAAGATATATTCTTACCTGGTTTTGTGCGAAGAACAAACACTTGATTGATTTGGGACAAAATGCTGTCAAAAGTAAAAGCTATGGGCGGTCGAACCAACTCAAAAAGATCAATCATTTTTGCTTCGTCTGTGACGTCATCTAATCCTTCATCATTTGAACAATCACTGTCTTGATCGTTCTCTGATTCTACAAGAAGACAAGTGTTTGAATCGTTTCGCAATTGTATTGTTCATATATACTATAAGATAAGAAATCATAAAAGTAGAAACAGAAGAATCTTTGCAATGCTACAACTCGCTGCAAATTCTAAAATCGCGTTAATTAGATGCGCAAAAAGTTTCTTTCGAGCAGATTTTAACCAGTGATTTATTTCTGATTGTCAATTGTATCGATGACCACGAAACCTACAATAAAGTTCAAGGGATCAAAATATTGTAGATTTATGACAACATCTGAAAGCTCCACTTGCATCTTCCTGTGAAACTCTCAATGCGAGGCGTAAAATGCAGATGAATTAATTATCTTAGAAACATGTCTTAATTTGTGTAAAAAATGCTTTACCAGTTTTTTTCTGCCTGCAATATACCAAGGTTTTTATGCACTGACCAAAACTCCACGGTGATGTAGTAACCTCAGTGAAACTTTAGTTCTACTAGGTGTTGCAGTGCTTATCACCAAGTTTGAAAAAGACGTAAAATCAGGTTTTAAGTCAAAATGTTTACGGTTGATTTCCTCATGCAGTCTAGTTATTTCCATACAAGGCTTAAACATAGAGCTATGTTTTTTCAAAGATCTCTGCCAGTTTCTTGCAAAAATAACTGAGTAAAATGCAACGCTCAACGAAAGCAACCCAAACTAACTGCGCACCAAGTTTTGTTCACCACCTGCGCTGGAATCATCGAATTCCCCCTTTTCTCTTCGTGTTCTCTGCGCAGCCTGGAATGCTGGTTGCAAAGCTGGTATTGCTCGAGCGATGGATGCGCCAGCCTGAGTGACACTCAAATCACGAGTAAACATCATGTGAAATGGAAGGGCCTTGAACAACACGAAAAATATACTTTTTGCTATCAGAAATAACTCGTGAATGAATGTAGCTGCAGGACCATGAAACAAATTTTGTTCTTTCTGCGGCCACTCCTAAGCAGAAATGTAACTGACCGGGGAAGAGGGGCGAATCGCACCCCCTGGCAAGCTGAATGGAAAAAACGCGACCCCTCTGAGGTCATATTTCGGCAATTGGTATTCTTTTGGTTTTCAGTAGGTTGTTATTTGCTTGCGTTTTAAGTATTTCCCGGTGATTTAGGGTTTTACTATAGCCATCCATATCCGGATTGACCATCATCTCACACTTTTTCTGAGTGTTGGCTAGTAGGCCGCTTTCAGATACGTTTCCCCATGGTTCACACCTCTAGTTACGCCATTGCTCCTAAGTTAGAGAAGTTTTACATCCACGTACTGCATACTTTGGCTTGATTTGCGGAACGTTTGTTCTAAGTTCCAATGCAGAAGGATTAAATCCGAGTTATAAAATGAAAGCTAGAAAGCGTGGCCTGAGAAGAAGGCCGTTAAATCTTGTTTTAGTAAAACAGAGCCAAAATACTTCAGCAACAAGTCAAGCGGATGTTTATGTCAGTAAATAAAACTTTGCTTTCTTCTTTTATTTTAGGCTTATCTAGTTTTTATTGAGAACTTTATTCTGTTTCCTTCAATGCGCTGCAGCTGTGGGAATAGCGCAACAAAACGTCATTAGAAATAAACAATTTGTTGATTGATTCCACTGCCACACCGCGTCGTCACACTGCCACACGCGTCACCATATAGGAGCAAAATATTTTTCCCTCTTTGACCTTTTCAAGCCAACATATCTGTTCTTTGGCGAAAATTTGTATAAACTAGGGTTACCACTACGAAACATATTAGTTCCTTCTGGTTTACATCAACCTGCAGGCAGACCTTCAAAATTATTGGCGTTTGTTTTGAGGTTTAACACTTTCTGTGTCTATATCTGTTCAGCGTAATTAATTTTAGTACTCCCTGAAATGTTCTGTAGAAAGCTTTTACTCACTACATATTGATAATAATCAGCAACATTTTTAGTTCCGAGACTTTTCTACATCGACTGTTTTTGTTTNCCTTTCGCATGAGAGAAACAAAATAATCTCGTAATGGCAACACGTGGTTAGAACTAAAAAAGTGAACGAAGAAAAATATAACAGTAGTGAACTGACACAATTCTTCTAAATTAAATTTGTTGTAATTGTCTCGGTACCTTGCACAAACTTTTTGGCCCAATGATTGGCTCTTTTTCTTCAAGAGCTTCTTCAATAGCTGCCATGTCTTTTTGGTGGGAACCTGAAACAGTCCCGGATGTAGCCACAATCTCGAATTGCACGTGATCGCCGTCTCTGCCTTTTCTCTGTATCACCTGTGGAAGCCACAGAATTAATTCAATGTCGTTCTCTGGTAATAAATAATCTCAGTTGCCAATGCAATGCCAAATCAATCTACACACTGTTTGTTTTCTTCCATTGATTAGACGCGTTTATAAATGAGGTGCCATTAACTATGGAAGAAAGAATACGTTCAATGTGGAATCACGCGTGTTTGGGCGTTGACACGTTTTGGAATTTTTAACATTTTTAAATCGTTTAATCTGCAGTATTTGGAAAATATTTGTTTAAATTGTAACGGACGCTGTTTCTCAATGTGTTGCCATACAACACGGTGCAGAATCAAATTTTATGGTTAATCTAAGGTCGAATCTTTCAACAAACACAGTTCTAGAACTTCTAATTTTCAAGCAGCAACATTTAACTACTAGAGTCAAATCGGCGCTGTTCAGTTCAGTTGAAAGCATACAGTTAGCAGGTATAAAAGTGAAACTCTTCAAAGATTCCTCCAATGTCGGTGACATTTCATATGAACATATTCTTGAGATGCTAACGTAATTCGGCAAATATTTTGAAGAAATGCTTTTCTGGGTTTCATTAGCGCTTTTACGAAAAACTATTATGGTTTGCAAGGTATACTTTCTACGCCACTACACGTAAACTTCCACGACGAGCATTTTACGAGATCTGAGTTAACTCGCATTGGGGCTAAAAACTTAACGTCAAAATACGACTTAATAAAATGAAGACCTTGACATCAGTTTCGATGTTGTGTATTTGCTTTGTAACAGCCTTCACTATTCCGATGACGATGCTTTCCAGTCCGTCGCGTTCCGAATAATAATGCAGGATGAGTGAATTTTCCTTGTTGCCGTTCGTGCACCGGAAGCTCGGAGCTCTCATTCCGGGATAGATGGAGCTCAGGTGGTCGTGCAGAGCATCCAAGTTCTGGAATGATTTTGGAAAGATTGCGCGTTAGACGCTTTGCAGTGTGAGATAAACTTTGTGGCCAATAGAATCTTGATGCTGCGGTGAAAGAAACATACGTCGATAAATGTTTTATGCCATAAGAAGTCACTGCTGTGACAGGACAAGCTGCTCAGTGCTCTGTTCGTTCAGAACGACTGTACTTGACCCGAAATTGAACGAACAGTGCGCGGTTTGGGTTATTTTGCCGATTGCACTTCTTATTCTAACATCTTGCAACAAACGGGAACAGTTTCAATGCAAAACGTTTGCCAGAAGAATGAAAATTAATAGAAAGCCGATTTCAACTTACATAAAAGCAAGGTGTGATGCAAGCTGTAGAAATACTGCGTAATGTTATGAAGAAGAATGCTTTTCAAGATTGTTTGCCGAAATAGCAATTGAGATAAAATTTTGCAAGTAGACGAAATCTAAAAAAAGTTTTGTAGATAGCGCTGCAAAAAATCTACTTTTGGCAAAGTTCCCAAATACTGCTAATTATATCTGTATGCACAACATTCGTTTCAAAATGCTGTATAGTTCCAAACTGTTTAAATATGCAGAAAAAATGATGAAAACAAACAATACAATGTACAAACTCGGTGTTGGTTTTGCACAACACTTCAACACAATTGAAGCGGATGTTTCTATAGTATTTCAAAATTTGAAAAAGGTGAAGCAAAATGCTGCTTTATTTTCAAAAGTTGCTTCAACTAAATGTATAAGCTTTCAGCAAAGCAGTCGATGTATGTGCTTAAACATTCGCACCAACGTCAGATCTGAAATGCACTGAACAAGAGTGACATTTGCTTTTTCTTGTGGAGTGAAGCAAAAAAACTAAACGGAAACAGCATTTCAGTCAGTTATTTTTTCAAAAAAGATTTTCGAAGCTAATTGATTGATCGATTTGCTGCTTGTGGTAGTCAACTCCCTGAAGCGTAACAGTTGCGCGTGTGATTGCTTGCTGTGCATTCCTTGGTTTGCGTCCTTACTTTCGTGTTCGTCATTGTCATTCTGACTTGACCGTGGCTTCTGTTCACTGCTGTTCTCTTTTGCTGAATAAAGCCTTGTTGAGGTCTTGTAGTCTAGATTTACTACAGTTTATTCAGCAAAAGAATTTTTCCATGCTTTTGGGATTACGGGAAAGCATATGAGACCTCCGTTGTTGGATGCTGATGCCAACTCACCGGAGTGTAATTTTAGAACCGTTACCGTTGCTCAAAATCAGGAAGCTGCTATTCGAGACGCTTTCATTGCTGGCCTTAGTTCTGGATATATCCGTCAACGGCTTCTGGAA
>JGI24021J15306_10012767_pt1 | contig 10445 bp, 7 predicted proteins | sample Ectturendosymbi1_FD_15306 | JGI IMG/M metagenome (IMG submission 15306) | reverse complement strand
AGGTGATACAACTAATTGAAAAAGCCAGTGTCAACTTAAGAAGTAGTACAGCACTTGCAATGACAAAGTAACTTAATTATACAGTGGAAATTCCTCCCCTAAATTCATGGGGAGGAATTACCCGTCGATTGGGAGCCCTTGTTTATAGAGTGCATTTTTTTCAACATATGGTTTGGTATGGTGCAACATCAAAAAGAGTCTGGTGCAGAGAAGGCATGTGCAGAGAAGGCAGAAAGATTGGTTGTGCAGAGAAGGCAGAAAGATTGGTTAAAACACACGGATTTTCCCGAGATAAAGACAACAACAATTAGCATTTACTCAAACTGTTTGAATTATTCTTCTCTGTTTTATAGGTCTTTCAAATTTCGTTACTATTGGTTTTTGTTTGATAAAAAAATAACAGTTAACTGTTCAAGTGTGCTGCGTATTTTACTTTTTACTTCATAGATGTTTTAAAAGAGTAAAGAGTGGGTTTTTGGTGGGTTTGATTGTTATTTTACAAGTGTTATTTTTTAACATGGGTAGGATTTTTGGGTCGGGTCCAATCACATCAACCCAGCTTCCACTGTGCATTTGAGAAAGTTCCACTGTGCTGTTTGCAAAGTCAGGAAAGTCAGGCCCGTAGTCAGGTTTTTGAGGTTTGCTGCGACAGATTTTTGTTATTATTGTATTTAAAAAAAATTTTTTCTGGGCACAACAAAATTTCAGGTATTGGCGACGCCCCCGTGGCTACGGGCCTGAGAAAAGCCCTTCGTCGTTTAAGCTAATTGTTGCTGTCCGCTGCTAGGCTGCACTAAACCTCGGTGCAGGTCTTGAGCAGCCATTCGATTGTCTCATCGTCCAGAACCGTCAGACCGTGCAGTCCACAAGTAAGTCGGTGGGTTGGACATTAGAAGACATGGTCGACGGTTTGTTCTTCTGTATGACTCCACAATCCAGAACTTTACCATAGATTTTTTACGTTATGTCAAGTTTACAGTCGCAAAGTTTAGTTGTCAGTGATTGGCAGGGAATGCTTCTTTCATTCTAAGACTGTATGTATATAAACCTTAACGATGTTTTGGTTATTCGTGCCTGATCTTACCAAAATATTTGCGTAAACTGCTACCATACGGGTACGATTGATTATTTGCTGTTCTGTTTTCCCTATTCCGCCTTTTTTAAGCCAAAGTGGGTGATATGCTCATGGTACAGCTTACCACCTAAAATTGATATAAACCTTTGTTTACCAGCTGCAAAGCCACTGACATCCCCAACTTCCATGTCATTAAGTAACAAGGTTTAAGTGGATTGACAAAATTGCAGAGATTCCATGGTTTTCTTGCAGTGCATATTCTAGAAACTGTGAAAGAAGAATTACATGGTAATTTAATATATATTTTAGGTTTCACGTAGGTGCACAGTAGAATGCAATTTTTTCGGGATGCAAAGAAAAATTTCCCTATGTTCTTTTAATTTGCCAAAAAAAAATTTATGTGACAAACTTTCTTACAACAAATTTTCTGTAGCGGTTGGAGCGTCATATTTTCCTCCACCATGTTCACACAGATTCAAAATAGAAAATTTGGTACTTGATATTCGGTTCTTGATAACCCAATTTATAAAAGTACCTAAGGAAGCTCAGACCTAGCTGAGGTAGGCCGAAAATGTGCTTCCTTTTTTCAAGCATAAATGTGACATGTATCCAGGGGCGTAGCGAGGAGGAAAATGAATAAAATGTCCCAGGCACCGAATCTCTGGGGGAGCTGAAAAGTCCCAACAGTGTTGCAAGTACTTTCTTCAGTACGGTAAATTTACTCCCAAAAGACCTTGGGGGGTCAAACTTGTTTCTTGCCCCGGGCGCCATCCAACCTCGGTACGCCCCAGCATGTACCACATCATTTATATCATGACTATGTGATTCCACAACATTGTCCGTTCAACTGCACATTTTTGCCACCTTCAACAAAATGTATGGCAAAATGTGTTCATCCAAACACTGTAGTTAAAACCCTTTAGAGACCGCAAAAGATCATATATGGTCTTGGATTATTTCAGCCATAACTCGCCAGCCGATTGAGCTAGAGAGGTGTTTAAACCCTCTATAAATGCCAAACGTCTTCTGGTTTCGATTTTTTCAAATTGCAAAGTTTTGAATTTAAGTTTTTTTCGTGGGTTACTTCATAACAGGGGAAGATTTAGGCCTTTTTGGTCCACTTCATCTGGCCCTGAACCTCAACTGCAGGAGGGAGGTTTGTGTTTCTTTGTTTTTTAAAAACCTAGGCGAAAATCCGAGCCTTTGATTGGCTTTTCAACGTTTGTGGTTAGCAAGTTATNAACTAAAAAATAACTGAAAAAATCCAAATCCAAACCGATATTTTTTGTCCAATGTTGTTAATAGCGGAAGCCAAAGACGAAAAGATAAATTGGGTAAAATACGTGAATCAGTCGCTCAAACTGATATTGCATCGTGAGGTTATTGTATGTCCACTACAGTTGGATGCAGTTTACCTGAGCATTTGAAGTTCTGGCATATGAGTAAAATTACAAAATAAACCAGTGGTGAGTTCCTTCTCTTTTGCCAAAAAGATGCAGGTTGAAAAGGCATGTCGGCGACCATCAGCAATAACGAAAAAGTCGAAATTGTACCTTCAAAGATCAAAAGTATGGTAGCATCAAAACAGAGAAGTTGTTTTCATTCGACTCATAAAAGAAACATTTCGCATCAAAATGTGCCTTTAACTGTTTTGGATATAAAGTTTTTTTTCACTTGCTAAGCGAAGTTATGATGGTACGAAGGTTCACCTAAACAAAATCGATTAGATGTTCGGGTTCAGTTTCATTCTTCTCGATTTCATACTCACTTCAGAGTGTTGCCATTGGTCAGCAGCGCCCAACTCTGCTTGATTGCGCCGGAACCACCTTGCTACATTTTAAAGGACATCCCATCATTAAGGATACTTGATATTATTCAGGGACGCTGGAGAACGGGAGACTGACGGGGTCAATGCCCCCACGGACCTTTAAAAAGGGGTGCAGCGGGGGCGTTGTGCATTTTCATATCATAATTGAGTTAATGATTTATCAAGTGCGATTTGAAATGAATTTATTGCAGCTATTCGGGCAACCAGAAAATTCAATGTTTTTTTTATAATTTCTGTAATTATGTTTGTGGTCAGCATTGTTTCTGAACAAAAACAAGCATAATGGGTGACGATTTATTTGTTTTTTACGTTTTCATTGCCCTCAACTTTTTCTACCCTCCTTCCGCTACGCCTGCGTCCCTGATATTATTCATGACAGTATCAAGTACCAATTAGCTCTACAGGTTCGGTCGTATTCTCCTGTCGTTATTCTGTAATGACTTCTCTCCAAACCCGGTTTCAATAAATTTTAGACAATCAATACTTCGTTAGACATCACAGGAACATGAAAGATACGTTATATGTACGAAATGTCTCCACTTTGAACAAGAAGGTTGAGTTATAGTAGGGAAAAACAACCGTTTGCCATATTTTTATACAGTTCCAATACACAAAATATTTTATGTACATTTGCTAAGGTTTCTGATTTGTCCGACGAAAATGTGTTTCACTCTTTGTTTTTTCCTAATGAAGTCACTTTTTAATGAAAACAGCTTCTTTGTTCCAAAGATAAACATATATATTTCTGATGCCCACGTCGAGTTCGACAACACTGTCACTCTGTTGTCTCGTAACCGAAATTCTGAAACGTTTATTGGTTTTAGAGGTTTTGTTGACAGTTCGGAGCACTATTTTATTTTTATTGGGGTATGTGTTTTGCCAGTGATGGGTTTATGGTTGGAAAGCCCGGGGAAAGGTGGAAAAGGAGACATCTGATGAAGCCATTCTATTCAGCCAATCGTGATACGACTTTTGATTGATTTTAACAAGATGAACTTATTATTTAGTATAAATTGTTGCCCTTGTTTGACAGGGTCTTTTCAGAACATTTTATAACAAATTTTAACCCGAAGTTATTTAGGGTATTGAAGTTGGCTTGAAGCTTTTCCTTATTCACACGTAATAGATGCTGGGGCCCTTTGAAAGCAGCGTACTTACACACTGCAGTTGCTGTTGGGGTCCCTTTGAAAGCACAGTACTACTTATGATCTATTTCGGAGTTAAAAAACCTACGCGCGCAACACATCGAGGGGGGCTTCGTTTGCCTCCTCTTAAGTCTAATAGTGTTGAATTCCATATAAAAATTGAGCTTTTGCGGAAATAGGCAAAATTGTTAAGGCCTTAAATACCACTAGCGTCAAGAGTAAAATCAACATGAAATATCCTACCTCAATCAAGACAGCATAGATCAGCTGTAAAAGTGGATACCTATCCACGATGTAAACACGATCTGGATTTTTCAAAGGTACTTCTGAACAACAAAATATAATGATTTAAAAAACTAGGTAACTACAAAGGTGACAGTATGGAACGCAAATCTTCATGGGAAGCATATCTCTGAAAGAATAAAACATCCAGTTAGAGCAACCAGCAGTAGTTGGGCTATAAAATAACTTAGCCAGTAAAGCATTTCATGTTTTTTATAAAACGATTTAAGTATGCTTCCTTGTTGTGGAACCCGATGCATATCGCGCATTCACATTGGGAGAATATGTGACGTTATTTGTTTGTAGACGTCGACAGAAAAATAACGGTTTAGTCATTTTACTAAACTAACGCATTTACTAACGCGTTATTTCAATCATGTAACAATTAATGACATACAGTCATCAGACAGTAAGCCAGATCTGTATACGGGACACTTTTTCTGTCCCATCCCATGGTTGCTTGTGACTATCCCATCACACGGCATTCCCACGAAATCACCAACACAAATCACAACATTTCATCAATGCATGTCTAACGTCTGACTTCTACAAATCTCTGGATAAAATGTTCCAAAGTGTTCAATAAAGGCGCCAATAAACCATGCGTTACTTTTTTTAATTGCCACGCCCACGCAGCAGAAGCCGAACAAATTTATTTTAGGGCCTCGCATCACTCCGCCAAATACTGAGTCTCTATCTACTGCTTTGTGACCATATAGGCTAACAATTCAGAAGATTTTTGCTGTATGACACAATGTCACTGACGATGTGTCATGGGGCAAATTAAAGTCTGCTGTCCCATCCCATGAGACAAATACCATGGAAACCAAAATTCCATGAAAAAGTGCAAAAAATCACTTGGAAAAGTTATCACTTGGTCACTTCCTAAAATCCTCGGCAAGTTTGCAGAGCCATGACCAGGGACGCAACGAGGTTAGATGGCGCCTGGGGCAAAAAGCAGGTTTGGTGCTCCCGTGTTCGAAACTGAGGTCTTTCGGAAGCAAATGCACTGTATTGAAGAAAGCACTTGTGACATTGTTGGGANTTTTCGGTGCCCCCCACAGTGACTCGGCATCCGGGGAATGGCGCCCCCTTGACCCCATTCGTTACGCCCCTGGCCATGATGTCCACTGCGTCATCAGACATCTGCATCGAATAAGCGTAGTTTATGATCAAAATACACCAAAAGTTCCAACTTCTTTTCGTCTGCTGGGTGCTTCTTCCTCTTCTTTTGAGCGAGTTGTTACTGTCCACTGCTTGGCCACTAGATCTCGAGGCAGGTCTTCAGCAGCCATTCGATGGTCTCATCATACAGAACCGTTAGGCGATGCAGTCCATGGGATGGTTGATGGATTGGCCATTGGTGGACATAATGATCGACAGTTTGTTCTTCTGCGCCACACTCACAGCCACACCACATTTGCACAAGCAGAGCGGGAACGCCCGACACCAGTGCGGAGGTGGAAGCCGAACCCGCACTGTTCACGGAAGGGTCATTTCAGGAGGGTGGGTGCCGGTACCGCGGATGAAAGTAAGGAGTCTCGTAGTGTTGTCCAACCACTCCACATTCCATTGGTGATCCGCCCAGAGCGCCGCACGTATGTTGTTGTTGTCAGATGAGCTGATGAGTTGCTGTGCGGCGGGCACAAATGGGTGTCTCGATTTGAGGCGCCGTGCATTCGCATCTTGCGCAGTGAATCTCTTTCTAACGCACTTGCAAAATTCAAAATTTAATATCGAATAAATATCGCATAGCCCTGTCACTGCTTGAAACGCTGCGCTGCTCGTGTGTCTGCTTGGTTGCGCAATTGCATGCGCACTAAAACAAACATTTGCTCAATGTAAAATTTTCCTAGAGGATACGCTGGTGGACAGGTGAGCGCTGAGTGGAGCAGGTGTCCACGATCCATGGTCCGGCGTTCTAGAAACAGTGTGACTTATTTGCGACGAAACTCAGCACGCTGGATGTCTGCGTCAGAATGTATCAAAAAGCTTGAGTAACGTCTGTTGAAGGAGCAAATGCTAAAGCAGGTAAGCAGTGAAGAGTTAATCGTAAGTTGTCATTACTTTCGTAGTCTTCTTAAGCCAATTTCGTCAAATGTTTGCATTATACACTTTGTTCATTCATTCATTTTCATGCCCGCCGTTCCTCTGGGGATGGTGGCGGTGGCAGCAGCCCCAGGAGTAGGCAAAACACCTCACAGTCAACAGCAATCTCAGGTAATTCTGCTGACTCCACACTAAGACGGGACCAAACAAGGTCGTAATGTACACACTCCACCTGGTCTTTGAACAAGCTCTCAGCCGCTTGCTCATAACTTTAGCCAGCAGACTTTGCCTCGCCAGTCGTTCGTGGGGCATTCTGGACACATGGCCGAACCAGTGTAGCCGGGATCTCTGGATTCAGAGAAGTGGTTGGACATTCAGGACACAGGCACAGCGAAATTCACACCTGCGCACTTTGTCGCGAAGTTTCACACCGTGGACTCTTCCCAAAAGTCCCATTTCTGCTTGCACTTGAGATCAGGGCCGGCTTTAAGCCAATGCAACCGAGACGGCTGCAATGGGCCCCGCGCTTAAGGGTCCTCGCGCCACTGGTTGGGCATGGTTGTCTATTTTTGCCAGATATTCTTTGCGCAAGCGAATTGCAGAAAAGCTGATGAACCTCATTGTTAGCTAATAATTATGTCGTTTGAATGAACGTTGAGTTTCTTCTAATTATTTTCGAACGGTATCAAACGTGCTCAATTCTCATGCTGAGCGTTGTGTCTGCGCTCCACCACGTCCCACTCATTATAGATTGAATTTAGTTGTTACTAGTGCTAGTTGAGACTGAAGCAAATCTAGAGCTACTGCAAAGTGCAAACAAGGTGTGTAGTGATTCAATTCGTAATGAACAAGTCAAGATGAATGCCTGTTGTATTAACTTTGATGGCAGTTCTGCTAACGTGACGTTGTTCAGTTCTCGAAAGATTGTTCTGTTTTGGAAAGTTTTTGGTTGATTGCGGGTCATCTGCATTTCAACAAACGCTTCCAATTTTGCTTTATGAAAGATTTTGATACAGACTAGATATTTTTTTATTTTGTTAAAATAAAATTAATTGTACCACATTGAAACAAACGACAGAAGATGAGAGGTTGGTCCTGTGGAGGTCAAAAACTTATGCAAACCAGGGAAAGTTTTTGTGAAGTGTTCACACCTAAATTTTCCTTCTTTCCTTTGACCACAAAATTGTTTGTCGTTATTTGCCGGTGGTGCAATACAATTTGCCCTTCCACCAAACTTTTATTGCCATTTGCCTATTTGCGAGCGTAAATCGGAAGAAAAACCACCAATTCAAAGTTCCATGCAGGTTCATAAACGTAAAGGGCACTTGAAGTTGCTCTACAGCTTAACTACAGGCAAGGCAAAAGTTACGAATGTCATCCAGCACACTCGTTCCTGCTTATCACTATATTGGACTGCTATATGCTTCCATTTCATCAGTCAACCATGCGCATGATATACTGCGTTTGATAAATGTTTCCACACCTGTGACGTGTTATTTGAAAAACCTTTGTACATTACATTTCTAATTCATAAAAAAAAACAGTTTCCGTTCCAAGTCCATGCAAATTGAAGCATACCGAGTAAGTTCTATAGCAGGAGGGTCGTCGCCAGCGGGGGGAAGTGGGTGCCCGTCCCCCTCCCTCCCATTTAAAATATGTGCCCCCTCATTTCATGTTTGGTCCACCGGTTCTGCGTATATCTGATATTGCATTTAACAAATGCGCCCCCCCTGCTGCGAAATCCTGGTGACCGGCCTGTATAACAAAGATTCCCAACCTGGGTACATGTACCATTTCCCTATCTGAAGAGGTACATTTATTGTACATTTGCAACAAATTAACTTTGAGACAACAAACGGAGTCAAATTTTATAGTTCCAAAATTCTGAAAGTTCTATTAAAAATTCAGTGGATTTTTGTGATTTTACTCAGCGTTTTTGTCGTAGGAAATTTTAGGGGCACATGCTCATCTATCGAAATGCTAAAGGGGTACATGGTCAGAGAAAGGTTGGGAACACCTGTTCTGTAAACTTGGGCTTTTGAGGAACTTTGGGTGGATGCATGGGTTGCTCTCTTGTGAAGCTTATTTTTACGTGTATTGCGTCATAAAGCGGATAGTCGATCATGCTCCCAGACGTTACCTTTATGCTAGAACGCATCTGCGATTGTGGTTGCAGAAAGCGAGATAAGCAGTCAGTTCATGCCAACAGTTTTCTCCAAGTCAGTTGTTCTTCGAAGGAAAGTGTCGTTCAACAAGAGCGAAGTAATTGCATTGTAAGTTCATTTCGCTTGTCAGTTCGGTTTGATTGACGTAATTTTTGCACTTGCGCTCGCCGCTCCATTGCAGAGCTTTATTTATACTTTCCGCTTGATTACGAGTGGTAGCGGCACACTGTCTACTTTCCATCACAGCAACATGTTATTACTCATAAACATGACCGTAGCTGGGGGCACATGAGCCATGTCCACTCCCCACAAAAGAAACTGTTGTGTTATCATGTAGCCTACATACACACCAACTCCAATAATAATTTGCCTTATCTTTTGATATCCACATACTCATTTTGCTAAAATATCTTCATCGAAAAGGTCATAGCATGGTTGGCCGAGCACGATGACGTAATAGCACCACAGTTCAGAGGGGCCCCGCGCCTAGGTCTTGCATTGGGCCCCACACCTGCTAGGGTTGGCCCTGCTTGAGATAATATATTTTCAGTCAGAACACAAGATTCATGACCATAGGCAAGGATCGGAACAAAGACCGATTTAAAAAATGAAACCTTTTCGGTGTTTAAAAGCTCCCGGTGTGTGACAACAGAGCGAAAAAACTCACACAGAACTGCGTTAGCTCTACCAATCTGTGTATCAGTTTCCTCGCTTCACTTTTCGACACTCGTAAATACCATCCCAGGTACTTGAATTCTCCACCTGTTGCAGTGTATAGCCGCTTGCATGCAGCGTAGACTGCGTTGGGTTTCTAGAGAAACAAAATACTTCGGTCTTTTTGGTGCTAATTTTCATTCCGGCTCGGTCGCACGCAGCAGAAAACCGATCGAGTGCATGCTGAAGACCCTGATGAGAAGATCCTTGCAGAAGCAAATCGTCTGCAAAAATAGGCGGTTGTTCCTGCAGCTCCCAACTGTAACACCCTATTCGACTCGACTGTGACTACTATCTATCCAATTCATGTAGAGTATACAATGAAGAGGAGTGATGACAGCACACATCCTTGTCGAGGTCCAACACCGACGGTGAACGGTTGTGATTTAACTACTTCTGAGCAGGAATACATTGATTTGACGCCAGTAACACGCAGCCGTCAACACCGTACTGAGGGGGCCTGGAGATAATTACTCCTACACTCCCAAAATCTACTGCTACACTAGTAATTACTGCTACACTCCCAAAATCTAGCAGTATTCTCTTAGGCGCAGCCGAAGAGACCTTTCCTCATTCTTCACTTAAGATGCCATCATATGCGACTTATGCTTATTTCTATGCCAGACAGTAAATGGCAATAGGGTTTATGCTAGACACAAGCTCGAAATGCAGTGTACAAACAATATTAATTACGGTATCTCTTTCATGCGGATGAATACGTAAAGAATCAGGCCGGCAGCCACGGTGGCATAGGAGGACAGCGCCCTCGGACATTTATGCGCTACTCCAAATTTTGTTGTGCCCTAAAAATTCTCTTTAACACAAAATAAAAACAAAATTCTTTCTCCACAAAAAGTGTATTTTTTGTTCACTTTAGTTTATTTACAACACTGACTGTGTGTATGGTCGTCGGAAGGATTTTTTTCTTTGCACGGGTGTTTCTCCGATCCGGTATGCTCTACAGACCCGGTAAAAGTCCCAAAAGACGCGGCAAGTCTTCTAGTCTGCACTCGCAAAAAAATTTTTTGCTTGGGAGTGCGGGTTTTTTGTAAGTGACGTCATAAGTGGAGGACTTTCAGGCCACCTTGGCCCGCTTCAGCTGGCCCTGGGCGCCAACCGTTAGGTGGTAGTATTTCGCTGAAGTTTTTACTGGAAACTAGGCTACAATCCGAGTCTTTTGATACTTT
>JGI24021J15306_10012766_pt1 | contig 10445 bp, 6 predicted proteins | sample Ectturendosymbi1_FD_15306 | JGI IMG/M metagenome (IMG submission 15306) | reverse complement strand
TAGCTGATATAGACCTTCTAAATTTTGTTTAAAAGCGTCTGTTCTCAAACGACTGTGAAACATTCTGTTTTCCTTTCTTAGCTTCTCAATGACAACAGAAGTTTTAAAGCTGTCAGACGTAAGGACCTCATTTCTTTTATGGCAATTCCCTTTATATTGTGACTCAGTATGACGCCGTAGAGCTATTGTGACACAGTAACTTCTAGCAAAGCTGTGATCAACAGCAATGGCCTCATGCTGTGATAATGGCAACTCTCTCTCCAGTGCTTTTGGGTGCGCAGAAATAAACATTTTACTTCTTGTTTGAAGCTATGGTTTATAACCATAGCCAGTGGAAAGCGAAGGTGAAGCTTGTTGGGATGCACGGCCCCGTGGTTGTTTATCAAGGTCAAAGTTTGTGCAAAGCAACTGTGATATCATTTCTACAGCCGATCATGGCTCCGTGTTGTTTCATTTCACCCAAGTCGTGAATGTGCAGTTTTGACAAAACGCATAAACTTTGTCATGCGATAGCAGAGAAGAATATAAAGCACTGATGCAAGAACTGCTGGATTTATATTAATTTTTAGAGTTCCCTCTATCGATTCTGCATTTTTGTAAAAGAAAGAAAATCTTATAGAGACGATTCTTTTTTGACAAATTTTATTTCGAACAAGATCAAAATGTAGTTAAACAGTTAAAAATCAAAACAAAGCCAGCGTTTCAGCAAAAAATACAAAACTCACAAACTCTTCACAATGTTCCCACCAGACAGGCAAGTACTGCTATGGCACAATATCAACACAATTCACAAAACAAACAGTTGAAAGCAATAACTTCGGTCAAAATCCTGCAAATGCTCACTCGTGGATAAAAAAGTGGCCGCATGACTGCATTTGATTTAAGCATATTTTCCAACGTAGGGTTCATGTGTTTCTGGGCGATTGACTTCATTTTGATTGATTTTTTGAAACCATCCTCACCTCAACATTCAGAGCCAGAATTTTGTAGCTTCAAAAAATGATCCAATTATTTTTAAATAAAAGCGACGATTGGCAGAATAGCTTTTACCAAATTCAAGGTCTGCCAATGAAAATCTGGCTTTAGTTATGACAGAGGCGTTTGATATTCAATAATTTTGTGTTTTGCCAATCAACTTTTCCATAATTCAAACAAGTTTGTTTCTGACCGTTGCGTTTTCCAACAGTACAGTGCAAGTATTTCAGACTCAAGCGCAACTTCATCAACGTCTTTTCCAGGGCGTTCAAAACTGCAACACGTTCTCGTCTTGAATAGAACGACGTTGCGATCATTCCCATCCGATGCGTCGTGTCTACAGGACAGATAAATCCTGACACAAACCAAAACCGTTGGAGCATTTTCCTTTCTTGCTCTTCCACAAACTCAATGTTTTTCCTTTTGAATTCCTGGTTGTTGAGGAATCGGACGACACCGATGTCGTTGATTGGTTGTCTGAATCGTCAATTCCATCGTTTTTGTCCAATCTACAAATAAGAATGACACAACGATAAAATCCATATAGGTTTTACGATGGGCAGGTTAACCCGATAGGCAGTGGTGTAGCCAGCCCAAAACTTTGGAGTGCCAAAAAATTTGGGGGGGCCAAAATGTTTGATTTTAGGCGAATAACACTATTTTGTTTGGAAAAACGCTTCTCAAAGCACAAAATGACTATGTTTTCCAAAGATTTGGGGGGGCATGGCCCCTTTGCCCCCCCTCTGTCTACGCCTATGCCGATAAGAATATTTTTTTGCATTAAGTGCAGCAAAAGTACACTTTAAACTCACTAAGTTGCAATTTTTGAAACTTGTTTCACTTTAAATAAATAACAATTGAAATATTTTACACACTTTGCCATTTATGTGATGAAAATTGTCCGCGATCTGTCAAGAGAACTTTTGATTGTTGAAAGGTTCATTAAATTTTAAACTTAATCACTTCCAAATCTTGCTACTTCTGCCTGAACGCGTCATATACAGGTCGCTATCTTAACTGCTACAATTGAAGCAAATGACGTAGAAACTATGAGTGACGTAACAACGAAGGCAGCTTCCTGTTCGGGACTTTACCTTTTAACCCCAAACGGATTCAGGATTGATTGACTCAGTCGTTTGATCAGAGATGGTCGGATATTTGTCCGCTGAGTAGCGCTAGAGCGACGACTGCTTTGTCCTGCCCTCAATCGGATTTGTTGGATGACTCCTTCGAACAATTCACTGACGTTCTGATTCAAAGTGGCAGAGGTTTCAATAAACTTCACACTGAAGCTGTCGGCGAGTTTTGCTCCGTCTGAATAGAAAAATGAGTATCGTTATGGCGGAGGTCATATGTGTGGAAATGGAAAGCAATGAATTGTCAAAACTTTGCACCACATTCAATCTTAAATAACTAGTTTTTCCGATAAATGAAGATGATATGTTTTTGTATTTGTTTGAAATCAAACCCATGCGAAAAAGCTCAGTTTTTTACATAAAATGTAACTCGCATTTAATCAAAAGTTTGGGCGAGATTTCAAAATCTAAGATCTCACGGTTCGCGTTCGAAGTGGTCAATTAACGTGCATGGATCTTAGTGATTGTAAAAGCTTACGTTTTATTTTGACTAACTTTCTCCGAATTTTCTGCTAAACATTTTTCATACAATTTAATGAAAAATCTTGATAGAGATTTACCGTTAGTGGATACTTGGCGTTTCCGCACGAGGTCGCACTTATTCCCAACAAGAATGACAGGTCTAGTGCGCATGCGCAGTTCTGAATTTTCAAATAACTTTGTAAGAATTTCTTCTGCAGTTTTGAATGTTCCTTTATCTACAATGTAAAGAACCAGGTCAAACAAATGAAGCTCATTTCAACGTGTTTTGAGGAAAACAGGCATCGATTGGAGTTCAGACAAAGATGGAATCAATTTTCGAGAAAGAACAACCATCTCCTGACAGACGATTGAAGCCAAAGCGTTTTCAGAATTGTTTCATTCCTGGAGCCAGACTGTCGTCATCGTTTGTCGTCATCGTTTGTTATTTAAAAGCATCGGTTTGTTTCGCGAACTGGAAAAAAGCTTATGAACGTTTGAAACGATTGACGTCTCAGTGAACGCTGAAGAACAATAAGTTGCTTCTGAAAAGTGTTACAACAAGTAAAGAGACGTTGACATACCTGTAACTGCATACGTCACAATGCAAGCTTCGCTGACATCAACAATAGGTCCAAGATCTGAATAAAGCTCATCGTCACTGCTTTCAAGTAAATGCTTCTGTTGAAACAAAAGGTTAGGATTCTCAGCAAAATTGACTTTCTGAGCCATTAAAACCTGCGATTATCAAAGCTATGGTCAGGAAAGCTGAAAAACTCTTTAATTCCATTTTAATTTATTCGCTTCACACCAATAAAAAATTTCGAAGCTTACGTCAAAAAAACAATTGAAGCATCAAACCTCAGTGTTAATGTCCAAGATTTTTAGTTGACATGACCTTTGACCTATCACGACGGGTCGTTCGTATATGTGATCTGCAAGATGCAAGATGGGAGGTTTATTTACATAAAAATACGTTTCTGAAGGTTTTAAAATGCTGCACAAGGCACAGAAGCCTACGCTTTGAGCTGCTCATTGTGAATTATCGAATGCAGCCGAGATGGGGCCGCCAAGCCCCACCTTGCCCTCAAAGGTTTTCATTTCAGCACTTGATGTCAACAAAGTTGTAAGTTCCAAAGGCATAGGTTTTGAACCACTGGACTGCTTACATGATTTTGGTCTCACAGTTAAGTAGAGATTACAAACTTCAAATTTCACAAGGCTTATGAGATTTATGTGCTTATTATTTCGACCCTTCGCCTTGACTTTATATTAGATCTGGGAACCTCCGCCTCTACTGATTTTGGTGTACTCATAAGACAAATTACCAACTCGTCATTTTATTGGGTTACAAGCTTTTGAATCTCTGTGGCTTCCTCCTCAATCGCAGAAGTATTCCTCGCCAAGTCCTGATCCTCTTCAATTCGCAACTGCAGGTCACTCCCCATTAAGATTAATGACCTTTTCAAAAACTTGTGTTTTTTTACTTTTTCAGGTCTTTTCCAACTCCTCGTGTTACCCTGTTTCAATGGTTCTTCAAACGCAAACAAAACAACCAAATTGTTTGTCATCAGCTCTGCAACGCATGACTTAATAGCTGTTCACCGTTTCAAATTCCTGTGTAAACTCATTCGCAGGTGTGAGTTGTAAACTCATTCCCAACATTTCAATGAGCAGATGTGCAACAAATCCGAAACAAAATCTTTTCCCGCACCGGTCGAAATATAATGGATTTGTAAAAACTTACGATTTTTTCCTTGTCCATCAGAATTTTTTCCTGTAACGCCATGGCAACTGAACACGTCATCATAATCGCAGGTACCATGACCTGGTATTCCTGTGTGAAAGAACTTCCGGCACAAAGCGGATTTTCCCACGCTTAATTCGCCCAAGATGACGACGCAGTGTATTTGTGATTGTGACATAACAAGGTCAGACTCAGAATTCTCCTAAAAAACAATAATTTATCTTAAAATATACAATCAACATTCAAACAGTTTGTACAGAACTCTGACTGACAACCGATTAATTGTTTTCTTGGAAAATATCAAAGAAAGTAAATTAATTTTTAATTCAGTCATTCTTTGTCCTTGTTTTAAAGTTAATACATATATTTGCAGTGTTCTGCGTCTAACAAACCTCAAATGCTGGTGGATAGTCGATCAATTCTTGAGTATCAATTGCACTTCTTCTGGGAAAGTCAAAAAAGTGTGGGCAGTTGCTGTCGAATCTTTCCAATGACAGACACTTGAACTGAAAAATATCTATGTCAGATTTGGAAAGTCCCTGGCAAGATAATGGTTAGTACAAAACGTCAGAGCATTCATGTACAATTATAGATTTAAAGCCTTAAAAAACAAACAAAAATTCCTTTATTTTACAGATTTTTCAAAGCTTATTTTGTCTGTTATGAAGATCTTAGTTTAATAGAAACTGTAGTGTAACTCTTCGGCTTCAAGCAATAAAAGATAACCTGCTAAATTTAAAAAAACTGCACTTTTAAGTTGTCAGCAATTTGTATTCCATTAAATCCCTTCATAATGTGAAAGGAATCCTGGCAGTCTAGTGTAATTCTGTTCTTCTCTTTATCTCCGCAAAATGCCTTGAAACTATATTTTAGGTGACTTAAGTGAACATTTTCGCTGTTAAAGCGTTGAACCACAAACCTTTTCATTACCAAGCAAGTCATACTGTCCTTGCTGTTATGTGACCAAGACACGCGACTAAAGTCAACTTTGCGTTTGTGAAGGGCAAATGAGACGTGACAGATGTTTCTTTGAAACGTCATAATAGCGATAGTGAGATGATAATAGACAGACTCTGTCATATGATTAATTGTTGTAAGAGACTCATGTAGTCCAAGAACCCGGACAACATTTCCGACGGCAAACCTCTTGCTTTGTCATTCCATACCTGGTATATGTCTTCTCCATCCTCACTGCTGGGCAGTGAATATCTATTTTCTTCCGTCCCAATCTGATGAACCATGTCGCTGCGCAGTTACACTCTGAATATTGCTAAGTTTTCAAACCTGCGCATGCAGCAATAGTCTTAAATTTCCTTACAACTATTACTTCCTCATCTACAACGAATTAAGTTCCTACTCAAAAATCCTTTTTAGTTCAAATACGTTCGCAAAAAACTTTATTATGAGCGAACAACTAAATCAATTTTGCAATAAAGTTACTTGAATATCCTTACAGCTGCTTTCAATTTGGCTCAGATGAGAAGGATCACAATTTCATGAGAAGATCACAAATTCATGAGAAGGATCACAAATTCATGAGAAGGATCACAATTTCATGCACAATACGCTGCAACTGTTGCTTTTTCTTTTAGATTTTGTCTGCAAACTTTAAGGGAAATGGAAAAAGTTGTCGAATTAAAGAGGTAAAAAATCATATCACGATTGAAAATGTGGTAACAGACTGCATGTGAAACTATCCTGGACTATCCTGGACAGGTACGCCTGAGTTTTGCTGCAGACAACTGTTGTTGCTTCTGTCGTTCAAACCGACTCGTTGATAGGTCTGACTTATTTCTCGGTCTTTTATAGATTACCTGCCGAGCACCTTTTATCGATTCGATCAACAGAGGAGCCTTTTCTCACTAACGACAGACATGCATCATCCTTTTATCCTAACCTCATGTTCCGGACAGTTAGCGCATGTCTNCTCTCATCTCCTGTTTACAAGAGCAGCTGTCTTTCTGTCTGTCTCCAATCACTGTCGGGTGAACTAATNTCGCATATTCAGCAGTAAGCATCTCTCAGTCGAAATGAAATTGACTGTTATTTTNAAGAAAGAAAAGTTGATGAATGTTTTGTGCGAACTATCAGCTATTATGCCATTGTGTTTTCATTTGCTCTAATTTTCGCTAATGGCTGGTTTACTGCATTGCAATGGCTTTTATGGTGCTTCTGCTTATTGGCTGAGTCATATGAAACAATAAACCATTACCATTACCAACTATTACTTCTTTGTAAAGAACCAGGATAAGGCTGGAATTTACAAATTTAGCCAAGTTGCAAATGAGGTTGGGTTCAAATAAGTAATTACTTAACTACTTACTGGAAAACATTTGCTTATTACTTAGTAATTTTGCCGGTACTTGATATTTCAAGTAATTTCTTATAGAAACGTTAAGATTTTAGAAGCCACGTTGTTGCTACAAACGCAATGTTAAACATGACACGCATCATCGCACATAAAATGAAGCATTGAGGCGAATAGATTTCCTGCCCGTGGAGAGCGCTTTGTCAGTCACAAGTAGCTATTCGTCCATTATGTGCTTTAAAAGTTGCAATGATTTGATATGCTCGCATGTTTTTAAGTCAAATATCAATTTTCTTGATTTACTTGAAATACTCAAGTTACTTAAGTAATCTATGAATTTTTGTTAGTTGAACCCAGCCCTAATTGCAAAGAAAACAATAATGGTAAAACAAAAATTATTTACGTCGTTCCAAAAAAACATTGTTTTCATTTTCAGCAAATATTGATCTTTTTTGAAGATAAATGAAATTTCATTTAAAATTAGAGTAAGTCGTATATCGTAATATCTTTAAACAATACTGCATTTAATTATTTTGAAAAACGGCATCAAATCGAAATTCTAGCAACACAGATTCATCGCAAAAATCAAGATAAAGTCCTAATTTATTTTCGCTACTTGTTAGGTTTTGATAAGCATTATATAATCATCAGCAGACGACCAACGTAACAACAGGCACTGATCTTCAATTTAGATCTTTTATCTTTGTGGACATATTTAATGATTTGGATACAACTGTCAAACCTACTACAAGAGCCGAGATTTTAGGCAGTCTTGATACCACCAGCACCACCAGCAGCCAAAACAAATATGTAGGAGTGCCTGCAGCGAGTCAGCACTGAAGTGAATCCCAGATCAAGGTCTGTTAATCTTCCAGCATTCATGCCCCGTCGCCTTCCTCACTGTTCGCCCAGGGTTCCGCTTTGTCGAGCTTGGCTGGCAACGTCTCCATTCCAATTAAACGAACCCCTTTCCTCCCCATGACTCCTGCATCTTGGCACAAAAGTAATCGCTGGTTGAAACAACTCGCATGATCAGACACTGGGCGGTGGTGGCGATTGAGTGGTAGTCATTGACCGCAGAGCTTTTATTTCATTCTCATCGGATGGCAACAGTACTGTAGAAAGATTTTCCTTCGCCAAAGGTCACTTGCTTCAAAATTGACTAAAGGCTTTATCTTCGACTAATCTAAAATTCCTACATTTAAAAAAAATTCTGTATTCCAGAAAACTAAAAATTCATATTTGCCTCCGCCTATCACACTCCTCTTTACATTTAAAATTGATAGGTCGATTGTCAGAAAGTTTACCTTTGAGCAGAGTGAAAGTGAACTTTCTATNTTTGCTGACAGTCGTTTAGATAAGCGTTCTGGTAAACACAAAACTCTCTGAAGAGATCCATCGTGAGCTTGAGGTCGTTACATTCCTAATCGTTTTTCACCGTCACCTCTGAAAATCAGATGCGCGTTCAAATGCACGAAACAGCATTGGAAGTAGTGACTTAAATGACATAAACTTTTTTGGATAGCGAGACTTCCAAAGATTGCTGATAATGGTTTGTGCCTGCACAACGTTAAATAACTGTTAATGAAAATAAGTAATGCCTACAAGCCTGCGCTCCAAGGGAAGCTACCAGCTCAATTTAATTCAACATAAAGTTAAACATGCATTTGGAATCACGTGACAAACATTGGAGGAACACAGTTTAAAAAAGTGAAATGAGATTTATAGCTGAGTGCAGAATAGACAGCACGTGGAAGACCAACAGAGGTCGAAATTTGCTGCATTAACGTTAAGAAGTTCTGAGGACACATAAGCTACTGCTATTGAATGACTACATAGATCACTGCGGGAAATGAATCAAAGATTCAAACAAACCAAGTCTTTCTTCTGGCAATTACTTTAAATCCGTTTATTTACCGACGTTTCTCCTACCTATTCAAGTAAGCTTCATTAGGGTGATGTTTTTAAAACCGCATTACATGCAAGTTATCAATAATAATAAAAACAATGGGCTATGTGACGAATAAAGACAAGAAGGCAAAAGGTAGGGTTCTGTGAAGCAACACAAACACATTTCTTCCAAAGGCTGAGCTTCACAGATTCCATGTTTGCGGCAGTGTCTCGAGGTAACGAGCGGATTTAAACAGGTCTGGAACCAAGGGACACAATCTATTCTTAGATACCCCCAACCGCAAGTAATCCGACCCTGCCCTTCGATTACAAGTTGTTCCCGTGAAGCGTCTATCGAATCGTTGGCGAGGCGTCTCTCCTCATTCGAGCTGATGATCGTATTCACACATAAACCCCAAAGGAAGTTGCAATCTCTTGAGAGTTGACTCACAAACTCTATTGGTCACGTGGCCTTGTTTACAGGGACGTGTCAGAGTAAAATCCTACAAAAACAGAACCTCTCTCCACATACCATCTATAGCAGGAGTGACCAACCTTCTCGAGGGAAGGGCACACATCTGTTCAGCAGGTTGCTTAGNCGGCTAAAATTTCATATCATGACATGGTGGTGCATTTCCACTGTAGACTTAACATCATGTTAGCCGTGCACACGAACAAACTCGAATATAACGAAGTTAGATCAACAATAAAATCGCAGGAAACAATCTTCTTGTTTTACAAGTGACGTGATGAGCAGGGTGATTGCAACAAAACAATTTATTTCAAATAGGAAAACGTTTTGCGTTTTGCTTGCCGTTGTCATTATCATAAGTAGCTTAATTAGCAGTACCTGTGTTCACAGTTAAGATGTACTTCATGTGAGATTTATGTTGCACAAGTTGTACGGGCACAGAACGCGTACGAAATGGAGCACAACATCACAGCGTTGCCACTCTGTTGTTATGGAAAAGTACTAGATTTCATTATATAAAAAAACACTAGATTCATAAAAAAACACTAGATTACAAACACTTGACCGATTTTTCAGATTACAAGTAAATTAGTGTTGTACTTAAGGCTGAACAAGACTATGGTTTATTACTAAATATTATTGATTGGTCTTCTAATCTAAAGTATAAACTATACGTGGCGTAGCGCTATCACCAGTGCCACTGTCTCGCAGCATTACCGGCCAAGATGTCTGTGTTCAACAGTCACATGCAGGGCTCCCATTCAGTGATTTCAAATAAACCCAGATTTCACACCAAAAATACCATATTCGTACAATAAAAACCCAGAAAGCTTGTGTTACGAACAAAAACATATGAGTGTGCTTATTTGAATCGAAACGATAATTAATCGAATACTGATTTAATTACTGTATAGTTGGGCATCATTAAAAGCCAAGTTTTCTTCTGCAGCGCAAACATTAACAGTTGGACGACCTATTTGTTGCTCAAGACGTTTTTCATAACGCTGGTAATATACGCCTTTGATGATATCTTTCACTAATTGTGAGTACATTTGTTATTAAACAAGGAAATATTGTGAAATCTTGAACTGCAGCGGAATCTAAAATCCAACAAAAATATGATCCCAATGCCTTCTTCCTCTAATTGCAGTTTGATTTTCAATTTGTATGCACATAGACACATCGAAATTTAAACAATCAGTCCTAACCCTTCTCTCACCAGTTTCTTCAGTTAGCATTAGAGACATAACATTATATAACACCGAAAAATGATCTCACATGAGGATATGAAACCGATTGAACACGTTATGCTTCATTGGATATGCGTACCTTTTCACCTGATCAGCGACCAAACTAGGGGGGGCGGGGGAGGAAATGCCCCAGGGAGGCACTTTTCGGGGGGGCAGCACTTTTGGTAAAAAGAAGGAATAGAAAATGGTCTTTCACGAATGAACCTGA